>JABLTO010135908.1_pt1 | contig 38454 bp, 30 predicted proteins | sample 7160091 | NCBI WGS metagenome assembly JABLTO01 (sample SAMN14651225, study PRJNA627086) | human gut metagenome | isolation source: feces | host: Homo sapiens
AGTATCGACGTATCATTTATTTCTCTGAAACTGGTATTTCCAGTGGCTGCAGATCTTCTCGGAGAAGACGGCAGTCTGGTCTGCCTGGTCAAGCCTCAGTTTGAAGCCGGCCGTGAGCAGGTGGGAAAGAAAGGTATCGTCCGCGACCCGAAGGTTCACTGTCAGGTCATTGAAAACGTTATCACATACGGCAGGGAAAACGGGCTTTACAGCCATGGACTGACCTGGTCGCCGGTGACGGGGGCCAAGGGAAACATCGAATACCTGCTGTATATGAAAAAACAGCCGCCGCAGGAAGAGATCAGCGAAGATGCGATAAAGGCGCTGGTCGCGGATTCCCATGCGGAGCTGGAATCATAATCAACTCAATACATTTTTACGGGAGGGAAGAAAATGGAGTTATCTAACAGAGTGAATGCCATGGGGCATTCTCCGATCCGACGTTTCAACAAGTATGCCATCGAAGCGGAAGCAAATGGAAAGAAAGTCTACCATCTCAACATCGGACAGCCTGATGTGGAAACGCCGGCATGCTTTATGGAAGCAGTCAAAGACTTCGACAAGAAGGTAGTTGCCTACTCGGAATCCGGCGGTGAAACCGTGCTGCAGGATGCGATCTGCCGCTATTTCGAGCGGTATGACATCCACTATGACCGCAGTGAGATCCTGGTGACTAACGGAGGATCTGAGGCTCTGAACATGGTTTTCACAGCCGTTATAAACCCTGGTGAGGAAGCAATCATCGCAGAACCGTTTTACACCAACTATCACACGTTCATCACAGCGGCAGGCGGCAAGGTCGTTCCAGTGACCACAAAGGCGGAAGACGGCTATGATTTCGCCAAAAGAGATCTGATCGAAGCAGCTATCACGCCGAACACCAAGTGCATCTGCTGCATCAATCCGGGCAATCCGACAGGCCGCGTACTGACCATGGATGATATGAAACTGATCGGAGAGATCGCTAAGGAACACGATCTGTGGATCATCGCCGATGAAGTATATCGGGAATTCGCTTATGACGATCGCAAGGCCGTTTCCTTCGGCATGCTGGATGATCTGGCTGACCGTGTCATCATAGTAGACTCCGTTTCGAAACGGTTCTCTGCGTGCGGTGCGAGAGTAGGTTGTGTAGCCAGCAAAAACAAGGAACTGATGGACGGTCTTATGAAGATCGCACAGGGAAGACTCTGCTGTCCGACTCTGGATCAGATCGGAGCGGCAGCTCTCTACAGCCTGGATGAAGCCTACTACGATGAAGTGAAGGCAGAGTATGAATCCAGAAGAGACGTTTCCTACGAAGAACTCATGAAGATCCCAGGCGTCGTATGTCAGAAACCGGGCGGAGCCTTTTACATGATGGCCAAGCTTCCGGTGGATGATGTGGAGAAATTCCTTATCTTCCTGCTTACGGAATTCGAAGACAACGGCGAAACCGTTATGTTCGCACCGGCGGAAGGATTCTATGCGACAGAAGGTCTTGGCAATGATGAAATGCGTATTGCCTACGTGCTCAACAAGGACGCGATGCGCCGCGGCGTAGAACTGATCCGTCTGGGTCTGGAAGCATATAACAGCAAATAGAATGCAAAGCAGCCGGCGCTGCCGGCAGCATAAACGAAAGAAACAGTGTGAGGTGCGGGGATGATTTCTCCGCATCTTGCGCATATTTTAGAAGGGTAAGAGAGATTGGAAGAAAGAAAGGAACAGTGGATGGCAGCGAAAAAACTTTCCCCTATGATGCAGCAGTATATGGACATAAAAGAGGCTCACCAGGATTGCATCCTGTTTTTCCGGCTTGGCGATTTTTATGAGATGTTTTTTGAGGACGCCAAACTGGTTTCAAGAGAGCTGGAACTGACTCTGACCGGGAAGAACTGCGGACTGGAAGAGCGCGCACCCATGTGCGGCGTGCCGTTTCATTCTGCAGACACCTATATCGCGCGGCTTATCGAAAAGGGACACAAGGTCGCCATCTGTGAACAGACAGAAGATCCGGCCGCTGCGAAAGGGCTTGTAAAGCGGGAAGTCATCCGGATCGTGACGCCGGGTACGGTGCTTTCCAGCAATATGCTCAAGGAAAAAGAGAACAACTACATCGCCTCTATCTATGCCGGGGAAGACTCCATCGGGCTTGCATACTGTGATGTTTCCACAGGTGAGATGAACCTGACGACCATCCGCGGAACAAATCAGCGGGAAAACCTGGTCAACGAGATCGTCAAGATCAATGCCAGGGAAGTCCTGGTCAGCCGGGAGACAGATGATAAGATCGATACGGAAGAGATGAAACCTGTCACGGAGGCGTATTTCAACATAGCAGCCGATGAATTTTATCGTCCTGACGCCGTGCGCGACACCATCAAAAGACAGTTTCACGTGTCAGCACTGCTGGGGATCGGTGTAGAGGAAGATTCTCCGGCGGAATTTGCCCTTGGATCGTTGCTGCTGTACCTGCTTGACACCCAGAAAAACAGCCTGGGACATATCGCTTTTCTCAATACCTATACTCTGGGACAGCACATGTCTCTGGACAAGGCTACCATCAAAAATCTGGAACTGACGGAGACGCTGTTCGAAAAAAAATTAAGAGGCTCTCTTCTGGGAGTCCTGGATAAAACCGGTACAGCCATGGGATCGAGAAAACTAAAACAGTGGATCAAAGAGCCACTCAACGATGTGACGGAGATCGCACTCCGGCTGGATGCAGTGGAATACCTGACAGACAGCGTCCTGGCGCGCAACAACATACGGGAGCAGTTAAAACACGTCTATGACTTCGAACGGCTGACAGGAAGGATCGCCTGCGGCAGTGCCAACGGCAAGGATCTCATCGCCCTCAGCGCTTCCTGCAGTGCCATCCCGGAGATCAAATACGAGCTTTCTGAATGCGGCAGCCGCCTTCTGGAAGATCTGGATGATGAGATCTCATCTCTGGAAGAAGTCCGCAGTCAGATCGATGCAGCCATCGTGGACGATCCGCCTTTTACCATCAAAGAAGGCGGGCTCATCAAGGAAGGATTCTCAAGCGAGCTGGACGAGCTGAAACACTCTATCGCCGACGCTCAGAGCTGGATCGCCGGACTGGAAGGCAGCGAACGGGAACGAACCGGCATCAAAAATCTGAAAGTCGGCTACAATAAAGTCTTCGGATATTATCTGGAAGTCACAAAATCCTACTATGATCTGATCCCGGAAAATTATATACGCAAGCAGACACTTTCCAACTGTGAACGTTTCATCACACCGGAATTAAAGGAAACGGAACGTCTGGTGCTCAACGCCGAAACCAAGATCAACCAGCTGGAATACGATCTGTTTTTAGAGCTGCGACAAAACCTGCAGCAATACATCGGTCAGATCCAGAAAACCTCCCGTGCCATCGCATCTCTGGACGTGCTTACTTCTTTTGCGGAAGTCAGCGAAAAGTACGGCTATGTCAAGCCGCAGGTGGATGACGGTGATGTGATCCAGATCGAAAAAGGCAGACATCCTGTCATAGAACAGACCATCCGGGACGGTATTTTCGTCAGCAATGATACCTACCTGAACAAAGAGGATCAGAGCCTGCTGCTGATCACCGGTCCAAACATGTCTGGTAAATCCACTTACATGCGGCAGACAGCGCTCATCGTCCTCATGGCACAGGCAGGCTGCTTCGTACCGTGTGAGCGGGCACGGATCGGCGTGTGCGACAGGATCTTCACCAGGATCGGCGCTTCGGACAATCTGGCGCAGGGACAGAGCACATTCTTTGTTGAGATGAGTGAGCTTTCTTATATTTTAAACACGGCAACATCCCGCAGCCTGGTGATCCTGGACGAGATCGGACGCGGCACCAGCACTTACGACGGACTTTCCATAGCCTGGGCAGCGGCGGAATACCTGTGCGGCAGCGGGAGAAAGATCCGGACCCTGTTTGCCACCCATTACCATGAGATGACAGCGCTGGAAGGAACTCTTCCGGGAGCGAAGAACCTTAATGTCGACGTGGCAGAGGAAAACGGCAACGTAGTCTTTCTTCATAAGATCGTAGAGGGCAGCGCCAGCCGCAGCTACGGGATCCACGTGGCGAAGCTGGCGGGAGCACCGAAGGAATTGTTAGAACGGGCACAGGAACGTCTTGCGGATCTGGAAAACGGGAGCACGGCAGACGCTGTGGTGCTTCGAGCCCAACGCGCCTCAGGCGCTTTGCAGGAGCGAGAAACAGGGGAGCACGGCGAGCTTTCTGCAAAGAAAGGGATGCAGGACAGCCATGGAGCCGGCACGAAATCTTCTGCAAAGGGTGCCGCTTCGGAAGCGTCAGAACAGCTTTCCTTTTTCGATCTGGCTCCGTCGGCTATCACGCAGAGGCTGCGCGATCTGGATCTGATGAACACTACACCGTCGCAGGCTTTGCAGATTTTAGAAGAACTGAAAGAGTATTTATAAGGGTATATTATGATTCATGTATTAGAGAAACACATTGCGGATAAGATCGCGGCAGGGGAAGTCATCGACCGGCCGGTATCCATCATAAAGGAGCTGTTGGAGAATTCCATCGATGCAGGTGCTGATCAGATCACGGTGGAGATCCGAAACGGCGGGAAATCCTATATCCGCGTTACAGATAACGGTTGCGGTATCGAAGCGGGAGACATGGAGACGGCTTTTTTACGTCATGCCACCAGCAAGATCAGCAGCGTCCGGGATCTGGACGCCATCGGCACCCTGGGTTTTCGCGGGGAAGCACTGGCAAGCATCTGTGCTGTGGCACGGGTGGAACTGATCAGCAAAACGGCTGACGCGAAAATGGGGCGCCGGGTCGTGACAGAAGGAAGTGAGATCCTGGCAAACGAGGGGATCGGCTGCCCGGAAGGGACGACGGTGACCGTTCAGGATCTGTTTTACAACGTTCCGGCACGTCAGAAATTCCTCTCTTCCGATAACGGAGAATCCCGCCGGATCATCGACATGGTATCGCGGATCGCACTGGCATACGGAGATGTGCGTTTTACGCTGATCAACGGTAAAAAACAGGTTTTCACCACTCGCGGGAAAGGCAATATCTTCGACGCTATCGTCAGCGTTTACGGCAGTGATACCGGGCGCGATCTTTTGCCGGTGGAACGCACCAGCGGGGATCTTATCGTCAAAGGATTCGTGTCCGCGCCATCGGCGTCGGCAAGCTCCCGGAGCCGTCAGATCTTCTGCGTCAACGGCAGGGTCATATCCAGTAAGGTCCTGGAAAAGGCTCTGGATGAGGCATATAAAGAGAAGCTGTTTCACGGCAGGTTTCCTGTCGCGTTCCTGTTTCTTTCTATCCCGCCGGAGAAGCTGGACGTCAACATCCATCCGACGAAAAAGGAGATCCGCTTCGATGACGATTTCGAGGTCCATGATTTTCTCGTAAAGGCGGTCCGTCAGGCGCTGGAAGTCAGGGAATCACTGCCGCAGGTGCGCGGAGAAAACCTTCGCCAGATACGGGAGCAGGAAGCTGCAAAGCCGGCTGCGCCGGACGATCCGCCAGCAGGCAGCAAATCGCCGGACATCAGTGAAAGTCCGGAGGGGCCTTTGCAGGAGAAAACGGCTGTGCAGGTAGAAGAACCTGAACACCAATATAAACCGGAGACCGCAGAGAGCTTTGCAGAAAAAGGCAGGGAATTTCAGGCGGGCGGCGATCAGGTTGACATAAAAAATGTATTGTCAAGCTTGCGGGGCAAACAGCAGGAGCAGCAGAAAGAACGAACGTTTTCGGAGGAGGCCGGCATCAGACCGGAGCAGAAAAAAGGTCTTTTTGATTTTCAGGAGCTTGATTATCTGGGAAGCATTTTTGACACGTATATCATGGCGTGCGATGCGGACTGTTTTTATCTCATCGACCAGCATGCGGCTCATGAACGTGTATTTTACGAGAAACTCCGGCATCAGTATGAATCTGCAGAAAAACTTAGTCAGACGCTGATGCTCCCCCTTCAGTTCCATGTGGCGGCTTATGTGGCTCAGACAGAAGAAGACTGGATCGACAAGATAAGGTCTATGGGATATGGCATCGAGGATTTTGGAAACAGAACTTATATTGTCCGGGAAATACCTGCTTTTATGGAACTTGAGGAAGCGGAAAGTTTTTTGAATGATTTGTTTCAGGAGCTGGAGGACAGACCGGATCTTACCAATCAAAAAGTGCTTGACCGGATCATCATGCGTTCCTGTAAGTCAGCCGTGAAAGGCGGAGACCATCTGGAATCCGCTGAGATCGATGCATTGATCCGCGATCTTAAAAACTGCGTCAATCCGTTTTCCTGTCCTCATGGAAGACCGACGTTCATCAGGATGACACGCTATGAGATCGAAAAAATGTTCAAACGTGTGTAGAGGTTTTAAAATATGGGCAAAATTATTGCGATAGCAGGACCGACAGCAGTCGGAAAAACAAAATTCGCCATCGAGATGGCAAAGCGTTTTGACGGAGAGATCATATCCTGCGACTCGATGCAGCTTTATAAATACATGGATATCGGCAGTGCCAAGCCAACGAAGGAAGAGCTGGCGCAGGTGCCTCATCATCTTGTGGATCTCATCGATCCCAGAGATGATTTTTCGGTGGCACAGTACCAGAAACTGGCCAAAGACGCCATCCGGGATGTCCAGTCACGCGGCAAGCTGGCCGTGATATCAGGAGGAACGGGGCTGTATCTCAATTCGCTTCTGTATGAAATGGACTTTTCAAAAGCACCGGAAAGCAGCCAGTATCGCAGGCTGCTGGAACAGCGTGCGGAAACAGAAGGCGGAGCCGCTTTGCATAAAATGCTGGAAGAACAAGATCCGCAGGCCGCGGAGCGTATCCATCCCAACAACATAAAAAAGATCATACGAGCGCTTGAGCGTTTGCACGAGGGAGAAGAGAACGTGAAGCCTTTTCAGCAGGTTCAGCAGGAAACGACGGATTATGAGACGATCCTTATCGGACTTACGAGAGATCGGGCAGAGCTTTACGACCGGATCAACCGGAGAGTGGAAGTGCTGATAAAGCAAGGGCTTTTAGAGGAAGTCGAGGAACTGATGCGGATGGGACTGACGGAGGATCACATCTCTATGAAGGCCATCGGCTACAAGGAGATCCTGGCGTATTTCCACGGCAAGTGTCCTCTGGAAACAGCTATCGACAATGTGAAAAAAAACACGCGACATTACGCGAAAAAACAGTTAACGTGGTTCCGCAGATATGATAAAATAAAGTGGTATAATATATCAGAGTATTCGAATGATGAAACTGCTGTAGAAGGGATCGCGGGATGGCTGGAGAAAAATCTGTAAAACTCCATAATAAAAGTGACAAGCCCGACAACATCATTTTGAAAGAACACGAGATCGTTTCAAAATGTGAGGAGATCCAGGAACAGCTTCCTGACTTCTTAAAGGGCTTTTTTCGTTATCTCAAAGGGGATGTTCTGTCGAAAACAAGATTCGCATACCTGGGAGATATCCTCTTTTTCTGTCGATATCTCATTGAAGAGACGAATCTGACGGAGGCAGCGGATCCTGCAGACATAAAAAAAGCAGAGTTTAATAAAATAAAAGCATCGGACATCAATGAATTCCTGGATCACTGCCGGGAATACTGGGTGAAACAGAATGGGCAGGACGTTCTTTATCAGAACGGCAGCAGGACGCTGGCGAGGAAGAAATCTTCTCTTTCTGTCATGTTCAAACAGCTGTACCGGGAAGGGATCATGGAGAAAAATATCACCGACGGATTCGATCCTATACGGGTGCCAAAGGCCAGCGAACGGGAGATCAAGGCGCTGCAGGATGACGAGGTGATGATCATGCTGGATGCCGTGGAGAGCGGTGATCACCTGACACCGAAGGAACGTCAGTACTGGAACAAGACGAAGAAGCGTGACAAGGCGATCCTGCTTCTGTTTATTACTTACGGTCTCAGGCTTTTTGAACTGCAGCAGCTGAACGTATCGTCTTTCAATTTTCCCCGCGGGGAATTCAAGATCTACCGTAAGCGCGACAAGGAAACGATCATGCCGCTGAACCGGTCGGTGACAGAGACTCTGATGGACTACATAGACAACGAACGCAGACCGGATGAAGAACTGGAGGAACTCCACAAGGATGCACTGTTCCTGTCTCTGCAGGGAAAACGCATGACGGAACGGCAGATCCGGGAACTGGTGAAGAAATATACTTCCATCGGACTTGCAACTTCGCGGAAGGCCGGGTACAGTCCCCATAAACTGCGGGCCACGGCGGCTACCAGTCTTATCGGGCGGGGCAACTCCATCTACGATGTGCAGGCGCTCATGGATCACGAACAGGTGACTACGACCCAGCTTTATGCGGCTCATAAGATGAACGTGAAACGCGAACTGGTCAAGGACATGGAATGGGAATTAGAGAGAAAAGAAGGCACAGAAAGGAACAAAACGGAATGAAACGAATAACCGTCATATCTGTATTGATCATATTCATAGCAGGAACCTTCGGGGCTTCCTTCGCTTTTGCCGCGAAAACGGATGACAGCACGAAGAAAGGGAAGAGCAGGGTGGAATCGGTTTTTGAGGAAGCAGGAGATGATTCTGATCGGAACGGAACGGACAGTCTGGATCAAAAGAAATCCGTCCTGAAAGGAACTCCGGACACTTCCTGGTTCGACTATAAAAATCCGAAGAAACAGTATCAGATCACTTCAGAAGAGCAGCTTCTGGGACTGGCGAGTCTTGTAAATGAAGAACAGGCTTCCAAGTGGAAGCCGACCAGGACGGAAACCTTTGAAGGCGTGACATTCAAGCTGACGAAGGATATCAAACTGACTGGTGAATGGACTCCGATCGGTATGAGCGAGAGCATCTGTTTCGCAGGCTCTTTTGATGGCAACGGTCATACCATCAGCAACGTGATCATCAAAAACAACGCGGATTCCGTAGGATTCTTCGGCTATCTCAAGGGAGAAGTGAAAGATCTTAACCTGAGCGGCAGCATCGAATCCACCGGCGGAGAATGCGGCGGTGTTGCAGGCAGTCTGGACCCGTCAGCTTCGGTAACAGGATGCAGTGCTGATATGGATATCAACGCAGGCAAGAAGACAGGCGGCATCGTCGGCAGCAGCGACGGCGGTAAAATCGAAAACTGTGTCAATCGCGGAAATGTTTCCGGGACTTATAAAGTCGGCGGCGTGGTCGGCGAAAACTGGGGCGGGACCGTGAAAAAATGCGGAAATGAAGGGAACGTTTCTTCTTCCGTCCGCGGCGTAGCCACCTTCGGTACCGGCGGGATCGCAGGCCGTTCTGTAGCAGCGGCAGCGGTCGTTTCAGAATGTTACAATACAGGGAATATCAGGTCGGCGGCAGAGGCGACCGGCGGTGTAGTAGGATATATGAATGCGGACGGCTCCACCCTGACAAACAGCTACAGTACCGGCAACATCACCGTTAAAAAAATCAAGAGGGAAAAGGCTCTGACCAAGGCATGGGCAGGCGGTGTTGCAGGTATCGTAGGAAGCAAAGGCGTGATCGTCTCCAACTGTTACAGTGCAGGCGCTATCAAGGACGCGGATGTCAGCGGCGGTGTGATCGGCAGATTTATCGCAGATGAGCGGGATCTTACAGAAGAGAACATCCAGAACAATTTCTATCTCAGCGATAACATCAGTGTCGGCATCGGCGATAACAAGGGCCTGGGCGGTGCCGACATCCAGAAGTGCGCTGCAGGCGTTTCAGGAAGCACATTAAGCGGCATGTCGTCCGCTCTGAGCATCTCCTTTATGAAGGATGCCTCCGGACTTTACGGCAATGATGGCTATCCTGTATTAAGATGGCAGGATCCGGTCGATTCCAGCGACAAGTCCTATCTTGAGGGCGTTTCGAAGGATGTACAGAAAAAATTAGATAAATACCTTATTAAAAACACAGACACAACAAATAAGGGTGATATAGTAATCAGTATCTTCCATCCGGATAATTATCTGACGGATGCGCTGCTGATGTATACAGAGGCGATCGATAAAAATACAAAAAAAGATGACAGCCAGGATAAAGAAACTACCATTTTAGACAACGAGGAATAATCGAATGAAGAACAACACATATAAATTACTGAGAGATGAATTCGGCATTGCAGAGTCCATTCTGGATCTTATCGACGAAAGCGAAAAACAGGTGTCGTCCCACTTTTCACAGCTGGATGACACTATGGCATATAATCAGTACAAGGTCCTGGAAGCTTTTCAGCGCAACAACATCCGGGACATGCACTTTTCATGGAATACCGGATACGGCTACGATGATCCGGGACGCGATGCGGTAGAACGTGTCTACGCTGACATCTTCCATACGGAAGCAGCTCTTGTCCGTCCCACCATCGTAAACGGAACTCACGCACTGACCCTGACTCTCATGGGGATCCTTCGTCCGGGAGATGAAATGATCTACTGTACCGGCGGTCCTTACGATACGCTGGAGGAAGTCATCGGTCTTCGCGGAGAAGGCAAGGGCTCGCTGAAGGAATACGGGATCTCTTATAAGCAGGTGGAGCTGACGCCGGAAGGCAGCATTGATTACGATGCACTGCAAAGGGCCATCGGCCCGGCGACCCGCATGGTCTGCCTGCAGCGCGCGACCGGATACGCATGGCGCAAAGCGATTTCTATTGAGGAAATCAGGGAATGTACTGCATTTGTTAAGAACATCGATCCGAACATCATCTGCATGGCGGACAACTGCTATGGAGAATTTCTCCATATCCAGGAGCCTACTGATGCAGGGATCGACGTCATGGCAGGTTCCCTGATCAAGAATCCGGGAGGCGGTCTGGCTTTGACCGGCGGTTACATTGCCGGCAGACAGGATCTCATCGACAAAGTCTCCTACCGGATGACTTCTCCTGGGATCGGCGGAGAGTGCGGACTGACATTTGGACAGACACGTTCGATCCTGCAGGGATTGTTCATTGCCCCGAAGACAGTCAACGGAGCGCTGAAGGGTGCAGTTCTCTGCGGTAAAGCCTTCCAACTTCTCGGCTATGACGTATGCCCGGGACCGGAGGATCTTCGCAGCGATATCATACAGGCTGTCAAGCTGGGCAGTCCGGAAGCAATGGTCGCATTCTGCCAGGGCATCCAGGCAGCTGCACCAGTAGATTCACAGGTCACTCCACTGCCGTGGGATATGCCTGGATATGAAGACCAGGTCATCATGGCGGCAGGAGCTTTTGTGCAGGGATCTTCTATTGAACTTTCTGCAGACGGACCGATCAGGGAGCCGTATATCGTGTACTTCCAGGGCGGTCTGACTTATGAACATTCGAAGTTCGGTGTGATCAAAGCAATGCAGGCATTAAAAGAAAAAGGAATATTGGATATTTGATACGAGAAACGATGGAACGGAACGGAATCCCGCAGTCAGATATCGGACAAGGAGATGTGTGACATATGGACAGTGAACGCAAAGCAGAACTGCGAAAAAAATTCAAGGTTTTTTCTGCGATTTTTAAGTTGATCCTTTTTTTGGGGATCATCGTTGGAATCCCACTGTACCTTTACTTTTTTCAAAAAGATCTCATTCACAGCTTTTCCAGCATGGAGAACGTGAGGGCACTTTTTGCCCAGTATAAAGCCCAGAGCGTCCTGTTTTATATCCTGGCTCAGGTGCTGCAGATCGTCATCTGCGTTATTCCGGGACAGTGGCTTCAGTTCACGGCGGGATACATGTGGGGATTCTGGCTGGGGTACCTGTACTCCCTGATCGGAGCACTGATAGGATCCGTCCTGACTTATTATATCGCACGTATTCTCGGACATGATGCGATGCATCTGATCTTTGGTGAAGAAAAGATAAAAAAATGGCTGGTTCATTTAAACAGCAAGAAAGCAGTCATTATCGTATTCTTCATTTTCCTGATCCCGGGCGTGCCAAAAGATCTCTGTAACTATGTAGCCGGACTTTCAGAAATCAAGCTGAAACCGTTCCTCATAGTATCGCTGATCGGGCGTTCACCTGGTATGATGGGAAGCCTTCTGATCGGTCGCCAGATCGGGACAGGAGGATACGTCAGCGCAGGGATCATCGCAGGTGTCGCAGTCGTGTTATGCGTTCTTTGCGTAATATTCCGCAAACGGTTCACCGGATTGCTGAATAAGGGATACGACAAGCTGATGAAAATGTAAGAGCAAGACAACAGAAGACCTCTTTGCAGCGAGACGCAAGGAGGTTTTTTTGACCCGAAGGATGTAGCATAAAACACACAGGAGGAAGTGAATGAAAACAGCATTTCGGATCTTTTTACGCGATTTGAAACGTCTGTCGCGCAATCGTGCGGCGGCACTGGTCATGGTGGGAGTCTGTCTCCTGCCGTCTTTGTATGCCTGGTTCAATATTGCGGCCAATATGGATCCGTACGGCAATACAGCAGGGATCAAGGTCGCCATCGCCAACTGCGACAGAGGCGCGAGCGCTGACATGATTTCCCTGAATGCAGGCGATACCATCGTGCAGAGCCTTAAGAAAAACGACCAGCTTGGCTGGGTTTTCGTCGATGAAAAGAAGGCGAAGGATGGAGTGCGCTCCGGTAAATACTACGCTGCCATCGTCATCCCCGATGATTTCAGCGATTCGCTTTTGAGCGTTCTTTCCGGCGAAATCAAAGACCCGAAGCTGGATTATTATATCAACGAAAAGAAAAACGCCATCGCACCTAAGATCACCGATACAGGCGCCACCACCATACAGCAGGAGATCAACGATACCTTCTCAGCAGTTGCTTCTGAGGCTATTTCCAAGCTGATCCAGAAGGCGGCCAATCAGATGTCGGCAGATCTCAATTCCGCAGATGCAGATCTGATGAACACCATTCAAAACGTGCGAAACAACCTGGCGGATTATCAGAAAACCATCGACAGTTTCAAGAAAACGGTAGCTGGCTCCAAACCGGTGCTGCAGGATGCGATCGCTTCGCTGGATGATGTGGATTCTGCTGCAAAGGGTGCGTCTGACGCCTTCTCAAATACGCAGAAACTGTTTCAGCAGGCTCGCGACGGTCTGCAGGATTTCAGCGGTGCTTTGACCGGAGGTCTTTCAGGCAGTGAAGCTGCGCTGACCAATTTTTCCGTCACTTCGGGAAATCGCCTGGGTGCGCTTGAAACCACAGGATCTCAGGTATCAGCCGCCCTGGATGACAACATCGCCGCCGCAGAAAAGCTGCAGCAGAAGAACCAGAAGCTGATCCAGAGCCTGGACGCTCTGCAAAGCAGTACAGGCGGAGACAGCGATCTCACACAGCAGATCAGCGACATCAAAGGCCAGACTCAGAGCTATACAGACCTGCTAAACTCTTTGAAATCCGGGAAAAAGACCATCGATGGAGCGGTCACTTCCGCAGCAGACGCCCGTTCGGATCTGGGAGATCTTTCTACTAAAAGTCAGGATTCTTTGCAGGATGTGAAACAGAAACTGCTGGAAGATCTGATCCCGAAACTGTACCGTGTACTTGACGATCTGGCCAGTGTCAACGGAAGTCTTTCCACAGCGCTTTCCGGCATAGAACCGCTGACAGAGCAGGGGAGAACTATCCTGCAGCAGCTGGATGCAGGACTTGCCGCCAGCGTGAAACAGCTGGAACAGACCGGACAGTCCCTTGTTCGCGTGGACGAAAGTCTTGAACAGATCCAGACAGATCTAAACGCGCTCCACAGTTCTGAGACTTATCAGGATCTGCTGACTCTGGAAGGGATCGATTCGGATCGAATAGCAGATTTTATGGCCTCTCCTGTTTCTCTGGAATCCAAGGTCGTTTATAACGTAGACAATTACGGAACCGGCATGACCCCGTTTTATACCAACCTGGCTCTCTGGGTAGGAGGGCTGATTTTAGTGTCGATCCTGAAGCAGGAGGTGGATCCGGCAGGGATCTCCCGCAAACGTCTGGATCCGACGCGTGCCTACTTCGGACGCTGGCTGCTGTTTATGGCGGTCGGTGCGATCCAGGGACTCATCGTATGTCTGGGAGATCTGCTGCTTCTGGGCGTGCAGTGCGCTCACCCGCTGCTGTTCGTGCTGGAAGGGATCTACTGCAGCTTCGTATACGTCAATATCATATATGCGCTGGCCATCACCTTCAAGCATATCGGTAAAGCGGTAGCCGTACTGCTGATCATCCTTCAGATCCCCGGGTCTTCCGGTACATATCCCATCGAAATGATGCCGGAATTCTTCCAGAAACTATATCCGATGTTTCCGTTCAGCTACGGCATCGACGCCATGCGGGAAGCTATCGCAGGACTCTACGGAAATCTGTTCGTAAAGGATCTGCTTTACCTGCTTGTTTTCGTGGCGCTGTCATTTTTCACCGGTCTGGTGATCCGACCGCTGATCATGAACCTGAATCATATGTTCGACCGCCATCTGGAAAAGTCGGAGCTTATGCTGGGAGAAGTCCCTGTTTCTCCGGAACCGAACCGAAAGTTTTATGCTGTGCTGAAAGCACTTTTGCAGCATGAAGAAAGCAAGGTGCAGCTGCTTGAAAAATCCGTTCAGTTTGAACGACATTATCCGAAGCTGATCCGCTGGGGATTTATCTGCATGATCGTGATCCCGCTGCTGTTTCTGATTCTGATGTTCAGCCTGGAATCACGTCTGGTGTTCCTGGTCCTGTGGATCGTTTCGCTGATCGTCATCTGCGGCTATCTGATCTGCGTGGAATACATCCATGATAAAATGCATCGTCAGCTGGAGATCAACGGCATGACTGTTGAGGATCTGGCCAAGAGCATCAAGGAGGAGAAGGAACGATGAGAAACATATGGGAAATCTTCAAACGGGATGCTCTGCGGATCCGCACCAACGTTATCGCCATTATCGCTATCGTTGGGATCACAGTGGTTCCATGCCTCTACGCATGGTTCAACATCGCGGCCAGCTGGGATCCTTATAAGAATACAGGCAACCTGAAAGTAGCTGTGGCCAGTGTGGACGAAGGGTATGACGGTCAGCTGATCCCCATTGAGATCAACGTGGGCGATCAGGTGCTCTCCATGATGCGTGGAAACACCCAGATGGAATGGATCTTCACCACGAAAGACAAGGCGGTCCATGGTGTCAAGTCAGGCGATTACTATGCGGCTATCGTCATTCCTAAGGACTTCAGCCGCGATATGATGAGCATATTCTCCGAGGATATCGAAAAGCCGCAGATCTTCTACTATTCCAACGCCAAGGAAAACGCCATCGCTCCGAAGGTGACGGACAAGGGGGCCTCCGCTATACAGAAACAGATCAACAAGGTGTTCATCGAAACTCTGTCGGATTCCCTTATGACGGTAATGCAGTCGGTTTCCAATATGGCTCAGGAAAACGGTGCGGACTCTATTGCTTCCAACCTGATAAGCAATCTGGATCAGATCTCCTCCGACCTGACGCTTTCGGCAGGCACGCTGGATTCCTTCGCGACGCTGACAGGCTCGACTCACGATCTGCTGGCATCTACGACGGATGTGCTGGATCAGACACAGGAGCTTTCGAAACAGAACAACAAGACACTGGAAGAAATCAAAAAATCCCTGACGGATATCCGGGATACCATTACCGGAACTACCGATGAGATCAACAAAGCGCTGACGGGAAGCAAGAGCTATTATAAGCAGATGGCATCCACCGTGGATACAGCCTTCGCAAACCATGGCACAAAGTCCAAAGAATCAGCCGCCACCCTGGATACCATGGCAGGACAGACAGGCGATCTGGTCACAAAATACAAGAAGCTGAGAGATTCCATCGAAGCCCTGGATCAGGCTCACCCGGAGCTTTCTGCAAAGACCGCGCCGGTGCTCGCACGGCTGGACAGCTGTATCGCCGCGCAGGAGGAGCTTCAGGACAGCCTTAAGACTTCTGCAAAGTCTCTGCGCAAGAGTTCTTCTTTGAGCCAGTCTGCAAAGAATGAGCTGCAGAAGCTGATCGAGACAAGTCAGAACAGCATCGACAAAGTCCAGGGAAGCTATGAAGAAAACCTTAAGGACACCCTTAAAGATCTAGCAGGATCGCTGAAAACCACGACAGACAGCCTTTCAGATCTCCAGAAGAGCCTGGGAAACAGCGCCTCGGACATCGCGAAACTGACCGGATCGGCAGCGGCCGATCTGGCATCTTTGCAGAAATCACTAAGCGGTTCTGCAAACCTTCTGAATCAGGCATCCGGACAGGTTTCGTCTATCTCCGGACGACTCAAAGAGATGCAGCAGAATCACGATTTCAGCCAGCTGGAAGAGCTGGTGGCCGAAAACAAGGATGAAATCAGCGATTTTCTGGCAGCGCCAGTATCCCTCAAGACCCACGCTGTTTATAAGATCGAAAACTATGGATCATCCATGGCTCCCTTTTATTCCACGCTGGCCATCTGGATCGGCGGGATCATTCTGGTGGCCATGATGAAAGTAACGGTATCAGAAAACTGCCTTCGCGGACTGACACGTGTAAAATCACGTCAATTGTACCTGGGACGGTATATCAGTTTCCTTATCGTTGGACTGCTGCAAAGTACACTGATCGCGCTTGGAGATCTGTTCTATCTGGGGATCCAGTGCGAACATCCGTTTTTATTTATGCTGGCGTGCTGGTTCAGCAGTATCGTGTACGTCAATATCATCTACACCTTGACCGTATCTTTTGGTGATATCGGTAAGGCTATCAGTGTGGTACTTCTTGTAATGCAAGTGGCAGGAACGGGCGGAACGTTCCCGATCGAGGTTGCACCGAGGTTTTTCCAGATCGTGTACCCGATGCTGCCGTTTACTCATAGCATGGCAGCACTTAGAGAAGCCGTCGGCGGCCTCTATGGGATGGACTACTGGCTGGATCTGGCGAAGCTGGGGATATTCATGATCTTGTCGCTGATCCTGGGGTTGCTGCTTCGAAAACCGGTGATCCGTCTTAACGAGGCATTCTCGGAGAAACTGGAGGAAACGAAACTGATGTAAGGGCAGGGGACTGGTGACTGCTCAGTACGAAAAGAAATATTGCGAACAAATGTTTATGAAAGCTGTTGACAGCGAACAAACATTCTGTTATACTGTTCTCAACAAAACGAACAAACGTTTACGAAGAAGATGGGGAAGAGAGGGCAGTAATATGAACGCATACAGCACTTACGAAACCAATTACTATATTCCGAAGAACACAGGATCTCACCAGAACACCGGCAGGAAGAGAAAAAAATACCGGATCACATCCAAGTTCCGTTTCATTACATCCATGATCATCATGATCGGACTGTGCGTGGCCGGATTCACTGCACTGACAGGACTCAACACATCCGTAGCTCTGACGAAGCAGACTTATACAGAGGTACAGGTATCATCTGGCGATACGCTTTGGACGATCGCTAACGCTTATAAAGATGAAAGCACTGATACCCGTAAGGCAGTCTATGAGATTTGCCAGATCAACGATATCGAAGCCTCAGATCTGCATCCAGGCATGACACTGGCGATCCCGGAAGACTTATAGGTTTCACTTTGTCCGCAACATTATTTATTTAAATAATTCCAATAAAAAACACTGAGCAACTCCGGAAATGGCAAACCGCCGGAGAATGTTCAGTGTTTTAATATACAAGATATAAATGATAATGGATTACGGCTAACTATTCCCATAATTATGATTATAGGAATAGTTGTGCTTCTTCCCTATGCCTTTACTGATACGTATTGCTGTATAGTTCCGTACCATTAGCATCCTGATATACGATGGTCATGCTTACATCATCGATACCGGAGTCTTCCTTCAGATCATCGATCATGCCCTGGAATTCGGATTCCATGCTGTTCATGGCCTGTTCCAGCTGTGGTTTCATAGCTGTTGCTGTAGCTTCATCGAACGTCTGATCATATTTGTAAATCAGTTCGATATTGTTTTCTTTCACGGTTATGGATCCGCCATTTCCTAAGGAGCTTTCCAGATCAGACAGCTCCTGCTGTACATCAGAATCACTGTTGACATACTCTTCCAGTGTCTTGGTGCCTCCGCAGCCGGCCAGAGCCAGTGTGCTTGTTACCAGCAGCATGATCGCTGCCACTAATGTGATGACTTTCTTCATGTTCTTCTTCCTTTCTTTTATAGCGTGTGATCATAATGTATAACAAAAGACAGGAACATCTTCATAACGTCCCTGTCTTGCTACTTGTTTATTTGCTCTGTTCGAAAATCATGACCATACTCATTTCAGAATAATCCAGACGAAGCTTTCCATCCTTGATCTCAAAGGTTAAAGTCTGATCGGAATCATCCTGGATGTCATACTTGCCGTCTTCACCAGCGGAAACAGTACCTTCCCCATCTTCACCCATGAAGGCGAATGTGCAGGTTCCGTCTTCCTTGATTGTCAGCTTCGGCATTTCGTCCATCTGTCCTGTAGATTTCAGATCATCTGCAGACAGTGTCTGTCCAGCATATTCCACTTCAGTCATTTCCCAGGTTCCTACTGCAGGATCGTCTTTCAGTCCACCGCCGCCGCAGGAGGCCAGGATCATGGAGACCATTACCAGAACTGCTGCAAGTACAGAGATTTTCTTTAAATGTTTCATTTTGTTCTCCTCTCTTATCCTCTTTTGATAAAATGATTACGCTACAATTATATCATACTAAAAAATAATGGAAAAGAGATTTGTCTCACAATTTTTAATTATTTAAGCGAGTCCAGATACCCCTGCAGGATGATCACGGCAGCCTGTTTATCGATGACTTTTTTTCTGCCGCGGCGACTCACATCAGCTTCGATGAGGACTTTCTCCGCCATAACGGTGGTAAGGCGTTCATCGTAATACGTCAGATTTACATTTCCCATCCCGCTGCTGCGCATCTTGTTTTCCAGCATAGTCTTGAATTCATAGACCTTTTCTGTCTGGGGGCTGTCAGTTCCGTCCAGTTTCTTCGGCAGACCGATCACAACGGTATCGCAGTCGAATTCTTTGATGTAGTCCATCACTTTCCCGGCGTCCTTGCGGATCCCTACCCTTTCGATGGTAGTCACGCCCTGGGCTGTAATATTCAGCGCATCGCTGACAGCAACGCCGATGGTCTTATCTCCTACGTCCAATGCTAATTTCTTCATATATTCGTATCCTTTCTATCATTCGATCGATTTCAGTCAGTATTCATGCTATCTAGCCAGTAAACTGACTGAAACTCCACTCCTGCATAATAAAACCCCGCGATTGCCGCGGGGCTGTTTCTCAAATGTTCAGCTGTTACGCCAGCTTGTATACGTTCTACTTATTAAGATACGCGCGAATCAGTTCCTCTACGAGATCATCGCGTTCGATCCGACCCATAATGTTTCTTGCATTATTATGGCTTGTTATGTAAGATGGATCTCCGGATAAAATATATCCTACCATCTGATCGATCGCATTGTATCCTCTCTCTTCCAGAGCATCGTACACTATATTTAAAATCTCTTCGATGGTTCTCTGTTCTACCCTGTCGAAGTTATCATACATTCTGGTCTGTCTGTCCATTACGTTACCTCCATCCTACTAACTATATAAAGATTATATCATTCTTACCGGTATGCTGACAATAACAAATCATGGAACTCCACAAAACTATCACATGAACTAGCCCTGAATCAGCTCTTCGGCCTTGGCAAACGCCGCTGAAACCTTAGACGGATCCTTTGCACCTGCCTGTGCCATGTCAGCCTTGCCGCCGCCACCGCCGCCAGCAGCTGCTGCAACTTCCTTGATCATCTTTCCGGCGTGAAGTCCCTGCTCTACCAGATCGTCCGTCAGGGAAACCAGGAAAGTCACCTTGCCGCCGGAAACTGCTGCGAATACCATAGCCACGCCCTTGTTGTCAGCTTTGATCTGGTCAGAAAGTCCGCGAAGATCGTTGATGCTGTAATCTGCGAACTCCTTAGCGATCAGCTTGATGCCGTTCACATCCTTTGCTTCTTCCAGCAGGCTTCCGGAGCCTTTGCTGATTTCAGCCTTCTTCATTTCTTCAATCTCTTTTTTCAGAGCCTTGACCTCATCCATCAGCGACGCGCTGCGGTCGATCAGCGTATCCTTCTTCGCCTTCAATGCATGTGTAGCATCAGCGATAAGAGCCTCATCTTCTGTGTATTTGTTCAGCACGCCCTGACCGGTCACAGCTTCAATTCTCCGCACACCGGAAGCAACGCCTGCCTCGCTGAGGATATGGAATGCACCGATCTGTCCTGAGTTTTTAACATGAGTACCGCCGCAGAATTCTTTGCTGTAATCTCCGATGGAAACCACTCTTACTTCATCGCCGTATTTTTCTCCGAAGAGAGCTGTAGCGCCTTCCTTCGAAGCGTCTTCAATGGATTTGACTTCCGTCGTCACATCGATGAACATGCTGATCTGCTCATTGACGCGCGCTTCTACCGCTGCGATCTCTTCCGGCGTCATAGCCTGGAAATGGTTGAAGTCGAACCGCAGACCGTCTTCCGTCACAGAGGATCCTGCCTGCTTTACGTGTTCGCCCAGCGTTTCCTGCAAAGCCTTGTGCAGCAAATGGGTCGCTGTATGGTTGGCAGCAGTCTTGTTTCTGCGCGGGATCAGCACCTGACACTCTGCTTTTTCTCCTGTTTTCAGGGTGCCGCTGGTCACTTTTACTTTATGGATGAATACATTATTTGTCTTGGTCACGTCGATGATCTCAGCTTCACCGTCAGCAGTCCGGATCACACCAGCGTCAGCAGCCTGACCACCGCTTTCTGCGTAGAACGGTGTTTCATCCAGGATCACGCGGCATGTCTCGCCCTCGCCTGCTGCATCTGCATTGCCTTCTGTGCCAATGATCGCTTTGATGAGGCCTGTATCAAACAGCGTTTCGTATCCGGTGAAGTTTGTCTCGCCTTCCACGGAAAGCTCTGCATTTACTTCATCCCAGCCTGCATCATCCATTTCCTGTTCCGCCTGGGAACGCTTTTTCTGTTCTTCCATAGCCTTTTCGAAGCCGTCCAGGTCGATCTCATAACCGGACTCTTCCAGGATCTCCCGTGTCAGGTCGATCGGGAAACCGTAGGTATCGTGCAGCTTGAACGCCTTTTCGCCGTCAAGCGTTTTGCTTCCTTCTGCTTTCAGTTCGTCCATGTAGGAATTGATGATCTTCATGCCCTGATCGATGGTGGATGCGAATTTTTCTTCTTCGACAGCGATGACTTTTTTGATCATATCGCGGCGCTGTTTCAGCTCCGGATACGCATCGCCGGAAGTTTCGATCACCTTTTCGGAAAGTTCCGCCAGGAACGGTCCTTCGATGCCCAGGATCCGGCCGTGACGCGCTGCACGTCTGATGAGACGGCGCAGTACATATTCTCTGCCTTCGTTACCCGGCAGAATAGAATCGCCGATCATAAACGTCATGGAGCGCAGATGATCCGTGATAATACGGATGGAAATGTCCGTTTCTGCTTCCCCGTCCTTATATTCAACTCCGGATTTAGCCACTACTGCATCCAGGATATATTTGATAGTATCTACGTCGAAAATGGATTCTACACCCTGCATGATGCACGCCAGACGTTCGATCCCCATACCTGTATCGATGTTGGGATGAGCCAGATCGCTGTAGTTTCCTTCATCGTCGCGGCTGAACTGTGTGAACACGTGGTTCCAGAACTCAACGTAACGGTCACAGTCACATCCCGGCTTGCAGTCCGGGTTATCGCAGCCGTATTTCTCGCCGCGGTCAAAATAGATTTCAGAGCACGGACCGCATGGACCAGTCCCGATCTCCCAGAAGTTATCATCCTTGCCCAGACGCACGATCCTCTCTTCAGGCATGCCGATAACATCGCGCCAGATGGCATAAGCGTCGTCATCGTTTTCATATACGGTAGCCCAGAGTCTGTCCGTCGGCATTTTCAGTACTTTCGTAATGAATTCCCAGCCCCAGGTCAGGGATTCTTTCTTAAAGTAATCTCCGAAAGAAAAGCTTCCCAGCATTTCGAAGAATGTACCGTGTCTGGAAGTATATCCTACGTTTTCGATATCGCCGGTACGAATGCACTTTTGGCAGGTGGTCATGCGCTTGCTCGGCGGTGTTTCGATTCCTGCAAAGTACGGCTTCAGCGGCGCCATACCTGAATTTATGATAAGAAGACTTTTATCGTTCTGCGGGATCAGCGGAAAACTCTGTCTCCGGTAATGCTCCTTAGATTGGTAAAAGCTCAAAAATAATTCTCTGATTTCATTCAGTCCTAATTTTTCCATGTAAAATTCTCCTCCCGGAAATTTGTGTATATTTGTGTATAAAAACATACATAGATTATAATGCCATATTTTGCACGATTTCGCAAGGGGTAAAAACAGTTGTGTGTTGCCCTCCCCTAACTTTTTTAGTATAATAGAGATGTTTGCGGAATCTTGTCGAAAACCACAGCTGACAGCAGGTTTTCCCGCGGCACCCGTGCCGGATGGATTTCGCATAAAGTATGGAACAGAACTTATGGAATATGGAGTAAAGTAGAACATGAAAATCGGTGATTTTGCTAAGAAGTATGGCCTGAACATCACGACGGTGCGCTACTATGTGGAGCGTGCCCTGCTGACACCGGAACGGAAAAACAATCAGTATGTATTCACACCCTCATGCATGGAAGACATGGAGAAGATTTTGAAATATAAATCCTTTCGCTTTTCGCTGGAAGAAATCGAGCTTCTCTTTTTCCTGGAAAAAACCACAAAATTCCGGGATGAAACCGTGCTTGGGATTTTTTCGCGTCTTTTGAAGCAGAAACAGGCAGAACTAGAAAAAGAAGAAGAAAAAATACACGATACTATCGGAGAGCTGAAAGCAGAGATCCGCAGCTTTTCTCAGATCAACTACGAACTGGATCACAGCGCCAACGGCATTCCCTTTACATTCCTGCCCTATCTGGCATGCCCGGACTGCGGCAGACCCCTCAAACTGGAATCAGCCAGCATCAGCGACAATAAAATATGTGACGGTGAATTCCTCTGCGAATGCGGCTACAAGAATGAGCTGAAAGACGGCGTTATCCTGTGCGACGGCTACGCAGAGGACACCCCGTTCAAAGCATTTGAAAACATCGATCTGGTGTCCGCTGTCACGGAAGAGCTGGGTAACGAATTCCGCACACTGATCGACAAGACATACATGTGGATGTACCACCAGATGACGGATCACGTGGATATGGAGGGAAGCATCAACATCATGGGAGGACCGTTTTCCGGCAATTATTTCTCGCGTTACTGCCAGAAGTTCAGCCGGGACGCTATTTTCATCATCACCGATCCATCGTTGAAACGGATCCGCAAGCTGCAGGAGTACATGAAGGAATTCGACTGCCAGACGGTGTATCTGGCTGGAGATCTGAACCGGCTGCCACTGCGCGAAAACTCTATCGATGTGTACCTGGATGATTTTTCGTCCAACAACTGCATCTTCACATACAACAAGAGCCAGTACGATAAGATCACACCACTGATTCGCAAAACCGGATGTGCCGTTGGCCTCTTTGCAGACTATCGAAAATGTCCTAAGAGCCTGCGGACTTTCCAGGAAGATCAGCCTGATTTCATCCCGGAAAAGATGACCTTTGCTCATGTCAAAGCCGATCTTTTAGAAGGCGGTATGGAGATTGACGATCAGAAACAGATCGGAAGCACCACCGGCAAGGAAAAGCAGTTCCAGCGCCAGGTCGGAAACGAAACCATTGGTCTTATGGGATACCGGGCGATCAAATAAATGTCTGCGCTTATATCAACAGGAGGTCACTGATATGCTTGCCAAGGATTCACGTATCCTGAAAGAAAACGAATTTCACCCTGTGCAGCTCAGGGTGTTTTTTGTTATGATCACGTTATATACATTTTATTTTACATGCAACAACAATCTGGGCGTGGCTGCCGACAGGATCCAGCAAAGCTTTGATCTGTCCAACGCCACCTTCGGGATCTTGTTTACCATCTTTACACTGGGCTTCGGTCTGGGGCAGTTTTTCTCCGGCTACCTGGGCGACCGGTACAGTCCGAAACTGCTCATGTTTCTTGGAGCCATCGGCGCGACGGCAGCCAATATCGGCTTCGGCCTCTCCTCCGGGATGAAACCGTTTGCTATCTTCTGGGCGATCAATGCGGTGTCCCTGTCTATGGGGTGGTCTCCGGGCTGCAGCGTGCTCTTCCGCTGGATCCCGCAGAAACGCTGGGGGTTGTTCATGGGTCTGTTTGACGCTTTCGCTTTTCTGGGCGGTATCATCATCTATCCGGTGGCAGGTTTTGCTATTACGTTTCTCAGCTGGCGCGCGGCGTTTTTCCTCCCTGCCCTGCTGCTTCTCATGTGGTCGGTGGTATTTTGTATTTATGTAAAGGACACGCCCCAGCAGTACGGTTTTACGGTGGAGTGGGAGCATAGCGGCGTTTCGGATGCAAAGGATCCGGCTTCGGAAGATGCAAAGGACTCCGCTTCCGATACGGTATGCCTGCGTGACTACGCTGATGTGATGAAGCATCCGGCCATCCTGCTGACCGCTCTTGCTACTATTTGCAGCCAGTTTGTTCGCTGGGGGCTTGTCAACTGGATCGTCAAGATCCTTATTACGCCGTGCTCTGTAGATGCTCCCGGCCTTGCTGAAAGTGCCGGAGGCGGACTCTTTGCAGGAAGCCAGTCGGGTGGTTTCGGAATGGCTCTGATGGCGGCTACCATTGCGGCATCGGCCATGCACTGGGGCGGCGCTTTTTTTTCCATCGCACTGGGCCACATTTCAGATACTGTCTTTCACGGAAGCCGCTGGCAGACTATACTGATGGGATTTCTCGTAAGCACGGCAGGTCTTCTGATCATATACTTTTGGGGGCTTCGGATCCTGATGCTCCCGGGCGGCGTCGTTATTCTGGGAGCACTGCTGTTCTTTGCAGGAGGTTGTATCCAGGGAGTTCAGGCTCCCCTCTTTAATCTGCCGGGAGATATCCTGGGAACCCGGCTGGGAGGCACCGGAGTGGGTATTGTCAACGGCTGGTCATACCTGGGAGCATCCTTTGCAGGAATCTCGCTGGGCGCCATGATGGATGCGTTCGGACTGACATCCTGCCTGCTGCTGATGGCTGGAATTTCACTGGCGGGAGCTGTTGTGACCGCCGTGCTTCGCAGATAAGGGTGGATTTTATTCATTTCGGGATTGCTTTTATCTGGAAGCTAATGTATACTATAAGAGTATTCTGAATTTATAGATTGATTACCGTAGCCTATGGATCAATTTTTAACTTTTGATTCATACGCTGCGGTTTTTTTATCGGTAGATCTGAAGGAAATTTTTTAAGGAGGTACAGATCTATGTGCAATGGTACTGTTAAGTGGTTCAATGAGCAAAAAGGATTTGGATTCATTTCCAACGATGAGGGTGGTGCTGATGTATTCGTTCACTTCTCTTCCATCATGGCGGACGGATTCAAGACTCTCAAGGAAGGTCAGAAAGTAACGTTCGAAATTGAAGAAGATCCACACAACAATGGCAAGTCACGTGCTGCCAACGTATGTGTTGTAGGATAAGAAACACGAAGAACAGGAAACCCCGCTTCCGGCATGTGTCTTGATTGACGATGCGCCGAGGCGGGGTTTTGCGTTTAGAGTGCTATGTTATATTTGTAGATACGCCGCATATTCGAATGAAATAACATCCCACAGATCAGTTTTTTTGTAGGCTTTTTCCTGATGCATGAACTCAACGAGATCTTCTTTCTTCATCATTCCAAACCTCTGGATCACTTTATCCAGAATTTGTTGATCGTCGGCTGATAGTGTCGGAAAATCAATAGCACTTGTTAATACAAAATGATATGCATTGGTTTCATTTATTTCAATTTCTTCACATGGAACATCTTTCAGATCAATGATAGATTCATGTCCTACCGGAACAGCTCCCATTGGTAATGCCTTATAAACCAATCCTGTAATAGCGTATCCTCTCAACTTATAAGATAATGCATCCGCATACCACATTAATTTCATAAGTTTGACTTTATACAGATTGATGATTTGATCTGATGCTGCAAAATATCGAATAACATCAACAACCTTGTCAAGTGAAAGTTCTGCATTCCCATGAAGCACTTTACTTCCATAGAATTTGGCATATTTTGCTTCAATAGCTCTGCGAAGATACTGATCTTGATTTTTTTCATATAAAGTAATTGCAGTATCCTGATACTGCTGGTATGCTTCTGGAGATAAATCTGTCTTAGCATCTTTTAGCAGCGATAAAAACCATTCAGGATCATGACTGATCTTTTTTAAAATCGTATCATGCGCCCGATCCTGAACTTGATGACTTTCATATCTAGTAATTGTTTTACTTCCCCATCCTAACAAGATACAAAGATCTTTTTGAGTAATACCGTACTGCTTTCTAATAGCAACGATTTCAGCAGAAGTTAAAAGTCCTTCTGATTCGCGATAAGCATCCTTTAGACGCATATCATTCTCTTGCATCTGCTGTTCATTCATATATAATTCTTCTGCTCTATCACAATATAAATACAATGCGTCATATTCTACTGTTTTCCCTTTAAATGTCGCTTTTTCATCAACGAGAACTGTTTTTACTTCATGCTCTTCCATACAACACATACACAAACATGTTTTGCTTTTTATTGTTTTCATATTCATGGGAACACCTCCTAAGATTTTCTGTATGGAAACATTTCGGGGGTAAAGGCTTTTTCTGCAAAATGAAAAGACATTACAAAAGTGGCAGTTTTGCCGTATGCATTTAACAATTCAACTCTGATTTTAATATATACATCATCCTGACCATTATATACTTTACCAAATTCACGCATATCACTTCGTTTCGGAAATCTAAGATCTTTTACTGTCTTCATATATTCTTCTACTGTAAGTGTTTTTAATTCTCTTTTTAGAGCTTCTTTAGGATTCTCATCTGGAAACAATGTATTTACAGTGTATTGATTGGTATATTTTTCTTCACGATCCTGATCGACAAGCCTTTTTGCTTGAAATGAAATCTCCGCACCTTGATCCAACGCGTACTGTAATTTCTGTAGATATGTCCTGATCTCTAATTCACTTTCTATCCGCGCATTCGTATAACTCATTTTCGTTGTCTTTCATTATATAAGTATCAATTGATACTTATATAATATTCTTTTTCTTGTCTTTTGTCAACTCTGTTCGCTGTCTCTGTATACAGAAAAATCCGGCCCACACAGGTACCGGATTCTAATTAACGTTTTACAAATCTATATTTTCCCTTCCCATGTCCTGACACTGGTTCAATGATACCTGCCTGCACTAGATTGGAAAGCAGTAAAGTGCGATTTTGAAGCGGATGCTTTTCGTCTAAAAGCAGATTCCGCAAAAATATCTCAATGTACTCGGTCGTTTCATATATCCCCTTTTGCAGATCTGTATAGTTCGCACGAACCAGCGCATTTCTGAAATACCATGAATTTTCTGCGAAAATATCATTCGTTGCGGAGAAACCCAGCGACCTTAAATATTTAATAAAAAACACAGCCGTTGTTCTCGTATTCCCCTCTCCAAAGATATGGATCTGCCACAGCCGAGAAATAAACACAGAAAGATGGTGGATAATTTCATCCGTAGAAAGACCGCGATAGTCAAAGCTCCTTTCTTGACGAAAATCGTATTCTAACGTTTCCCTCAGCTCTGACGCACTGCCGTATAAAACCGTTGCACCATCTAACACCCATTCTTTTTTCGTGATATTATAGTCGCGAATTTTCCCCGCATGTTTATAGATCCCCTGAAAAAGTCTTCGGTGGATTCCAATGTACTCATTAGGAGAAAAGGAAAAAGCCGGTTCTGCCAGTATTTCTGCAATGCGTGAAGAGACCTTGTCTGCTTCTTCTGTGCGTTCATCTGCTGACAATTCCACAGGATTCGCCTTATAGTATCCGTCAATGAGATCCCTGGCCTCCGTTACAGTAATTTTGCCTTCGATATTCTGGATCGCCGTATCGATCAAATACCGGGAAGGATTCAGTCCATCTACCGCCTGAAGTCCGATGGCAGTTCGCCAGATATAGCCTTTGCTGACCTGATCCGGCTCGGAAGCTTTTAAATATTCTTTTAATGGATCGTTCTTCATGTTCTGCGTTCTCCTTATGTCTCGTTCTTCCTGTAACGTCTCTGATAATAATCCATTGCCCTGTATTGGATCACATCTGCTATTTCTTTTGCAAACACAGGATTTTCAGCCACCTCTGACAGTTCCTCTCTAAGAGCTAGTGCGGCACCTTCTTTCTGAATAAAAAAGCCTTTTCCGGACTGCAGCAGAAAATGCACCGGCATCTTCAAGATTTTCTTTATATGTTCACTGTCAGAAATCCCGCAGAATTTTTCGTAATCGATTCCCGTCTCAAGATCCTTCCAGTTAGTGCCGGTGTGGAAAAACTTCTTCCAGCTCTCCAGAAGCTGCTCCTCTGTCACCGACATACGAACTTTCCCCTTATCGCAAAACGCCATCAGAACGGGCATTTTGTACACCTTCGTCATATTCGTATTTTCGATCAGATTGATGAACTCCCTGCCAATGCTGTCATAAATCAGCTCCTGATCCTCCGTTATTTCATCAAGATGTTTTCGATATTCGAGATATCTCTTGAATGGATTTTCCTTCGAATTGCCAACAGCACTCTGATACACATCATCATCCATATAGGTGAACAACTCCAACCGAGACGGTGTGTGACCCAGCAGTTCTTTCACTCTGTAAAATTCACTGCGGATCCTGTCTCTTAGCTTCATCTGTTTTTTATCCATTTCCTCGAACAGATCGATCAGCTTCATATCAAAATCGATCAGACAGTCGTCCGGGAAATTCGACCTGTCAGAAGGGTCATAAGGACTCTTTGCAGATGTCGCACCATCCGTCAGCAGGAAACGCACCCAACCGGCCTTTTCATAATTTCCGATGAAATCCAGCACATTGAGGAACTCCTTGCCCATGCTTTTACGAAGTCCCCTGCCCAGCTGCTGCAGAAACACGATCGGAGACTCGGTAGGTCGCAGGAACATCACCATATCGACCGCCGGAATATCTACGCCCTCGTTGAACATATCCACGGAAAAGATCACCTTGATTTCTCCGTCTGTCAGCATCCGGATGGCGGACGCCCGGTCCTCCGAAAATTCACCGTTCCCATTGCTGTAAACCGCAGCCGATGGGATTCCTCTCGCAGAAAACTCCTTCGCCATCTCTTCCGCATGCTCCCTGGAGCAGCAAAAACCAAGCGCTTTCCGCGAACCGTATTTGCAGTAATATTTATAAATCAGATCGTGCCTGTGCACGTTCCCGATGTATGTTTCGTTCAGTTCCCTCTCATCATATCTGCCGCGAACCATGTGGATGCCCGAATAGTCGGTATCATCATAGATTCCGTAATAGTGAAAAGGCACCAGCATGCCCTTGTTTATGGCGTCTTTTAGCGAAATCTCATAGGGAACATTGTAGTCGCAGATTTCATAGATGTTTCGACCATCGAGCCTCTCTGGCGTTGCCGTCAGACCCAGCAGAAACTTTGGTTTAAAATAATCGACGATCCGCCGGTACTGGTCATTGACCGCATGATGAAATTCATCGATCACCAGATAATCAAAATAGTCCGGTGCGAAATATTTCCCGTTCAGGTATGAGGCTCTGCCCAGCGTTGCCACCGATGCAAAGATCACGTCTTTGTCTGTGTTTTTCTCCTTGCCGTTAAAAAATCCGTAGTCGTCCGAGTGTCTGACGTTTTTAAAAGATAGCGCCGCCTGCTTCAGGATCTCCTCCCGGTGTGCTACAAAGAGCACTCGCGCGTATTCTTTTGAGTCAAAGGCTGCCAGGTACGTTTTACCCACACCGGTTGCCGCTGCCACCAGCGCACGACGCGTTCCCTCTGCTCTGGTATCTTCCAGCGCGCAAAGCGCCTCGATCTGCACACCCCTAGGCTCAAAGAGAGGTGTGATGTTGCTATCCACAGCTGCATCCTGATCTGAATCATGATCGTTGCGCTCCTCATCGTATCGCTGCAGATCCCTGGCTACTGCCGGTCTGTGCCAGCTCTTCGAATATTTTTTTAACTCCTCATCATCGATCACAATGGAATGATTCTCAAACAGATCCTCGAAGCTGTGAAAAAACTTATCATAATTAGCTTGATCTGTCCGGCTGCTGAAACGATAATTCCATTCGATTCCGGACGTTAACGCGCTCCTGGATATGTTCGATGACCCTATGTAAATCTCACTGTGATCCTCGTAGTGGAAGATGTAAGACTTGGGATGAAAAGACCTGTTTTTTTCATTGTAAAATCGTAAATCAACCTGCTTCCCCAGTTTCCTGCGGATGAGATATAATGCGGACGGCTGCGTGATTCCAAGATAATTCCCAGTCAAAATCCTGATCCTCGCACCCCGCTGAAGCGCATTCTCCAGTTCCTCAAGAAGCATCTTCACTCCCGATTCCATCAAAAAAGATACGATGATATCCACGCTATCCGCTTTTTTCAGGCTGCCGATCAGCTGATAATAAAGCTGCGCATATCGATCTGAACCGCCCGTCATCACGTCGGTCGAGTAGTTATTTAGTTCCCAGATAACGTTATTTTTAGGCATGTTGGTCTCCTGTGTGGGGTGGGGTTTATTAAATTTATTATAGCATAAAAAGATAGTTTATTGTTTTTCTCTATTTTTACATACAAAAACTCCACATAGGAAACAAATTCAGGTTCTGAAGTCGGTACATACGCACAGTTTTTTATAGTCGTTTTTATTTCACCCCAAGATTTATCATTTTATATTTAGGATCATATACTGCATCAATATCATATTTTTTTAGCTTATAGCATCCATCTTGAAGATCTTTATCCGTTAAATAATATATCGGCTTGCCTAGTTCATAAAAATAATTGAGTTCATATTTGCACCATATAGATTTATATGAGTTTTTTGTATTGACAAATATTACTGCATCTGATTGTTCTAATCTCCATTCGATAACTTTTAATGTAGCCTCACATAGTAAATTTCTTTTCAAATAATCTGAATCACTAATCCAATCACAAAACACATTTTTATTTGATGCATTTAAATTATCTATGAGTTGTTGTACTATTGTACTATCAACACTGCTATGCGAAATAAAATAATCATATGTTTTTATTTGTTGTTCCCCTCCATTGCAAATTCGATATTCCAATTCTGTAGGCGTATATTCTAACGAAAATTTTTCATAAGGATATTGTTTTAATAGATATTGCTCCCGCTTTTTATTAGAAGTAGGTGCTTGCATATCTTTCTGTCCTCGTAGACGTGGTTGAAAATTAAGACTTTGTAAACGAGCAAAAGCTAATTTTCGCAATTGTATATTAAGCTCTGTATCATTTAGTTTAAATAAAAATTGTATGACCTTCGGATTGTAATATTTAATCAGCTCATGAAGTATGTATACCTTATCATGTTGTGAAGTCGTTTTCCTAGCATAAAGGCCCATCATTTGATCTATAAAAGCTGGCGTTACACTTTGTGTTTTTTCTTTTGCATTTTTTATTTTTAGATCAACTTTTTCTATTTTAATTTTCCTTTTTCTCCATAATGATTCTGCTACTTCTCTTTGTTTTTCTGCACTAAAATTTTTATTATATTGTTCACGAAATTCTTTTGAAATCAATTTTTTATATGTTGGATTTCTTTTGATTAAAGTCTCTGCATAAGGCATATTATATCGTATTTTCCCTTTATGACGCTTAATATAATAATCTTTTTTATCGTAATAGAGTTTTTTATATTCGACAGATTTCCATTCATAGGGATAATACTTCTTTAATAGATCAATAACGTCTGTATAACTATACTCATATGGCATAATATCTGCAATACTTTTTAAATGTTTTGACCACATTCTTTGAATTTCAATAATATCACGATCATATATATGTTTAGTTACTCCCGCCATAATATATATCCTTTACTTAGCTAAAAGCCATTTGTTCCATTATTTTTTCGTATTCAATTATCTGCTGATTAGTTTTAATTAAGTCTTTTTCTAATTCTCTATATAAAGGGTATAATTTTTGGATTTCTTGAGGTGTCATACCTTCTTTGTTTCCTTTGTTTTCTTCATACCATTTTCTATATTTTGCCTGCCATTTCGTTAAATGTGGTCTTACGCCTGAATTTAAAACTTTCTCAGTAAGATTAATCAATTCTTTTGAATTCTTTAATCTTTCTACAGGTATACTTTTTAAAAGCTCCCTCGCAGTAAAAAAGAAGGTATACCAAGAATCGTAAATTTCTGAAATAACATCATTTTCACAATCATATAACAATCCTAGTTTTCGTGTACTAAGTTCAATCCACAATTTATATGCGATTTCTTGATCTTTTCTATTATATTTTAATACTAGTTTGCTCTGTCCAATGCCTAGAGAAAATTGATCAATAGTAATTGATTGATTTTGTAGAAAAGGTCCTCTTTTTTTGCATAATATGATTATTAAGATGGCACACAATACTAAGCAGATTATAATACACCAGTTTAGATTTATTGAGCAAATATACCATTCGGGGAACTTTAAATCTAAAATTATCATAAACGTCTCCTTTACATATTTCGTTGCATTTGTATTCTCGAATTATCTTTTTTATATTTTAAAATGACTCTATTTTTATATGCTTCATCAATTATTTCATAAAAATGTCTTATTGCATAACCCCAATCATAACATTTTGCATATCCTGACACAACATTATCTGCAAGTCTGCCTGGAAGCTCTTCTAAAAAAAACTCACCTTTTTTTGTTCGTGTTAATCCAGGTAGTAATATGGCTACTAATCCAGAGCTCCCATTCACACTATCTCGCAATCCAGCATAAATTTCCCAGTCTACATGTTTTCGCTTTCGAGTGTTTTTACCAACTAAAACTAAAATCACCGAAGAATCGCTTACTTTATCTTCCCGTATAAGACGTTTTATATATTCATCACTACTGTCTGTATTATACTCTCCATCATATACAGATTTATTGATTATATTAGCACTTAAATAATTATCAATAAATTCTTTATATACTTGGTCGTCATGATGATAAAAACTAATAAATACTTTATGTTTTGATTGTCTAAAATAATTACTCATCTTTAATCAACTCCTTATTAAACTATAAATACTAATTGCCTTTATTCTACTTATTACAACAAACTCACCTAATTTCATTAATTATACAATATATGATATATTTTTTTAATACTAAAAAGTAGACTATTCTAATACAACATTAATTATCATTCATCCCAAACTGTAAACTTAAAAGTTTTTTCTTCCACAATGATTCAGTCTGAATAACCTGTTCATCAGATAGATTTTTAGGTAGAATTTGCAAAATAGAGAATTGAAATTCTTTATATCTTGCTGGATATTGTTTCAGTTTTTCTTTAATCAATTTATTACCGCCATGTTTTGTTTGTACGTATTCTCGCCACCTACCTAAGAGGCCGTCTTTATTGTATGCAGAGCCAACATACAACTGACCATCTTCTAAATCTGAAATCAAATAAATCGCATTTACAGAAGATAATGCCGTATACCAGTTTTCATAAATTGCAGGATCATCCACGATTTCCTTTAGTTCCTCAAATTTTAAACAAACAGTTTCAAAGCCTGTAAATACTTTCTTTTCATTTGCCTTAATCGCAACAACCTCTTTTTCATTAGTCGCTTTCTGCGCCCAACTAATGGTGCCCCTTCCCCATTCAATAACAAGCCGATTGCTTAAGTCAGCCATGATATCAGTTTCTTCTAAATCATACACGCAACCCTTTTCGTACATTTCTTTATGCGTAAACCCTTTCGGACACATAGAAGGATCCGCTTTCACACAGCCATCTACTTTGTAACAGCATAAGAATCGCGCCAAGGTACTTTGGTCCGCAAGAAATATCATCCAATAGTCTGCATCTTTTGAAAAGTTTTCTTTCTGCAAAGATGTATATTCGCGAACCATATGATCTGCTTCACTGTCTCTAAAAGCTTTTTCGTTGAAAGAATGGCGTATTAACTTTACTCGACTTGGGTCTAGACCAGCTCGTTTAATGATATCAGATAAATATAATGATGACATATGCACCTCTTTCGTACTATAAATTTTAACTAATTAAATCTAAAAAATTATTCCCTAACGACATAATTCTATAAGAGTCATGTCTTGTTACTTTTTTCAAAGTAGGTAATTTTATTGTTCGAGGGTTCCTTTTTTTGCTCTCTTTTTCAACATTTTGTAAATACTTCACTATTTGTTGAAGATTCTTATCATGAATTTCATCATTTTTACTGTGTAATAATCCATATCGCTCTAATTTTTGCTTTACATATTCCAATTCATCATATGAAGCCTCAAACTTTTTAGCAACGTCAGTTATATTATCTGCAAAGGTTAAGGAGTATAATTTGAGCACCTGAATATCTAATTCATTTAATTGTGATAAAGTCTTAAAAAATGTCAATGCCTCAAAAGTATTGATTTTATCTTTTAAAATCAAGTGCATATAGCCTTCTACATTAAGCTCAACTTTAGCCTCTTCAATTTCATCAATGATTTGATCTAATAGCATTTCTGTAATCATTTTCAAATCATCATTTTGATGATTCTCTAAATACTGTAATCTTGTTTCTAAATTATCTTGCTCTTCTCTAATCATAGTAAGAGCTTTATTGACATTACGTTCCAAACGAATCTGTTTATATCCTAATCGGATATTATTAATTCTAGGACATATAGCACCTATCACTTCTCCAGCTAAAGTTGCCACTCCTTCTTCAACGATATGTTCCCCCTGTTCACTAACAATTTGTGGTAAGACTTCTGATAAAACAACATCACCAGCTTCTTCTTTTGTAGCAATAAATAAGTCTAACATTTTATGTTTACTCATATTTATCTCCATCACTCATATCTAAAGCATAAGCTCAAATTTCGTTTAGTACAACTTTACAACTCCCTAAATCGCTTCGCCTTCCAGCTCTGTGAGCCGTTCCAGCCAGTTCTTCATATGCCCGTTTTGCATGGCTTCTGTCAGGTAGCCTTCGCGGAAGCGTTCACCGCGGATGACATGCATGATCATGGCCAAAATGCAGTGGGCATCGAGGGTCGATGCGTCGGCGTCGAATACCGATATGATGCTGTTGTTTTGCAGGGTTTGGACATGTTTTTTCATGTGAAATTCCGGGCATACGGCCGCGAAATGATAGACGTCTGCAATGAATTTTTCCACTGCAGGCGAGTAGACAAAAAATGGCGGGATGAACGAATCGCCCAGCGGGTCATCATCGTGGTTGAGATCCATCCATTCGCCTATGGGATCGTTTTCAAGTATTGAAAGATGTCTGGTCAGGAGATGGAAGGTTTGCATGGAGAACTCCTTGTGCTCTTTGCGTTTCACCGCTTGCCATACGGGATGAAGCGGCTTTATCGATTCACTCTAGTGTCTATTATAGCATATTAGGGGGAAATGTGGAAATATTTTGACAAAGGCTGTAGCTAAGAGAAAAACTAAACTCCTTTACCAATCCTCTCCCCCGTCACCATCATCACCGCCGAATCCAAAGGGATCATCCAGGTAGTCGCTGCGGGTATCCCAGTCGAAAGGATTCCCGCCATGAAACATGAGGGCATCGTCAATGGCTTCTTCCATGTCCAGAGCGATGCTGTCGTCATCGTCCAGATCATCATAAGACGATACGCAAGCACTTCCCATCGCCCCTGCTGCGGCAGTACCGGTAGCAGTACCGGTTGTGCCGGCTGTATTGGTCGCATTTTTTCCGGATTCTGCTCTGACTACGAAAAATTCATTTTTCACAGCGAAACCCTGGTCAACATCATAGAGCACCTGACGGTACTCTGGGATCATCTTTTCCAGGACACGACCGTTTTCAAAACAGGCTGCACGAGCTTCCCGTACTTTATCGTAAAGCTGCTCCTTGAGCTTATTCTGATCAACCAGCTTACGCAGATATGCATCCGCTTCCTGTATCTGTGGATTTTCAGTCTGTGAATCAACTAACAGCTTTACAATCCGATCACAGCGATCAACCTTCATGCTAGCCCATGCAAAAATCAATGCCGCAAGAATAAACGGTAAAATCAATGCAACGATGAATACTGCTGACCAGGAAGTATCTTCCGTAAGCCACATGAACTGCGTCATACCTAGAATAATCCACCCTACTACAAAAAGACCCCCATATAATTTCAGCAGGCTTCCTACAAGACCAGGGATTTCTTTCCGCAACTCTTTTTTGAATTGTTCATCTTTCATACTGCTGCTCCTTTCGAGGATACAGAATTTGATTCTAAACTCATTATATCACATCTACATGAATAGTAAAAAAATAACCAGGAAAAACCATAAAAGGATAAAAACGCACCGATAATACCTAGCAAGTCTTTTCATACGTTATCTTTCGCCTTCTTCATAACATCAGTCCTCTCCTCGAGAGCAATGCGATGATTCATAAATACAAAATCCCGGGCGGTAGCGTACTTGTATTTCATTTGCATATTTATCAATTACATGTGAATCGTCTGGCTGAGGGTTTATAGCTTGGTTACCCGGCACGATTTTCTATTTTTGATGGATTTTTTCGAGTCAAAAACAGAAAAATCTGCAACAGAAATCAGGTTGTTTGACGTCTGTTGCAGATCAGGATTCCTGAAGGGTATCTCAGGAAGATATTCTTTACAATAATTGGTTTCTGACGAATGGTTTTCGAGATAGTTATGTATAATAATTACGAATATCATATAATTATACGCCCTGTACAGGCATTCTAAGCATTTGGGGTGTCATCACAACTGGCAACCAAAACGAAATTCTGTTTTTGACTGCAATTAAGCGGAAATCTGCACATTGGAAAAATATTCCTCGCACCCCTGCACGTGTTTCCTGCCACACAAGAGCCCATGCACGCATCGCCTGGCACTCCAATGATCCAGTATCCCTGCGCCTGTCAAAAGCAGCTTCCTACTCTCCCCGCACTTCCACAAAACTGCCGCCGCTGCGGTCTTTGCGCACCAGGATCTGTTTCTCGATCCGCTGTTTCAGCTCCGGCACGTGGGAGATGATGCCGACAAGCCGGTTGCCGTCGGCCAGACCCGCCAGAGATTCCATCGCCTGCTGCAGCGATTCCTCGTCCAGCGATCCAAATCCTTCGTCCACGAACATGGTATCGAGGCGGATGCCTCCCGCACTAGCCTGGATCTCGTCCGAAAGCCCCAACGCCAAAGACAGCGATGCCTTGAACGACTCGCCTCCCGATAAAGTTTTCACGCTTCGCTGACTGCCGTTGTAATGATCCACTACATCCAGCTCCAGCCCGCTCTGGCTCCGGTTGTTTTCAGCTTCCCGCCGACGTTTCAGCTCATACTGACCGCCGCTCATGACGAGAAACCGAACATTGGCCCGCGCGATGATCCTGTCAAAATACGCCATCTGCACATAAGTTTCCAGCATGATCTTTTCCTTGCCAGCAAGCGTGCCGCCTGCCGTATCCGCCAGTGCCTTGATCCACCGCCACCTGGTCTCAACCTCTTCCAGCTGTGCCTGTCGCTCCTTGATCTTCTCCAAAGTCGTCTGGTTCGCCGCCACTCGCGCATGGATTTCCTGCCGCCGGCTTGAAATCACCTGCATCTCATCCGCCAGTGATTTGCGTCGCTTTTCCTCTGACTCAAAGTCGACATCATCGTGTTCCGCCAGCTGTCTTTGCGCCTCGGCGATCGTTGCCTCCAGCGCCGCCAGAGTTTTTTCGCTCTCGTGACAAGCCTCCTCCGCCCCGGCAATATCATCGGCCAGCGCCTTCTGTTCCTTTACAAGGTTTCGGATCGCGGCCTCAGCCTCGGACTTATCCGGATATGCCAGTTTTTCCTGCAAAACATCGCGCTGTTTTTCGGCTGCTTCCTGCCGTGCTGTCAAAGAGGCTCCCGCCGCTTTTAATTCCTGCAAAGCAGCCTCCGTCTGTCCGATTTTTGTTTCCGTCCCCGGGATCTGCAGACCCAGTTCATCTCGCCGTTTTCTCCGCTTCGCCGTTTCCTTCAGCTCTTCCTGCAAAGCTTCCAGCGCGGCTTTCGTCTCCTGCTGCCGCGCTTCCAGCATTTCCTGGATATTTGAGAAGTCGGAAGCGGCACAGATGCCGCCCTGCATCCCAATGACGCCGTTGGCTGCCAGGGCCATGTCGGCGTCGTTCCCGCCGAACACCGTGAGGTTGTGGGCGTCATGGCCGTACGTCAGGGCCACGGCGCCGGAGACCGGCCCCATCCCCTCGATCAGCGCCAGGCCGTGCTGACGCTTCCCATATCGGTTGAACACTGCCATCTTCAGATAGCCGCCGGTGTCCAGCGCCGGATGTCCGTCCGCGTCCGCAGTGACCGGCAGCTCTCTCTGGGCCCGGGTCGTCCGGGCGGACACGCCGTCCTCC
>JABLTO010112399.1_pt1 | contig 38394 bp, 32 predicted proteins | sample 7160091 | NCBI WGS metagenome assembly JABLTO01 (sample SAMN14651225, study PRJNA627086) | human gut metagenome | isolation source: feces | host: Homo sapiens
TCCGGGCTGCCATGCAGCTGTTCCGGGAGAAAGGCTATGTATAACCAATTCATTCCCCCCGACGGGTTCCGCCCCGTCTCCCCTCCGCCAGGCACGCCGCCCAAGGACGACCCGCCTCCCAAAGGACGCTCTCCCCTGTCCGCTCTGCTCTCTTCCCTTTTGGGCAAGGGCGGGAACCCGGGCGGGAACGCCGGTGGAAAGACCGGGCTGGCCGGTCTGTTGGATCGGTTTGGGCTGGGGCAGCTGGATCACGGGGATCTGCTGCTGTTGTTTATCCTAATTTATCTGTTCCGAGAATCGGAGGATGACGAGTGGCTCATCATTCTCGCCCTGGTCCTTCTGATGGGTCTTTAGCGTACCCATCGGAAGCGCTGTCCTCCTCCGGTTCTTCCGGTTCTTCTTCCTCTACATCCTCGTCCACCGGTTCGGACAAAGGCGTACCCTCCATCTGCTCTGCCGCAGAGGCACGGTGACGCCCCACGCCCTTCCAGGTGGCGATGCCTGCCAGGCTCAGCACGACCAACAGGATCAGCCCACGGCTCAGGCCGCTGGCGGCGGTGACCACAGCGGTCAGACCCAATAGGCCGGAGACGCCGTAGAGGACGGCCACAGTCTGTTTCTTGGAAAAGCCCATGTCCATCAGCCGGTAGTGGACGTGCTCTCGATCCGCCTTGAAGGGGCTTTCCCCGTGGTAGAGGCGGCGGATGACGGCGAAGCAGGTGTCGAAGATGGGCACCCCCAGCATGAGGAAGGGGATGACGAAAGAGATGATGGCGTAAAATTTGAACAAGCCCTGGATACTGGCCACGGCCATCACGTAGCCCAACAGGGTGGAACCGGTGTCCCCCATGAAGATTTTCGCAGGCGGCCGGTTATAGGGCAGGAAGCCGATGCAGCCCCCAGCCAGAGCGCTGGTGATGATGGCCACGCCGGGGTTCGAGTAGACCAGGGCGATGATGACCAAGCTCACACAGGAGATGGTGGACACGCCAGCCGCCAGGCCGTCCAGGCCGTCGATGAGGTTGACGGCGTTGGTGATGAGGACGATCCAGAGCAGGGTGACCGGGATGGACAGGACGCCCAAATCCCAATGCCCGCCCAGGGACATCAAGCGGCTGAAAAAGTAAATTTTATTGCCGCCCAGCACCGCCACAGCGGCAGCCACCAGCTGCACCACCAGCTTTTTCATGGCCGGCAGGTCGTAGATGTCATCAAAGACCCCCAGCAGGACGATGATGGTCGCCCCGGCCAGCATACTGATGTTCTTCGGCCCCAGAGGCGCGAAGAGCAGGGCACTGCACACGAAGCCCACGAAGATGGCCAAGCCACCCATACGAGGGGTGGGTTTTTTATGCAGATGTCGGGCGCTGTCGGTACCGGCCTTGCCGGGCATATCGATGGCTCCCGCCCGGAGCGCCGCCTTCATGGCGAAGGGGGTGGCGATATACGCGATAAGAAAGGCAGTCAGCAGAGCCACTGCCGCCGCGACGGGAGCAGAATGAATGGATAGGATAGAGGATCACTCCTTCAACCGATTATCGGGCAACAAAACCCACTTTCTTATAGACCTTGCGCAGGGTCTTGTTGGCGATGTAGCCAGCCTTTTCCGCACCGGCACGGTAGACAGACTCCAGGTACGCCTTATCCTGGAGCAGACGGTTGGCCTCCTCCCGGATGGGACGGCACAGCTCCACCACAGCCTCGCCCACAGCGGTCTTGAAGTCGCCGTAGCCGTGACCTTCAAACTCCCGCTCGATGGCGGCGAAGTCAGCACCGGTGGCGGCGGAATAGATCTGCATCAGGTTTGCGATGCCGGGCTTGTTGGCCGGGTCGTAACGGACGCAGGTCTCGCTGTCGGTGACGGCGCGCTTGAACTTCTTCAGCATGACCTCCGGCTTGTCCATCAGGTAGACGCAGCCGTTGGGGTCCTTGTCCGATTTGGACATCTTGTTCTCCGGGCTGGTCAGGCTCATGACCCGGGCGCCGATCTTGCCAATGTAAGGCTCCGGCATCTTGAACACGTCGCCGTAGATGGTGTTGAACCGGTGGGCGATGTCACGGGTCAGCTCCACGTGCTGCTTCTGATCCTCGCCCACGGGCACGTAGTCCGGCTGGTAGAGCAGGATGTCGGCGGCCATCAGGCAGGGGTAGGTGAACAGGCCCGCGTTGATGTTGTCGGCGTTCTTGGCGCTCTTGTCCTTGAACTGGGTCATCCGGGACAGCTCGCCGAACATGGTGTAGCAGCTGAGGACCCAGCTCAGCTGGGTGTGCTGGGGGACATGGCTCTGGATGAACAGGGTGTTCTGTTCTGGATCCAGGCCACAGGCGATGTACTGCGCCAGCTGCTCCATGGTGCGGCGGCGCAGGTCAGCGGGGGTCTGGCGTACGGTGATGGTGTGCAGATCCGCCATAAAATAGTAACAGTCAAAGGCTTCCGCCCGTTCCGCCCAATTTTTGATGGCACCCAAGTAAGAACCGAGGGTCAGATCACCACTGGGCTGGATACCGGAAAGCATGACTTTTTTTTCATCCATGTTAACACGACCTTCTCCCTTGCCATGGGGCAAAAGCTCATAGGCAGGGTATTTTATTACGTTAGGTCAGTTTATCATGTTTATACAAAGATTGCAATAAAGTTGTGAAAAAGATGTCAAAGTTTTATAGGGAAATTTACGGGGTGGGAGGATTCTGCATAGTAGTTCTTCTCTCACTATGCTCTACTATAAGGGCGAACCCCCGGCGAGGGTTCGCCCTCTTTTTGGCTACGCCAAAAATTCACCCACTCCTGCGCTTTTGAAGCACGGGGGGATTTCGCTGACTGCGGTCAGCGACCAGGGGCCTTGCCCCTGGACCCTAGTCGCTTTTGTAAAAGCTCCGCAAAACTTAAATGGCCCTGCGGGGCTTGAACTTTGTTATGGTCTGCGTTTCACTGCACCAGCGTCCCGCTCTCGTCCTCGATCAACAGCAGAATCTTCTCCTCCGCCCCCGTCTGTCCGTTCACGTACACCATGCATCGCCGTCCCTCGCCGGTCTGGCAGGTACACTCCCAGCACAGGACCTCCTCTTCCCCCGGTGTGGGGATGAGGGCCAGGCGGGTGCTCTGGATGGTCAGGGCGGGCGAGACGGTTTTTCGGGCTTGTGCTTCGGTGATGGTGGCTTTTAAGGCGGCGCTGTCCCGGTTCACGTGGTGGGTCAGGTAGTTTTCCCCCTCGAAGCCCACCACGTCCCCGTTGTCCATGGCCACTTCTACCTTAATCAAATCCGGATAGAGCAGGACGTTGTCCTGCATGGCGGCGAAGTTGACAGTCAAGGTGCCGTCCGCTTCGCTGTAGTAGTTTTCGGTCAGGTCGGTGAAGCCGTGCTGTTCCAAAAAATCTTTGGCACGCTGGACGGCCTCTTTTTGAGAGATGGCCGCCTCGGTGACCGGGCGGGAGGCCAGCATAGCGATGACCTTGCCGCCTGCCTTGGTCACTCGGATGGTACAGCTCCCCTTCTCCCCCTGCAACCGGAACACCCAAGCGGGCAGGTCGCCTGCAATCGGCTCCATAGGCTCCAGCGCCTGGGCGCTGACGCCTACGAACTGGGCTGCGGTCTCCCGGGCGCTGGCACGGGTGACCTCCTGCAAGCCTGCCAGGCCGGGTTTTGCTTTGGATTGGAGGCTGTCTGAGAAGGGGCCGTCATAAATCAGGGTGGGCAGTTCGGGAAAATCGGTCTCCACGGTCTGGAAGCGGCTTTCGCCGGTCTGGGCGCCCAATCTCTGGGCGCTCTGGGTGCCGTTCAAGCGCTGTTCCACGGCGGTCAAGTCCTCCAGGGCGGTCTCGCCGTTATAGACCTGCTGTTCCAATTTGTCCAGCGTCTGGGACAGCTGGCGGGAGGCTTTGGAGAGGGCTTTCACGGTCTCCAACTGGTCGCCGGTGTAGCCCCCCTGGGTGGCGGCGGAGCGTGCCAGTGCCTGGGCGTAGTCCCCCACTTTGGAGACGAAGGACGCCGTCTGGGTCAGCTCCACGTAGGCGTAGGGCAGCTCGCCGATGGCCTGCTGAGCGGCCTGGGCTTGGCCATAGATCTCCGCCCCCAAGGCGGCGATCTGAGTGGGAGAGGTGGTGCAGGTCTGCTTTTCCAGGCTGGTGCTCATGCGCTGGACGCTGGCGGTCAGCTCGGAGAAGGCGTGGGTGTAGCTGTTGGCGGTGAGCCGCTGGTACTGGATGAGCTGGGCATTTTGCTGCATGATGGTGCCCGCCAGCAGGACGAAGGCGGCGGTGAGATAGGTCGCCGCTCGGATGCGGGTGCGGCGAGCCAGGGATTGGAGCATAGTCATCCCTTCCTTTCCTCGAAACTAAAAAAACGACATGGTTTTCCTGCCGTTAGCCTGCATCAAACCATGCCGTTTTATGTTTGGGAAAAGTTTCGTTTTTTCCACATTATGCTGTTATTCGGATTCCTTCTGCCCCATCACGTACGCATTCACCTGTCCCAGCACCTTAGGCGTGCAGGTGGTCTGCACCAGGATGGTCTCCCCGTACTCCACGCTGTCCACTTTGGCCTCCCGATAGAGCATATCCAGGACGCCCCCCTTGTCATAGGGCAGGGAGAGCAGCACCTGTTTGGAGCCTTCGTCCAGCTCCTTGCCGATGGCCTCCATGAGCTTGTCCAGCCCCTCGCCGGTCTTGGCGGAGATGGAGACGATGTGGTCGCCGTGGGGCAGGATGTCCGCCTGGAGGCAGTCGCACTTGTTGAACACGTCGATGCGGGGCGTCTGCTCCGCGCCTAGCTCTCGGATGAGCTTTTCCACCACGTCCGCCTGGGTGCGCCACTCCTCGTTGCTGGCGTCAATAACGTGGAGCAGCAGGTCAGCATACTTCAATTCTTCCAGGGTGGCCTTGAACGCCTCCACCAGGTGGTGGGGCAGCTTGCGGATGAAGCCAACGGTGTCGGACAGGAGGACGGTACAGGTGTCCGAGATCTCCAGCGTCCGGGTGGTGGTGTCCAGGGTGTCGAAGAGCCGGTTGTTGGCGGGGATGTCGCTGCCGGTCAGGTGGTTCAGGAGGGTGGACTTGCCTGCGTTGGTGTAGCCCACGATGGCCACCACCGGCATCTCATTCTTGATGCGCCGGTCCCGCTGGACGGCACGGACACGGCGGACGTCCTTCAAATCCTCCTCCAGTTTCTGAATCTTCCGGCGGATGTGGCGGCGGTCGGTTTCCAGCTGAGTTTCGCCGGGGCCGCGGGTGCCGATGGGGGATTTGCCGCCGGAGGCGGTCTGGCGCACCAGGTGTCCCCACATACCAGTCAGTCGGGGGAGCAGGTATTTATACTGCGCCAGCGCCACCTGCAAGCGGCCTTCTTTCGTCCGTGCCCGCTGGGCGAAGATGTCCAGGATGAGGCCAGCCCGATCCATGACCTGGATGCCGATGTCCTCGGTCAGAACCCGCACCTGAGCGGGAGAGATCTCGTTGTCGAACACCACCAGGTCAGCCTCCACCGCCTGTGCCAGCTCCCGCACCTCGTCCACCTTGCCTTCGCCGATAAAGGTACGGGCGTCCGGCTTGTCCTTGTTCTGGAGTACCACCCCTACGCACTCCCCCCCTGCCGTTTCCAGCAGGGCGGCCAGTTCTTCCAGGGTGGTTTCCGTGGCGTTATCTTCCGCGGACAGGCTGTAGGCGTTCAAGCCCACCAGCACCGCCCGATTGCGTTTTTCTTCCTTCCAAGTACACTCGGTCATAGATTATCCTTTCTGATATGCCTCTACAATCTGGCCGATATACATCACATGATAGTCCTTCTGAGGATAAAACTTCCCGTCGATGGTCTCATCGGTGAAGCACTCCGGCTTCATGGGCTGGACGTACCGCTTTTTGCACACCAGCACCAGCTCCGCCTCAGCGAAATAGGGGGCGTTGCCTGCCCCAGCCTGGACGGTGAAGCCACATTCCTTAATCTTATCCACCTCTCGGCCAGAGGTGCTGCCGCACAGGTTCAACGCCTTCCGATAGGACTCATCGAAGAAACAGAGGGTGAAATAGTCGCTGTTGTCCACGAACTCCTTGGTATAGCGCTGGGGACGGATATAGCAGGTGGCGGAAGGCTCCGCCCATAGGACGCCTACGCCGCCCCAGCTGGCGGTCATGGTGTTGCAGTGCTCCGGCGTACCGGCGGTGATGAGCAGCCACTGGTCGCCAATGAGGGTGAAGGGGTTCATGGTGAGGGTCTTGGGGTCGATTTTCTGTAACATAGGATCAGGCTCCTTTCAAATCAATCCATTTACACATTCATTATAATATACCAACTGGGAAAAAGATACCCGACAGGCAACGAAAAAAGCGCCTGCGTAATGATGAAACGCAGACGCTTTTATTGCTCGTCTTACTTGTCCAGACCGTACTTCTTGTTGAAGCGGCTGACACGACCGCCGGTATCGACGACCTTCTGCTTGCCAGTGAAGAAAGGATGGCACTTGGCACAAACTTCAACACGGATGTCCTTCTTGGTGGAACCGGTGGGATAGACCGCACCACAAGCACAACGGATGGTGGTCTGCTGGTAATCGGGATGAATACCTGCCTTCATAATTGTTCACCTCTTTCGAACAACTCAGATTGAACACGCCCGATGCCCACTCCCTGTTGGACACCACGTGAACGGTTGATATTTTACCACAAATCTGCCGTCATTGCAACCACTTTTTCCGTTTTTTCCAGCCGTCACACCTCAAATCCCCGTCCCAGGGCGAAAAACCACAGCACCTTATGCACCACCGGCGTCCCGGTCAGCGCCGTCAGCGCCTGGCTGTACAGCTCCACCTGTCCCCGGTAGGACTGGGCGCGCGCCTCCGCCGTCTCTGGCGTCACCCGGTCGGTCTTGAAGTCGATGACCGTCAGGCCGTCTCCGCTGGTGAAACAGCAGTCCACCACGCCTTGGAGCAGCATCGTTTCCCCTTCCGGGGCGTCCGGGTGGTAGCGTTGGGCGGGCATCAGGGTGGAGAATTTGAACTCCCGGCGCAGGTCGGGTGCCATCCGTGCCTGCCAACCCCAATCGGACGCCCAAAAGGCGGCGATCTGGGCGGCGTTCACCGCTTTCCCCTGCGCCGGCGTCAGCCAGCCGCCGTCCACCAGCCGCTGGACTTCTTTCTTGACACGCTTGGTCTCCACCGCCTCATCCAGGTCGATCTGCTCCATCACGCAGTGCATGGCGCTGCCCCGCTGGGTTGGTGTCACACCACGCTGGGCCTGCTCGAACCGAGGACGGGCAAATTCCCCTTGCCAGGGGGCGCTGGTGCCCGTCTCCTCCGCCGCTTCAGCGTCCAGCAGGCGACCCTTCATCTGGGTGGCCGTGACCTTGGAGGGCAGCTGGGACAGGATGGGGTCGGGGTAGTGCCAGGTCAGCCAGGACAGGTCGGGTTCCGGCGTTTCCTCCGTAGGTTCCGCGTCCTGCTCTCCTTCCAAGCTCTCCAACTGGCTGGGGCGGTGGCAGAAAATGTCCCAGTGGTCGGCGGGCTGGATGATATGCTCCGGCTTTTGGATGCCCCACAGCGCCTCCGCGTCCGCCCGCGCCAGGATGGGCAGCAGCATCCATTCGCCCACCGAGTCCCGTTGGAACAGGGTGCGTGGGTCGGGATGAGCACCAGCGTTGGGCAGGAGACTTGCGATGGTCTTGGCAGCGTTGGGCAGGGTCATGACCAGGATGAGCTTATCCTTGGCACGGGTCATGGCCACATAGAGCAGGCGCAATTCCTCCGCCTTCATCTCCTTGTCCAGCTGCAGCTGCACCGCCTGCCGGGCCAGGGTGGGAAACTCCACCCGCAGTTCCGGATCCAGCCCCTTGGGGCCAACGCCCAACTTGGGATGAAAGAGCATGGGCGCCATCTCATCCGCCTTGTTGCACTTCCGGGACAGTCCCGCCAGCACCACCACCGGGAACTCCAGCCCCTTGGATTTGTGGATGGACATGATCTGCACCCCTCGTCCCTGCCGTCCCGGCACGCCGGGGAGCTTGTTGCCCTGCTCCAGGACGCGGCGCAGGTCGCGGACGAAATCGAACAGTCCGGCGTGTCCCCGGCTCTGACAGCTGCGGGTGTACTGGTAAAAGGCCAGCAGATTTTCCTGCCGCCGCTGTCCGCCAGCCATGGACCCGAAGATGCCCAACAGGCCGGTGCGGTCGTACAGCTCCCACAGGAGCTGGGCGGCGGACAAGTCCGGTGCCAGCAGGCGCAGGCGGTTCAATTCCTCCAAAAAGTCCACGCAGGCCGGGTCGCCGGACTCCGCCCCGTGCTGGACGCACTGGTAGAAATCCCCCTCCGGGCAGTGGGCACGGAGTAGTGCCAGCTGGTCGCCGGTGAAGCCGTAGACCGGGGAGCGGAGGACGGCGATGAGGGGCACGTCCTCCCGCGGGTTGTCGATGACCTGCAAAAAGGCCAGGGCTACCCGCACTTCGGTGGAGTGGAAAAAGTCCTCCTCCCCTGCCAGCTGCCAGGGCACCTGTGCTTCGTCCAACGCCTTGGTCAGGTGGAGCAGCACCTTGTTGGGGGAGCGGTACAGGATGGCGATGTCCTCTGGCCGGACGCAGCGCAGATCCACCCCGTGGGTGACCACGAACCGCTCGTCCAGGAGCCGTTTCACCCGTCCCGCCACGAAATAGGCTTCCGCCTGGTCTTTGGACAGGGATACCGCGTCCTCCTCCCGCTCCACCTCGCCCAAGTCCACTACGTTCAGCTCCGTCCGGTCGTTGGGGTGCTCTGGGAACGCCATGCCGGGGTACAAACGCTGTTCCTCGGTGTAGGCGATCTCGCCAAAGGAGGGGGTCATGATGTGCTCGAAAATGAAGTTCACCGCCTCCAACACGCTGGGGCGGGAGCGGAAGTTTTTGGACAGCACCAGCACCTGCGGGTCGCCGGGCTGGGCGGTGCCAGGGCGGGCGAAGGTGTCGAATTTGCGCAAGAAGATGCCCGGGTCGGCCAAGCGGAACCGGTAGATGGACTGCTTCACGTCTCCCACCTGGAAGAGGGTCTTGCCCCCATCGGTGAGGGCGTCAAAGATGACGTTCTGGACAGCGTTGGTGTCCTGGTACTCATCCACCATCACCTCCACAAAGGCGTCCCGCCACTGCTTGGCCAGGGGGGTGGGCTGCCCCTGGTCGTCCACCAGGGCGTGAGCGGTGAAGTGCTCCAAATCGTTGAAATCCAAGGCTTTTCGCCGCCGTTTGGCCTGCTGATACGCCTCCTCGAAGGTCTGTACCACCCGGAACAGCTCCCGCACCGGTACGCTCACCGTCCGCAGGTCGGCCAGCAGGGCGGCGCTGTCTCCGGCGAACCGGTCGGTCAGGGACGCCAGCTTCTTTTTGCACTGGTCCCGCAGGGTTTTCACCCGCTCTTGCAGCCCCTTGTCCTGTATCTTCCGAGAGGCTTTCAGCTTGGGGAAGGGCACAGCGGCACAGGCGGCCGCGGCGTCCCAGCCCTGTCCGGTGGCGGCGATGAGCTCGTCCAGTCCCACCACCGTGCCCCGAAAGCTGTCCCCGTAGGCGTTCTCCAACTCTGGGTCGGCAGACATGCCCTCTACAGCCCCCATCATCTGTCCCCGCCAGAAGGCGGCCAGCTCCCGGGTGTCCTCCAACAGCAGCTTGCCCCAGGCGGTCTGGGCCACGTCGGTGACGTCCACAAACTGGAACACCTCGTCCTGCTCCCGCAGCCAGCAGGCCGGGTCCGGGTGGCTCTGGATGCGGCCGTGGATGTCCAGTATCATCTCCCGCAGCCGCTTATCATCCCGCCCGGCAGACATGGAGTCCACCAGGACAGAGAAGTTTCCCTCATCCAAGTGCTGGTAGGCATCCTCCAACACCCGCTCCAAGGTCAGCTGCCGCAGTAGCCCCGCTTCCCCGTCGTCCATGAGGCGGAAATCCGGGTCCAAGTTCAGCTGGGCGCTGCTCTCCCGCAGGAGGCGGGAGCAGAAGGCGTGGATGGTGGAAATCTGCGTGCGGTAGATGAGGGTGGCCTGCCGTCGCAGGTGGGCGTTGTCCGGCTGCTCTCGCAGCGCCTTTTGGATGGCGGACAAAATTTTGCCCCGCAGCTCGGACGCTGCCGCTTTGGTGAAGGTGATCATCAGGAACTGGTCTACGTTCAGCCCTTCCCGCAGCACCCGGTCTAACAGCCGCTGCACCAGCACAAAGGTCTTGCCGGAGCCTGCCGCGGCGGACACCAGCAATTGTCCCCCTCGTGTGGACACCACCGCCTGTTGTTCTCTGGTCAGCTCAACCGCCATGACGCTGCCCCCTTTCCTCGTTTTCGTCCGCGCCCGCCGACTCCCAGAACCGCTGTCCCTTCACCGGATACAGGTAGCGGTGGCAGTCTCGGCCGCTGCCCTCCTCGAAGAAGCAGGCGTCGGCGTAGTCGCAGAAATCGCAATAGCTTCGGTTGCCGGAGCGGAGATAGGGGTCGGCGTCGATGTTGCCGGTGCCGATCTCCCCGACAATATCACGCAAAATTTTGCTCACGTGGCGGCGCAGCTTGCCCCACTGTTCCGCCGTGGCCAGGCTGTCGCCGGTGATCTCGCCGGTCTTTTTGCTCACTTTCAAAGGCAAAAACCGGTGCTTTCCCGTGGCGCCCAGAGTCTCCATGGCCGCCAGCACCTCCGGGTCGTCCAAAAGCATCCCGCTGCGGCGGAGCTTTTTGTCCACCTCCGCCTGCCGTTGCGCCGGGGTCATGTCCCGACTGCCGCTGAGGATCAAGTCCCGGGCAGGCAGGTAGAGGACACCGGCGGCGGTGGGGTCTTGGCCGTAGATTTCTCGACCGGATTGCTCCAGGGTGAACAGGTACAACAGCATCTGCATCTCCAATCCGTGCCACACATCGGTGAGGCTGAAGGACTTTTTGCCCGTCTTGTAGTCCACCACACGGAGATACAGACGCCCGTTCTCCGCCCAGCCGTCCACCCGGTCTACGATGCCGGAGATGGACAGGGTGACCCCGTCCACCGTCAGCTCCACCGGCGGCAGAGCCTTGCCGTCGCCGAAGCCCAATTCAAAGGAGATGGGCTGGAAGTGGGAGTGCTCCAGCTCCTCCACCACGTTCTGCACCACCACTTCCACCGACTGACACAGCCGCCGGAACAGGTAGCGGAAACGGGGGCTTTGGCCTTCCAAATCGCCCAATTCCTCTCGTATGTACTGCTCCACCACTTCTTTCACCTTGGCTTTGCGCTGGTCGTGGGACATGGTTTGCACGCCGCCCTGCTCCTTGGCATCCCGCAGGAAATGTTCCAGCACGTAGTGGACAAAGGTGCCCGCTTCGGGAGCGTCAAAGCCTGCTCGTTTTCGTGCTTTGGCCTTCAGGCCGTACTGCATGAAGTAGGAGAAGTGGCAGCTCTTGATGGTGTCCATCTTGGACGCAGACAGACGCACCTTGTGTCCGTACAGGGCGTTCACCGCGCCCCGACTCAAGCCGCCACGGGTGTACTGCCGTGCCAGCCGCACCCGGCGGGCACGGAGGTTCCACTCCGGTTCCTGTTCCAGGGCGTCCAGGAGGGCATCATTCCGGTGCCGTCCCGCCCACTCCAAGGCAGGCAGGGGCGCCATGGGACAGGTGGTGCTGTCCGGGTGGGTGACGGTCAGTTTTGGCAATAAACCTTGGATTTGTTCCACAAAACGCGCCGGGTTGGCGGCAGCGCCGCCTTTGGTGCGGGGCCAGCTGATAAATAGCTGCTGGTGGGGCAGCGCCAGCCCTTCGTAAAGAAGCATCTGTTCTCGATCCAGCCGCTGGTCTGCCGATGGAGCCACCTCCAATCCGATGGCCTGGAGCCAGCTCCGGTCGCTGTCCGTGAGCAGCCCCGGCGCTTGGGTGACCAAGGGGAAATGATCCTCATCCGCCCCCAGCAGCAGGAGCACCTTGGCCTCTTTGTGGGACAGGTGCTGTATCTCTCCGGCGGACACTCGGTCTAGGGAGACCGGGATGGCGCTGACATCGTACTGGGACAGGAGCAGCCCGAACAGGTCGGCAAATTCCCGCAGCTCCATGCCCCCCTCGGTGAGCAGGTCGGCGCATTGCTCCATAGCGCCGCACAGGATGCCCCACAGCTGGCGATATTCCTCCGCCTGCCGCAGCTCCCCCCGTTCTCGGAGCTGTTCTGACCGCTCCTGCAGCCGCTGGGGCAGCTGAATGTCCTCCAAAAAGCCGTACAGCACTCGCACCAGATCCGCGCCCGGCGCGGCTTGGGTCTTGCGCAAGGTCTCCAAGGGGGCGATGACCCGTCGGCGCAGGGCGTCCAACTCCGCCACGGCGGCCTCGTCCGCCGCCGTCCATTTGCGGCTGTACCCTTCCGGGTGCCAGTTCCAGGCCGCCTCTCGGCTCCACTGGCTGCCCCGCAGCTCCCAGCGGAGGACGTAGTTTTCCAGCAAGTCCACTTCTGACAAGGAGGTGCCCGTCAGCCCCGTTTTCAGGTAGCGGAACAGGCTGTCGTACTCGTACCCGTCCCCCACCGTCTCCAGCGCCGCCGTCAGCAGGGTCAGGATGGGCTTTTCCAGGATGCTCTCTCGGTGGCTGTAGAACAGCGGAATGCCGTAGCGGCCAAAAACCGGCTCCAGCAGTCCGGCGTAGTCCTCCATGGTGCGGCCGGCTACCACCATGTCCCGATAGCGCAGCCCGTCCTCCCGCACCAGCTTGCAGATGGTCTGGGCAGCCTGCTCCACCTCTAAATAGGGGGTCTCCGCCTGGATCAGGTGGACGCCGGTGGGTGGGGTTTCTTGCAACGGTTCATAGGTCTGGAACAGCTGTTCCATCGCCGCCAAGGCTGGGGGAGCGTCATCCTTCCGGCCGGTCAAAATTTCAAATGTCATAAGGGTGTGGCACGCCTTGGCATCCGCTTGAAGGGTCAGCGCCGTCCGGCGGGCAGGAGCAAAGACTTCTAAGCTGTGGTTGTCCAGGGTGTCGCAGGTGAGCGCCACGGTGACGGAGTGTGCTTTGGACATGAGCTGGGTGAGCACCTGCCGCTGCTGGGGGGTAAAGTCCACGAAGCTGTCCAGGTAAAAGTCCGCGCCGCAGCCATATGCGCAGGTTTTGAGCTGCTCTGCCAACCGGGTCAGCCGATCCCGTGGGTCGGAGGCCAGGCGCTGGGTCAGGGTGTCATAGCACTCCAACATCAGACCCAGCTCCCGCAGCCGCTGCCCCTCCCCTTCCGGGGCGTTGTCGCCGGCTTCGATGAGCTGCTGGGGCTGGATGCAATAGCTTTTCAGCTCGCCGCGGGTGGCTAACAGATGCTCCAAAAACGCTGCTTTTTTGGACGGTTTGGCGTAGAGGGTCAGCTGGGAGGAGACGGCGTGCACCGCCTGGTGCATGAGCAGCAGCTGTCCGCCGCCGTCCAGCATGGGCTGAGCCAGGCCGCCAGTTTCGGTGAGCACCCGATGGTAGAGTCGGGTGAAGGAGAGCACCTCCGCCCAGGCGGACGCACCGCCCCCCAGCTCCTGACAGAGGCGGCGCTCCGCCTCGTGGGAGTACTGTTCGGGGACGATGAGCACCTGAGGGCGGTGCTTGCCGTTTTCCCGCATGGCCTGGTAGAGGCGGGTGGTTTTGCCGGTCTTGGCACGGCCGAGTAACAGGTGCAGCATGGGAGTGCTCCTTTCTTTGCGGTTATTGTTAGGTTAGCATATGGGTGGTACGAAAAACAGGACAGCCCTCCGGTCACGCAGGGCAAAGCTCTGCCTTCACGCCACCACGATCTTCTCCCGCTTTATCTTCTCCCACTGGAACTCCGCCACCAGCTCCCGTGCCTGCACCGGCTCCGGCTGGTCGATGAGTCCTGCCCAGCAGGCCAGCTGTCCCACGATGTCCTCCGGACGCTTCCCCATTTGGCGCAGTGCGCCCAAGTCCATGTCCTTCTGGCGTTTGGACAGCCGGTGTCCATCTGCGCCGTACAGCAGGGGTACGTGGCCATATTCCGGCTGGGGAAAGCCCAACTGCTGTTGCAGCCAGATCTGTCTCGGCGTAGAGGACAGCAAGTCCACTCCACGCACCACCTGATTGACGCCCATAAGGGCGTCGTCCACCACCACGGCCAGCTGGTAGGCAAACACGCCATCGCTGCGGCGCAGGATGAAGTCGCCGCACGCCTGGGCGAGGTTTTGCGTGTAGGTGCCCATGATGTGGTCGGTGAAGGAAACCGTCTCGTCCGGCACCTTCACCCGCATGGCAGGTTTCCGAGTTTTCGCCCGCTCCGTCTGCTCCGCTGGGGTCAGGTTCCGGCAGGTACCAGGGTACAGGGTAGTGCCGTCAGTGGCGTGAGGGGCGGAGGCGGCATGGAGTTGGTTTCGGGTGCAGAAGCAGGGGTAGATGAGGTGGTTTTTGCGCAGTGTTTCCATGGCTTCGGCGTAGATGTCGTCCCGGTTGCTCTGATAATAGGCGTCGCCGCCTGCACTGCCGCCTCTGTCCCAATCCAGCCCCAACCAGCGGTAATCTGCCTCGATCTGGTCGGCGTACTCTCGTTTGCACCGCTGGGGATCCAAGTCCTCCTGCCGCAGCACCATCTCGCCGCCCACCGACCGGACCGCCAGCCAGGCGATGAGGGCGGAGAAGGCGTTGCCCAAGTGCATCCGGCCGCTGGGACTGGGGGCGAACCGTCCCACGGTGGGGTTTTCCTGTGCCATACGCTGCTCCTTTCCAGAGAGAAAACGGGCGGACGCTGCCACGCCCACCCGCTGGGTTGTCTTTTTTCAGTGTCTCAGCTCCATGAGCTTCTGCCGCAGATCCCCTTCGATCTTGGTCAGCTCCACTTCCGCCTCTCTCCGCTTCTGGCGGCCTTCGGTCTGGATCTTCATCACTTCGTCCAGGGTGGAGATCAAGTCCTCGTTGGTCTTGCGCAGGGTCTCGATGTCCACCACGCCCCGTTCCGCTTCCTTGGCGGTGGCGATGGTGCCCATCTTGAGCATTTCCGCGTTCTTGCGCAGCAGCTCGTTGGTCATGTTGGTGACGGCGCTCTGAGCGGCAGTGGCCTGGCGAGAGCGCTCCAGCCCCAATGCCAGCACCATCTGACTCTTCCACAGGGGGATGGTGTTGACCAGGGAGGTCTGGATCTTTTCGATCATCAGAGTGTCGTTGTTCTGGAGCAGACGGGTCTGGGGGCCCATCTGGATGGAGATCATACGGGTCAGCTCCAAGTCGTTGATCTTCTTGTCAAAGCGCTCCATCAGATTGGCGTAGTCGTTGTACGCCTGAGCGTCCTCCTGTGCGCCGGTCTGTTCCGCCTTGGCACGGAGCTGCGCCATCTCGCCGGTACGGCAGGCTTCCAGCTTCTTCTTGCCGGCGATGATATACATGGTCAGTTCCTTATAATACTGCTGGTTCAGCTCGAACATCTGGTCGAACATGGCCACATCCTTCATCAACGCCACCTGGTGCTGTTCCAAAATCCGGCAGATGTTGTCCACGTTGCTCTCGGCCTTGGCGTACTGGGTCCGCATCTCGTCCACCTTGATCTTGCTGCGCTGGAAGAAGCCACGCTTCTTCTCGGTGCCAGGGGCGTTGTTCTTCAGCTCCACCACCAGGCTGGACAGCACGTCCCCCACTTCGCCCAAGTCCTTGGTGCGCACCTTGTTCAAGGCGTTCTCCGAGAAGGAGGCGATGTTCTTTTGGGCGGCGGTGCCGTACTGCAAGATCTGGGTGGAATCGGTGATGTCAATCTTCTGGGCGAACTCGTCCACAATCTTCCGCTCCGCCTCGGACAGCATGGATTCATCGATGGCAGGGGGTGCGGAGTCCTCCACGGCCTGGGCCACGGGTGCTTCCGGGGTGAGGGTCAGGGACGGGGTCGCCGTCTCCGGTGCGGCGGGTGCTACCTGGGCGGCAGCAGCGGCAGCGGCTTCGTCTCCGGCAGGGTCCAGAGTCAGGGTGGGGATGTTCATCTCTTCGCTCATGTGTCATTTCCTCCATAACGTGTTCCGTCCCGTCTGGGGACGTTCTATCTTTCGTCACAGCCTGCCGCTCTGGGTCTCCTGTGAAAAGTCATGTTTTTCGGCCCATGGGCCTTTGAAAATATTTTACACGTTTCCGCTTTTCCTGTCAATCTGACGTTCCCTTTTCCCCTCGCTCACAAACCGGAGTTTCTCTGACAGGCTCTCGCGGAAAAAAATCAAAATAGCCCCTTGCGAAACGGTGGAAGATATAGTACAATACCACTAGCTCCGGCGGTGACGTTTGAGGTTACGGTCCCGCGCAACGGCAGCCCGTGAACCATGTCAGGCGGGGAACCGAGCAGCATTAAGCGGTCACTCCATGTGCCGCGGGTGAGTCGTATCCGAGTGATCGCCGGAGTGTTTTTATTATGATTGTATCGTGGCATTTACCCAAAATGCCCGTCAGCGCGGTGTGGCCGGACTGTTCCGGACTGACCGCGTTTTTTATTCCGGCAGAAAGGAAGTGCAGCCCCTTGTATCAGGCACTGTACCGGAAATGGCGGCCTCAGATCTTTGACGATGTGGTAGGCCAGTCCCATATTACCCAGACGCTGAAGAAACAGGTGCAGACCAACCGGCTCTCCCACGCCTACCTGTTCACCGGCACCCGCGGCACCGGCAAGACCACCTGCGCCAAGATTTTGGCCAAGGCGGTCAACTGCGAATCCCCCATCCAGGGCAACCCCTGCGGGAAGTGTCCCGCCTGTGTGGGCATCGACAGCGGCGCTATTTTAGATGTGGTGGAGCTGGACGCCGCCTCCAACAACGGCGTGGACCAGATCCGTGCCCTGCGGGACGAGGCGGTGTACGCCCCCGCCGCCGTGCGCAAGCGGGTTTACATCGTGGACGAGGTGCATATGCTCTCCACCGCCGCCTTCAATGCCCTGCTGAAGATTTTGGAGGAGCCGCCGGAACATCTCATGTTCATCCTGGCCACCACCGAACTGCACAAGGTGCCGGCCACCATTTTGTCCCGCTGCCAGCGGTTCTCCTTCAAGCGCATCCTGCCGGCGGACATCCAGAACCGGCTGCAATACATCGCCCAACAGGAGGCCATCGACCTGACGCCGGAGGGGGCTTCCCTGCTGGCGCGGCTGGCGGATGGGGCTTTGCGTGACGCCCTGTCTCTGTTGGATCAGTGCGCTGTCTCTGGCCAACAGGTAAATCGGGAGACGGTGCTGGACACGCTGGGGCTGGCAGGCAACCTGAAGACCGCCCATATCATGAACGCCATCGCCAGCGGCGACACCTCCGCCGCCCTGACCCAGCTGGCACAGCTATACGACGATGGCAAGGACGTAGGGGCGGTGCTGTCCGAGCTGTCCTCCCTGACTCGTGATCTGCTCATCCGCAAGACGGCTTCCCAAGGCGGCGAAGCCCTGATGACCGGCGGGTACGACCAGGAGACCATGGGCTTGCTGGCACGGAAGTTCCCCAGTCAGCGGCTGCTGCAAATGCTGGAACTCTTGCAGAGCACCCAAGCCGGTCTGCGCACCAGCGCCAACCGGCGGACAGATGCGGAGCTGTGTCTCATCCAGCTGTGCGAGGTGGAGTTAGACCAGTCTCTCACCGGCCTGTCCGCCCGCATCGCCCAGCTGGAGGCCAAATTGGCCGGCGCCATCCCTGTCCAGCCCGTAGCCGCTCCCGCACCTGTCCCCCAGGCACAGCCCACGCCAAAACCGGCGCCGAAGCCAGAACCGACCCCCGCTCCCGTGGAGGACGACCTCCCCCCCTGGGACGTGGCGGAATCCACGCCTGCACCGTCCAGTGACCCCGTCCCCTGGGACGAGCCTCCCCTTCCCACAGAGGAACCGGCGCTGATGGAGGACGAAATCCCCCTGCCGCCGGAGCCGGACTTTTTGTCCCAGGCGCAGCCTGCGGCTCAGCCGGAGCCGGTGCCTGCGCCGGTGGAGCGAGCGCCTATGCCGGAGCCGGTCGTCCCCGTCCAGGAGACATCTGCTGCCGCGTCCCCTGCTGGCGGAGACCACAATTTCTGGCCTCAGCTGGTGCCCGGCCTGCGAGCCATTGTGGGGCCGGGGGCGTATCCCGTCCTGAACAACCCGGCCATGTGCGAGGGGGTTTTGGACGGCGCAGTGCTGACCCTGTACCTGGGCAACTCCTTCGCCCGTCCGGTGGTCAGCCGGGAGAACGTGCGCAATGCCATCCTCCAGGCGGCCAGCGACCGTCTGGGCACGGCGGTACAGCTGAAGCTGGTGGACGGCAAAGCCCCTGCCGCTCCGGCGGAACCGGTGGGTGACCCCTTTGCGCAGCTGTTGGATTTCGGCAGAAAAAACAATTTTCAAATTGATTGACAAGAAACCATTGGATAGATTATCATAAAAGGAGCAACAAACTATGGCAAAAGGTTTTAACGCCCGCGGTATGAAGGGCATGGGCGGCGGCATGAACATGAATATGCTCCGCCAGGCACAGAAGATGCAGGCTGATATGCAGAAGATGCAGAGCCAGCTGGAAGATAAGATCTACACCGCCCAGGCCGGCGGCGGCGCCGTCAAGGTGACCGCCAACGGCAAGCACCAGCTCACCAGCCTCACCATCCTCCCCGACGCAGTGGACCCTCAGGACGTGGAGATGCTCCAGGATATGGTCATGCTGGCCGTCAACGATGTCCTCCGCCAGGTGGACGAGGACGCCAACCAGACCGTCAGCAAGCTCACCGGCGGCCTGAATCTGGGGGCGTTCGGCCTGTAAGCCCTGCTATCTCCCAGATATGCCAACGACACACCCCCGCGGTGTGTCGTTTTTTGTCCGCCGCAAAGGGACATTGACAAGACATCTATCTTCCCGTACAATGACAGGAGAGAGAACAAAAGTGCCAACGGAGAAAGGATGGGAACGGATGAAATATCAGAGTACGTTATTGGCCGTCACCAATATGGAACGCTCCAAAGCCTTTTACTGCGGCCTGCTGGGGCGAGAGGTGGTAGCGGATTTCGGCGCCAATGTGACCCTCAGCGGCGGCATCACCTTGCAGACTCTGGACAGCTGGAAGGGATTTCTCAACACCCAAAAGGTCACGCTCCCCAACAACGGCGGGGAGCTGTACTTCGAGACGGAGGACATGGACGCCTTCCTGCCCCAGCTGGACCGCTGGCAGGTGCAGTTCGTCCACCGGCTGAAGGAGCACCGCTGGGGACAGCGAGTGGTGCGCTTTTACGATCCGGACGGACATATCATCGAGGTAGCTGAAGGACTGGAACAGGTAGCCAAGCGGTTTCTGGCACAGGGGATGACCCCGGAACAGGTGGCACAGCGGATGGATGTGACCATACAGACCTTAGATTTGAATTGATCAGAAAACGGAGAGAGCAAAGGCTCTCTCCGTTGTTTGTTTTCTGAGGCCGCTCACATCTCCCGCCGCCCTTCCAGGGCGCGCATGAGGGTGGCGTCATCGGCGTATTCCAGGTGGCTGCCCACCGGGATGCCGTAGGCCAGACGGGTGATCTTTACGCCGAAATCCCGCAGCAGACGGGACAGGTACATGGCCGTGGTCTCCCCTTCCGTGTCCGGGTTGGTGGCCATGATGACCTCCTCCACCCCACCGGCGGCCACGCGGGCTACCAGCTCTTTGATGCGCAGGTCGTCGGGGCCTACGTGGTTCATGGGGGAGATGACCCCGTGGAGCACGTGATACAGACCCTGGTACTCCCCCGCTCGCTCCATGGCGATGACGTCCTTGGGATCGGCCACCACGCAGATGGTGGACTTGTCCCGCCGAGGGCTGGCACACAGAGCGCAAAGCCCCTCCCCTTGGGTCAGGTTTTGGCAGACGGGACAGTGGGTGATGGTGCCTTTGGCGTTGCGGATGGCATTGGCGAAGGCTTCCGCCTCCCCGTCCGGCAGGTTCAGGATGTAGAACGCCAGGCGCTGGGCGGTCTTGGTGCCGATGCCGGGCAGCTTGGCAAACTGCTCCGTCAGCGCCTCTAAGGCCGGAGGCAGATATTGCATCCTTACGCCTCCCGCAGGGCCCGGATGGCCGCTGCCCGGTCTTCCTGGCCATAGATGCCGCTGCCAGCCACCAGCACGTTGGCGCCAGCCGCCTTCACCAGGGGAGCAGTCTTCAGGTTGATGCCGCCGTCCACCTCCAGCAGACAGCTGGGGTTGTACCAGTCGATAAGCTCCCGGCACTGGCGGATGACGTCCAGCTGATCCATCATGAAGGACTGGCCGCCGAAGCCCGGCTCCACCGTCATGACCAACACCATATCCAGCCGGTCGATATAGGGCAGGATGGCCTTGGGGCTGGTGATGGGACGCAGAGCGACTGCCTTCTTCACGCCACAGCGTTCCATTTCGTTCAGGGCGTCCTCGATGCCCCGGGGTCCGTCAGCTTCCAGGTGGACGCTGATGAGGTCGGCGCCGGCCTTGGCGAAGTCCTCGATGTAGCGAGCGGGTTTTTCGATCATCAGGTGGGTGTCCAGGAACATATCGGTGTACTGGTTCACCGCCTTGCAGATGGGCATCCCGTAGGAGATGTTGGGCACGAAAGCGCCGTCCATCACGTCGAAGTGCACCATGTCAGCGGTGGCGATGGCATCCAAGTCCGCGCCCAGCTTGGTGAAGTCGGCGGACAGGATGGAGGGGGCAATTTGAATCATAAGAATCGGCTTCCTTTCCGAAAAATCAGCATTCCTTTTATTATACCTTACAGAAGCCCTTCTTACAAGATGGTCGCCACTTCCTTCACCTGATACCCCGCCTCTGCCATAGCGGTCAGGATGGCGTTCTTGTGGTCGTGGCCGAAGGCTTCCAAGGTTACCCGCAGCTCCACGCCGTGCTGGCGGTTGATGTTGACGAACTGGTTGTGCTCCAGCTTGATGATGTTCCCCCGCTCCTTGGCTACGATGCTGGCCACCTGGAGCAGCTCGCCGGGTCGGTCGGGGAGCTGGACGGAGAAGGTGAAGACACGGCCGCGGTTGATGAGGCCGTTCTGAATGAGGGAGGACATGGTGATGATGTCCATGTTGCCGCCGGTGAGGATGGGCACCACGTTCTGGTTCTTGCAGTCCAAGTGGTACAGGGCGGCCACGGTGAGGAGACCGGCGTTCTCCACGATCATCTTGTGGGTCTCGGTCATGTCCAGGAAGGCGGAGACCAGCTCGTCGTCGTTGATGGTGATGATGTCGTCCAGGTTCTCCTGGATATAGGGGAACACCTGGTCGCCGGGAGTTTTGACGGCCACGCCGTCAGCGATGGTGTCCACGGTGGGCAGGGTGACAATGTGCCCCGCCTCCAGGCTGGCCTTCATGCTGGCTGCGCCGGTGGGTTCCACGCCGATGACCTTCACGTTGGGGTTGAGGAGCTTTGCCAGGGTGGACACGCCGCTTGCCAGGCCGCCGCCGCCGATGGGGACGAGGATGATGTCCACGTCAGGGAGGTTGCTGAAGATCTCATAGGAGATGGTGCCCTGACCGGTGGCCACCCGCAGGTCGTTGAAGGGGTGGATGTAGGTCAGGCCGTCCTCTTTGCTCCGCCGTGCCGCTTCCTCTGCCGCGTCGTCAAAGGTCGCCCCGTGCAGAACTACGTTGGCACCGTAGTTCTTGGTGTTGTTCACCTTGATGAGGGGCGTGGTGGTGGGCATGACGATGGTGGCGGGGACATTGGCGTGCTTGGCGGCGTAGGCCACGCCCTGGGCGTGGTTGCCGGCGGAGGCGGTAATGAGACCGGCGGCTTTCTCCTCCTCGGACAGGGTGCTGATGGTGTAATACGCGCCGCGAATCTTGTAGGCACCCGTGACCTGCATATTCTCCGGCTTCAGGTAGACGTAATTGCCGGTGGCCTTGGAGAAAAATTGGGAGTAAATGAGGCCCGTGTCGTTCAAAATGCCTTTGAGGACGTTACGTGCCGCTTTGAAATCATCCAGTCTCATCATTGGGGTTCATCTTCTTCCATAATATAGTGATTTTCCGCCGGTTTGTCTCGATACGGATTGTTTTATTCTATCCCCTTCCCAACCAATTGTCAAGGAACGAAAAGTCTCCTTTTCCCCGAAAAATGCCACATTTTGTCCTCATTCTGTCACCATTTCGCCCAATCGTACGCCACCGGCGCACACCAACCACGCACAAAACCCCCTGCGCACGCTCCGGCACAGGGGGTTTTTGCTCGCTTTCGTTCAGGACTCGAAGGCGCACAGGATGTCGTGGTTGATCTCCCGGTAGAAATGCCGCCGGATGGCGTCATAGTCCCCCTCGAACCGCTTCATCAGGTACATCAGCTTGGTCAGGGTGGCCTCCAGGGTCATGTCGTAGGATTCCAGCAGCTTGAACTCCTTCTTCACCCGCTGTCCCACCTGATAGATCTCCATGTTGGAGCCTTCGTTGACCACCTGGGTGGTCATGACGATGAACTTCCCCTTGGTCGCCCACTTCTCCATCTCCGCATAAAACTGTTCCAGCATCTTGGCCGGGATGCCGCCTACGCCGAAGCTCTCGATGACAATGCAGTCGTAGTGCTCGAACAGATACGCCAGCATCTCCGGACGAGAGCCGGGGATGAGCTTCATGACGCAGATGCTGTCGCTGACCTCCCGCTGGAACCGGAGGGGTTCCCGGATGGGGTCGTAGGGCAGGTAGCGGATGATGTGCTCGTCCTGGATGCGGGCCAGCACGGGGAAGTTGACGCTGTAGAAGGCGTTGAAGGAGCGGGCCATCATCTTCTTGGCGCGAGTGCCGGCGATGACGCTGCCGTCAAAGACCAGGGAGACGTTTTCCGAATAGTCGTCACAGGCGTAGTAGATGCTGTCCCGCAGGTTCACCTTGGCGTCGGTGCTGTCGGTGTTGATGGGCATCTGGGAGCCGGTGATGACGATGGGCTTTCTGGAATTTTGGATCATGTAGCTCAGGGCGGCAGAGGTGTAGGCCATGGTGTCGGTGCCGTGGGTGATGACGAAGCCGTTGTAGTGGTCGTAGTTGGCCTCGATGGCGCGGACGATCTGGGACCAAATTTCCGGGGACATATTGGTGGAGTCGATGTTGCACACCTGCTTCACGTCAATGTCGCAGTAGCGCTCCACCCCCGGCACATACTCCAAAATCTCCGGCGCCGTCAGCGCGGGCTGCAGCCCGTCCTCGGTCTGCTTGGAGGCGATGGTGCCTCCCGTGCCCAGCAGCAGTATCTTTTTCATCGCTTTGCTCCCTTCCCCTCCTGCGGCATCGCCGCAAAAGAAAAGCCCCGTGGGTGGGGCGTCTGTTTTTCTGGGGTTAGCATAGCATAGCGGGGGCGAAATTGCAACTATTCTGTCATGGGCGGGGTGGGATGGCAGAAGAAAAGCGAAACTCGGGGGAGTTTCGCTTTGGGATACCTGGGTAGGTAAGGTGCAACACTTCTAAATATGAACAATATTGCGTTGTTAAGTAATGATACCTACATAGGTAAGGTGCAACTTTATCGCTCTCCTCTTCATCCCACCATTTTGGAGTGTAATAATACCTGCATAGGTAAGGTGCAACGACAAAGCCACTGTTTCTTGTGCCCATTGTACCAGAAACCAGCGCATTTGTCAATCTGCCCCACAATTTTCGTCTTCTGCCAGTTGACCTCCCCCCTCCCTTCTGGTATATAATAGTAGTCTCCAACGAAACAGACAGACACAAGGGATGTATCTTATGAACAAGAGCATTTTGAACGGCACCCTGGACGTCCTCAACACCCCGCTGGCGCACCCGGTCTACACGGCGGAGCTGCTCCGTGCCATTGCCCTGGACGCCGCATCCGGCAGCCGGGAATCCATGGACACGCTGGCCATGATCTTTTGGCGGTATGGGGAGCGGTTCCCGGAAGCGCTGGTGGAGAGTATCCGCACGATCCTGAAGATGGACGACCTGGCAGACACGGAGGTGTACACCCACCTTTGGAACTGTTCCAAAGAGCAGGGCAGTCTGGTGGGCATCCTGAACCTGCACGCCACCGGCAAGGCGGAGACGGATGTGGACGCGCTGGTGCTGGAGCATCGTCCGGCGCTGTCTCAGAATATGTTCCTGCGGTTTCTGAACGAGGACGATGATTATGCTCGGATGTCCCCGAAGGAATTGGTCAAAACCCTGAAACGGTATCTTTCCGACACTAACCAAGGCGGCTTGAATCGGGTTCCCACCGCTCTGGCCGGCACCTTCGCCCAGGGCGACGACCAGCTGCGCTACCTGCTCCTCCACGTGAATCTGCTGGTACGCACGGCGGACGTGAACCCCTTCCTGAACGGCGTGAAGTAACTTCCCTACATAAGACAAAAGCGAAACTCCCATGGAGTTTCGCTTTTCTTTTTGGCGTTTTGGCTGGCCTCCTGAGGGAGGTGGGGTGTGATACCTGCATAGGTAAGGTGCAACTGCCCGCCGCAGGCCGGACCGCAGCCGAGGTCATGGGAACGTTAGCGTTCTTGAAATTGTAATAATCCCTGCATAGGTAAGGTGCAACGGTATCAGGCTCAAAAAAACAAGTTTGAGCGTTTGATTGTAATAATCCCTGCATAGGTAAGGTGCAACAGCAAATCCGCCATTTCTTGCGCTTATTGTACCAGAAACCAGTGCATTTGTCAATCTCATCCACAGTTCTTTTTGAAAAAGTGAAAAATATACGCAGGAGGTTCGCACCGCACCCCGAAGCCCAAACCCGCCGGAAGTCCGGCGTCCCAAGCGTTTTGCAACGCAAAACCTTGGCGCAGGCGGAATTTACTTCCGCCGAGCAAGTCAAATCACCGAAGGGTGAGCGCCCAAAGGGCGCGAACCCACAAAAAAGCCACGACTGAAGTCGTGGCTTTTTTGTGGTGGACCAGATCGGATTCGAACCGACGACCCCCACAATGCGAATGTGATGCGCTCCCAGCTGCGCTACTGGCCCATAGCTCCGCCTATTGGCGGAACAGGTTTATTATAGCACAGCTTTCGCCGCTCTGCAACGCAAAAAACTGCACAAATCTGGCGGTTCTTTGTCCGAATCGGATTGCTCGCACAGCGCCCAGGGCTTTCGGTGCGCGATCCCCAGCCTGGAACAGTCTGCGCTGTCCCCTCGTCCTTTACCACATGCTATCGCCGTTATCCGCCTCTGACTCAGCCCCGATCGGCGGCAAGAACCTGGTCGATGCGCTTTTGCAGCGTTTCCGCCTGCTTCTTTTCCGTGATGGCGCCCACGATGGGTTCTCCCACGATATTGCCCTTGCGATCCACCACATAGGTGGCAGGATAGGCCAAGAGGTTGGCGGCGAATTTGCCTGCCTCACTGTTGGAGTCAAAATACACATTCTGATACGTTGCGCCCTTCTTCATCAGCACATCCTTTGCATCCGAGATTTCCGCTTTGTCGCCATCCAAGGTAGAGGTGTTGACGCCAATGAGCGTGCCGCCCTTCTTCGCAAGCTCCTTGTTCAGCGCATCCAGCTCGGCAAGCTCGCCCACGCAGGGATTGCAGGTGGTGAACCAGAAATTCACCACAGTGACAGCGTTGCCGGAGAACAGCTTGTCGCTCTTTACCTGGTTCCCGTCTAAGTCCTTGCCCGCAAAGGACGGGAACTGCTGCGTCTTGCTCTGCTCGGCGGGCATACTCATGCTGCTGTCCCCCTCTGAGGAAGTCTCAGACAGGCTCGGGAACTTTTCCTCCAGCATGGTCAGTTTGCTTTCGATGTCACGGATCTTCTCCCCTTCGCTCCGGAGCAGCTTCAATTCCTCCGGAGTAAACTGATCCTTGATGGATTCAATGGTATCCAGCAGATATTCGCCGTAATTTTTCCCATCTTCGATCAAAATCATGCCCTTGTCCGTTTCCATAAAGACTTTTTCCCAGAGTTCGGTGTTTTGGGACAGGATTGCTTTCTCCTGTGCCATAAGGTCTTTGTGCATAGCGGCCGCTTCCTCGGCATTTTTGGGCTCGTTGGTCATGGCGGAAGCCTCTGCGCTCATACTGCCCATGCTCCCTCCCTTCTTTGCGCCGCAGGCGGCCAAAGACAGCGTCAGCAGCCCAGCAATCAGCAATACCAAACATTTCTTTGCGTTCATTTTAATTCCTCCTTATTTTTGTTGTCGCTTTTTTGCGGCATTTCTGCCGCAGCTTCATTATTTTTACCGTCTCCAAAGCCGCAGCGGAAGCGCACGGCGTTGGTCGGACAGGCACGGACACACATCCCACAGCGGATGCACTCGGTATGGTTGGGCGTCTGGGTCACGTCCACATCCATCTTGCAGGCTTGGGCGCATTTCCCGCAGGAGATGCACTTGCGTTTGTCCACCTGCATCTGGAACAAGGATACCTTGTTCAGCAGGGCATAGATCGCGCCCAGGGGACAGAGCCACTTGCAGAAGGGGCGATAGAACACCACACTCAGTACGACCACCCCAAGCAGGATGCTGCATTTCCAAGTAAAGAGCGCACCCAGTGCCGCTCGAATACCGGAATGGACAAGAGACAACGGGATCGCCCCCTCCAACACGCCCTGAGGGCAGAGGTACTTGCAGAAGAAGGGGTCGCCCATCCCCGCATCGTTCACAAGAAACGCCGGCATCAGGCATACCATCCCCACCAAAACTGCGTATTTCAGATACGTCAGTGGTTTGAGCTTCTTTGTGGAGTGCTTTTTCGTTGGGATCTTGTGCAGCAACTCCTGAACCCAACCGAAGGGACACAGAAAGCCGCAGAGGAAACGCCCCAACAGAACCCCCACCAGCAGGAGAAAACCTGTGATATAATAGGAAAAGCGAAACTTGGATGATCCCACCACCGCCTGATAGGCTCCGATGGGACAGGCGCCAGCTGCCGCTGGACAGGAGTAGCAGTTCAGCCCCGGTACGCAGACGGTTTTCCCAGCGCCCTGATACAGTCCGCCTTTGAGGAAATTCGGCAGGTGCAGATTGGTCAGCAGCGTTGCCCCCGCCTGAATCCAGCCTCGGAAGCGGGCCATGATCCGGGACACGCCGGAACCCTTCTTACCCAATGCCAACACACTCCAGACATAATTTGATTGCTTTGCTCAGCACCACCGCCGCCTCCCCACGCCAAGCGCCAAAGCACAGCATGGCGATCCCGACAATCAGCAGCACCGCCTGGGCTGCCGCCTTCTTCCTATGGCTCAATTTCATCACCCTTTCCGTTTTTCTGCCCTTATCATAGCGCAGGAGAGTTAAATTCCCTGTTAAGAACGGAAATTTAACATAAACTTTATCCGGTTTTGCTATAATAAAAATCAATCCAGAACAGCAAAATAGAAAAAGGAGGGTTTTCATGCACCTTTTAGTTGTGGAGGACGAACGCATCCTATGTGAAACGATCGTCCGCAGCCTGCGCCGCCTGGCCTACAGTGTGGATTACTGTTATGACGGGGAGACGGCGCTGGAGCTTCTTGGCGTGGAACGGTATGATCTGGTGCTGCTGGATCTGAACCTGCCTGGGAAGGACGGTATGACGGTGCTGCGCACCCTGCGGCAGACCGATCGGGAGACACGGGTGCTGATCCTCTCCGCCCGCAGCGAGGTAGAGGATAAGGTGGAGGGGCTGGACGCAGGCGCCAACGACTATGTGGCAAAGCCCTTCCATTTATCCGAGCTGGAAGCCCGCATCCGCAGTCTGACCCTGCGGCAGTTCACCCAGCAGGATGTGGTGCTGACCTGCGGAGACTTGCGCTTCGACACCCGTTCCCGCACCGCCGCCGTCAACGGACAGGCTCTGACACTCACCCGCAAGGAGACGGGTATTCTGGAATATTTAATGGTGCATCAGGGACGGCCAGTGAGTCAAGAGGAGCTGATGGATCACGTCTGGGACAACAGCGTGGACAGCTTCAGCAACTCCATCCGAGTACATATTTCCGCCCTGCGCAAAAAGCTCCGCGCCGCACTGGGGCACGATCCCATCCGCAACCGCATCGGCGAGGGCTATCTGATGGGGGGCGAGGCGCCATGAAAAAGCTCTCCATGCAATGGCGCATCACCCTGATGACCGTTTTGCTCATCGGCGTCACCTGTGCAGCTATGAAGCTGCTGCTCTGTTTCTCCGGCATCCACTATATGGATTCCATTGGGGAGTCCATGCAAAGCTACACTTCCGATGGCACGACCGCTTTCTTTGACCCTGAGTCCGAGGAACCGAGCCAGAATCTCACCATCGTCATTCACGGGGCGCAGGAAGAATTTTGCATCACCAACTGGTACATCACAGCAGCGGTGACCGCATTAAGCGGTATCCTAGCCTATTTTGTCAGCGGGTGTGCCCTCAAACCCTTGCGCCGCTTTGCCATGCAGGTGGAGAAGGTACAGCTGAATAATCTGGCGGATATGAAGATCAACGAGAATGTACTGCCGGAGTTTCGGCAGCTCAGCCACTCCTTCAACCAGATGCTGGAGCGGCTGAACAACGCCTTTGCCGCCCAGCGGCAGTTCACAGGCAACGCCGCCCACGAGCTGCGCACGCCCCTGGCGCTGATGCAGGCGCAGCTGGAGCTTTTCTCCGCTGAGCACCCCGATGTGCTGCCGGAGACAGCAGAATTTCTCACCCTTTTGCGGGAACAGACGGAGCGTCTGACCCAGATGACAAAGACCCTGCTGGAGATGAGCAATCTCCAGCAGGTGGCGCGGAACGAGCGGATTCAGCTTGCGCCGATGGTCGAGGAGATTTTTACCGATCTTGCGCCTCTGGCAGAGAAGCACAGCATCACCTTAGAACGGGATGGCGATGGCCTCATGACTGGCAGCGATGCGCTGATCTATCGACTGCTCTTTAATCTTACGGAGAACGCCATCAAGTACAATCGTCCGGCCGGTTCGGTGCGGATTTCTATTGTGCCGGAGCCGGAAAAGCTCCTGGTTCGTGTCTCCGACACCGGTTGCGGCATCCCAGAGGAATTTCAGCGGAGCATCTTCCATCCCTTCTTCCGGGTGGATAAATCCCGCAGTCGGGAGTACGGCGGCGCAGGACTGGGGCTTTCCCTGGTGTGGGAGATCGCCAACCTCCACGGCGGCTTGGTTTGGGTTGCGGAAAGCTCGGAAACAGGCACCACCATTGCCGTGGAGCTGCCCATACAGCAAGCAGCAAAGCCATAATCTCCCCTTTTATCCGTTTTTCCACTGCTCCGATTGGCTCGCTGTGGTGTTTCTCACCACAGCGAACGGGACTTTCTCCCCAACGCAGATTTCGGAGAAAACAAGCAAGAAGCCAAAAAGAGCGATCCGACTTTCTTTGAAGTCAGATCGCTCTCTTCTTGTGCATGAGGAACTTCTGTTGCCAAATTACTCCCACTCAATGGTTCCAGGAGGCTTAGAAGTAATATCATACACGATCCGGTTGATGCTCCGCACCTCGTTGACGATGCGAACAGAGGTCTTATCCAAAACCTCGTAGGGAATGCGTGCCCAGTCGGCGGTCATGAAATCGCTGGTGGTGACGCCCCGAAGGGCTACGGTGTAGTCATAGGTACGGCCATCCCCCATGACGCCCACAGAGCGCATATCGGTGAGGACGGCGAAATACTGACTGATCTTGCTGTCCCAACCAGCCTTGGCCACTTCCTCTCGGAAGATGGCATCAGCGTCCCGCAGGATGTCCGCCTTCTCCTTGGTGATGGCGCCCAAGATACGCACGGCCAGACCAGGGCCAGGGAAGGGCTGACGCATGACCAGGTATTCGGGCAGGCCCAGTTCCCGTCCCAACTGGCGCACTTCGTCCTTGAACAGCATCCGCAAAGGCTCGATGATGTCCTTGAAGTCCACGTTCTTGGGCAGGCCGCCTACATTGTGGTGGCTCTTGATGACATCGGCATCACCGGCGCCGGACTCAATGACGTCCGGATAAATGGTGCCCTGCACCAGATAGTCAACCGTGCCCAGCTTCTTGGCTTCTTCCTCAAAGACCCGAATAAACTCCTCGCCGATGATCTTGCGCTTTTTCTCCGGATCGCTGACGCCGGCCAGCTTGGTCAGGAACCGCTCCTCGGCGTCCACACGGACGAAGTTCAGATCCCACTTGGCAAAGGCGGCTTCCACCTCGTCCCCTTCGTTCTTGCGCATGAGGCCGTGGTCTACAAAGACGCAGGTGAGCTGGCTGCCCACTGCCTCGGCCAGCAGTGCGGCAGCAACGGAGGAATCCACCCCGCCGGACAGACCCAGCAGGACTTTCCCGTCCCCCACTTCTTCTCGGACGGCCTGGATGGCCTGCTTGCAGTAGTCCCCCATGGTCCAATCGCCGGCGGCGTGGCACACTTCATAGAGGAAATTGCGAATCATATCCACACCGTGCTCGGTATGGTTCACTTCCGGATGGAACTGCACGCCGTAGAACCCACGCTGCTCGTCGGCGATGGCCACATTGGGACAGGCGTCGGAGTGTGCCATGAGCTGGAACCCTTCGGGTACCTGAGCCATGTAATCGCTGTGGCTCATCCAGGAGATGCCCTGGGCAGGCAGACCCTTGAACAGCTTGCAGGTAGTCTCATAAAACGTCTCGGTCTTGCCGTACTCTCTGGCGCTGTCCTCCTGAGCGGCGGTGACCTTGCCGCCCAAGGTGTGCGCCATGAGCTGGCAGCCGTAGCAGATGCCCAGGATGGGCACGCCCAGCTGGAAGATGGCAGGGTCGTAGTGGGGGGCTTTTGCGTCATAGACGCTGTTGGGGCCGCCGGTGAAGATGAAGCCGATGGGGTGCATGGCTTTCAGTTCTTCCAGGGGGGTCGTATAGGGCTTGACTTCACAATATACATTGCACTCACGGACGCGGCGGGCGATCAGCTGGTTATACTGTCCGCCGAAATCCAGTACAATGACCAGTTCATGCTTCATGCATTCCATCCCTTTCTCTCGTTCTAAGGAAAATACACACTCCGGCGTCCGTTCCAAGCAGCGCCGGAGCGTTTTTACTTTACACTTAAATCGTGGTAATGTCAATCGGCGTCAGATCTTCACTCTTAGCCCGCTCCCGCGCGGTGAGGATGGCGTGGGCGGTATCCAAGGAGGTCAGACATAGGATGGAGTGCTCCACGGCCATGCGGCGAATTTTAATACCATCGCTGCCTGCCTGTCTGCGCCGCTGGGGGGTGTTGACGATCATATCCACACTGCCAGACTGGATCATGTCCTGGAGGTTGGGGTGTGCCTGCCCCAGGCGGTTGACCTTCTGGACGTCCACATCCGCCTTCTTCAGGTATTCATAGGTGCCCTGGGTGGCGAACAGCTCCACGCCCAGGTCGTTCAGCTCCCGGGCCACGCCCACGGCTTCGCCCTTGTCCTCGTCCTTGACGGTGATGATGACCCGGCTGCCCTTCTTGGGCACCTTCATGTTGGCGCCCTTGAAGGCTTTCAGCAGTGCCTGGGGATAGGACTCGGCAATGCCCAGGCATTCGCCGGTGGACTTCATCTCGGGACCCAGGTTGATGTCCACATCGGTGAGCTTCTCGAAGGAGAAGACCGGCATCTTGCAGGCGAAATAGTCCGCCTCCGGATAGATGCCCGTGCCGTAGCCCAGATCCTTGAGCTTGGCGCCCAGCATGACTTTCGTTGCCAGGTCGATGATGGGCACGTTGGTGACCTTGGAGATATAGGGGATGGTACGGGAGGAACGGGGATTGGCCTCGATGATATACACCGTGTCGTTGTAGATGATGAACTGGACGTTGATGAGGCCGATGACCCCCAGGTGCTTGGCCAGGTTGCGGGTGTGCTTGAGGATGGTCTCCTTATGAATTTCGTCGATGTGCAGGGGCGGATAGACGGCGATGGAGTCGCCGGAGTGGATGCCGGCACGTTCCACGTGTTCCATGATGCCGGGGATGAGCACGTCTTCCCCATCGAACACGCCGTCCACTTCCACCTCTCGGCCCATCAGGTACTTGTCCACCAGGATGGGATGCTCCTGAACGGTCATGTTGATGATCTTCATGAAGTCAACAATGTCCTGATCCTTATAGGCGATCTCCATGCCCTGGCCGCCCAGGACATAGGAGGGACGCACCAGGACGGGGTACCCAACTGCGTTGGCAGCAGCCAACGCCTGCTCGGTGGTGAAGACGGTACGGCCCTCCGCTCTGGGGATCTCGCACTTGTTCAGGATGACGTCGAACCGTTCTCTGTCCTCTGCCGCGTCCACGCCGTCGGCGGAGGTGCCCAAGATGGGCACGCCCATCTCGGTGAGGGCTTTGGCCAGCTTGATGGCGGTCTGCCCGCCGAACTGGACGACTGCGCCCCAGGGCTTTTCCAATTCCACCACGTGTTCCACGTCCTCGGCGGTCAGCGGCTCGAAATAGAGCCGGTCGGCGATGTCGAAGTCGGTGGAGACAGTCTCCGGATTGTTGTTGATGATGATAGTCTCAAGTCCCATCCGCTTCAACGCCCACACGGAGTGGACGGAGCAGTAGTCGAACTCGATGCCCTGGCCGATCCGGATGGGGCCGGAACCCAGAACCAGCACCTTCTTCTTGCCGTTGTCCTCCATGACCGCCTCATTTTCCCCGTCATAGGTGGAATAATAATAAGGGGTCTGGGCGTCGAACTCGGCGGCGCAGGTATCGACCATCTTGAAAGACGGATGGATGTCGTATTTCTTCCGCAGCTCCTTGATGACCTTGGCCGTGGTGCCCACCAGCTCGGCAATGAAGGTGTCGGCGAAGCCCAGTTCCTTGGCCATCCGCAGGGTGGCGCTGTCGGGCAGACCTTCGGCCAGCTTGTGTTCCATGTCCACGATGATCTGGATGCGGTCGATGAACCAGATGTCGATCTTGGTGATGGCGTTGATCTCCTCCGGGGTGATGCCGCGGCGGAGTGCCTCGGCCACCACGAAGATCCTTTCGTCATCAATGTCGGACAGCTTCTGGTGTACTTCGTCGTCGCTCAGCTCCTTCAGCTTGGGCAGCTGGAGAGAGTGGACGTGCTGTTCCAGGGAGCGGATGGCCTTCATCAGGCCGGCCTCGAAGCTGTTGCCGATGGCCATAACCTCGCCGGTGGCCTTCATCTGGGTGCCCAGGGTACGGCTGGCGGTGGTGAACTTATCGAAGGGCAGGCGGGGGATTTTCAGGACGCAATAGTCCAGCGTGGGTTCAAAGCAAGCGGTGGTCTTGCCGGTGACGGCGTTGGGGATCTCGTCCAGGGTGTAGCCCAGGGCGATCTTGGCGGCTACCTTTGCGATGGGGTAGCCGGTGGCCTTGGAAGCCAGGGCGGAGGAACGGGAAACACGGGGGTTGACCTCGATGACCGCGTACTCGAAGGAGTCCGGATTCAGGGCGAACTGACAGTTACAGCCGCCCTCAATTTCCAAAGCGCTGATGATGTCCAGCGCGGCGGTACGGAGCATCTGATACTCCTTGTTGGCCAAGGTCTGGCAGGGGGCGACCACGATGGAGTCGCCAGTATGGACGCCCACAGGGTCGATGTTTTCCATGCCGCAGATGGTGATGACGTTGCCAGCGCTGTCCCGCATGACTTCAAACTCAATCTCTTTCCAGCCTGCGATACAACGTTCGATGAGGACTTCATGGACACGGGACAGCTCCAGACCACGGTCACAGATCTCCCGCAGCATGAACTCGTCATAGGCGATGCCGCCGCCGGTGCCGCCCAGGGTGTAGGCGGGACGGACGATGACGGGCAGGCCGATGGAGTTGGCGAACTCCACGGCGTCCTCCACGGTATGCACCACCTTGGAGACCACGCAGGGCTGGTTGATGGACTCCATGGTGTCCTTAAACCCCTGGCGATCCTCTGCCCGGCGGATGGAGTCGGCGGAGGTGCCCAGGAGCTTGACACCGTAGCGGTCCAGGGTGCCGTCCTCGTACAGGTTCATAGCCAGGTTCAGGCCGATCTGACCGCCCAGGGTGGGCAAAACTGCATCGGGATGCTCTTTTTCGATGACCTGGGTGAGCGAATAACTATTCAGAGGCTCGATATACACGTGGTCGGCGATATCCTTGTCGGTCATGATGGTGGCCGGGTTGGAGTTGACCAGCACCACCTCGATGCCCTCTTCCTTCAGGGCGCGGCAAGCCTGGGTGCCTGCGTAGTCGAACTCGGCAGCCTGGCCGATGATGATGGGGCCGGAGCCGATGACCAATACTTTTTTGATGTTGGTATCCTTAGGCATGACGGATGCCTCCCTTCTTCGCCAGAGCGATCATATCCATAAACTCGTCAAAGAGGTAGTCGGAATCCACTGGGCCGGGGGACGCCTCCGGATGGAACTGGACGGTGAAGATGTTCTTCCCCACGTAGCCCAGACCCTCGCAGGTGCCGTCGTTGACGTTCTCGTGCTCCACCCGTGCGATGGCGGGATCAACAGTCTCTTTCCTGACGTAATAGCCGTGGTTCTGGGAGGTGATAAAAACCCGCTTGCGGTGGATGTCCCGCACCGGATGGTTGGCGCCTCGGTGGCCGTAGGGCAGGGGGCCGGTCTGTGCGCCGGTGGCCAGGGCCATGAGCTGGTGCCCCAGGCAGACGGCGAAGATGGGCAGGTCGGACTGGTACAGCTTCTTGACCTCCTGGATGATGTCCACGCAGTCAGCCGGGTCGCCGGGGCCGTTGGAGAGCATAACGCCGTCAAAACCGCCCTGGAGAATCTCCTCCGCCGGGGTGTGGCAGGGGAAAACGGTCACATCGCAGCCCCGTTTGTTCAGACAGCGGGTCATGTTCCGCTTTTCGCCGAAGTCGTACAGGGCGATCTTGTAGCCGGTGCCGCCGGGCTGGCCGGGGTACGCTTCCTTGGTCTGGATGGACACCTTCTCGACAGTGCCCTCCACCCGGTAGGCCTTGATCTTCTGGAGCACTTCGTCCAGGTCGTATTCCTCGGCGCAGGTGATCATGCCGTTCATGGTGCCCTGCTTGCGGAGGATGCGGGTGATGGCGCGGGTGTCCACGTTCTCGATGCCCGTGATGTTGTGTGTCTTCAAGTAGTCGTCCAGGCTGCCCTGACAGCGGAAGTTGCTGCCTCTGGCGGCCAGGTGGCGGACGATCAACGCCTCTGCCCAGGGGCGGAAGCTCTCATCGTCCTCCTCGTTGACGCCGTAGTTGCCGATCAGGGGGTAGGTCATGACCACGCCCTGTCCGGCGTAAGAGGGGTCGGTGAGGATCTCCTGATAGCCCACCATGGAGGTGTTGAAGACCATCTCACAGACCCGATCCTCTGTGCTGCCAATGCTGGTGCCAACAAAGGTCTGTCCGTTTTCCAATATCAACGTTGCCTGCATATCGCGTACCGTCCTTCCTTCGTCGCTGTCCAAAAGACGGGGCGTGTATAAACTTTAAATATTCAGCGAAATTTCTGTATAAATATACACACCCATCTACCAATTCTCATTATCTTGACTATTATGCCACAATCCGACGCCCTTTTGCAAGGGCTTCCGCGATTTTCGGCAATCTTTCCCCCTCCGGCACATATCCCCCCGCCCTTTTGGATATATTAACAACGCTTCGGCCGGAAAGGAGTTGGGAGGTTTGGCCATCGCATTCATCCGCACCATCATCTTATACCTGCTGCTCACCGTGGGCATCCGCATCATGGGCAAGAAGCAGGTGGGGGAGCTGGAGACGGTGGAGCTGGTGTTCACCATGCTCATCTCAGACCTTGCCGCCGTGCCCATGCAGGATTTCGGCATCCCCCTGGCCTACGGCCTCATCCCCATCATCACCCTCTTCTCCCTGACCATGCTCCTGTCCGTCCTCTCCCTCAAGAGCGTCACCCTCCGCAACCTCCTCTGCGGCCGCCCCAGCGTCATCATCGACCATGGGGCGATTTTACAGCGGGAGATGGCCAAGACCCGGTTCACGCTGGACGAGCTGCTGGAAGAGCTGCGCTTGCAGGGCATCACCGACCTGTCCACGGTGAAATACGCCATCTTGGAGAACTCCGGTCAGGTCTCCGTCCTCCTCTACCCCCAGCATCAGCCGGTGACACCGGCGCAGATGAATCTGACGCCGGACGAGCAGGGACTGCCCCTGGTCATCATCAGCGACGGCAAAGTGCTAAATCAAAATCTGACCCTGCGCAGCTTAGACCGCGCCTGGCTCCAAGACCAGCTGACCCAGCACGGGCACAGCAAACCGGAGCAGGTGTTCTTGCTGACGGTGGACGAGAGCGGCACGGTGTACTATGTACCAAAGGAGGGCAAGGGGCATTGAAACGACTGTGGATCTCTTTGGGCATCTTACTTGCCATCTTCGGCCTGAGCTTGTCCAACATCCGCTACACCGCCCAGGCGTCCAACCAGCTGGTGACGCTGCTGAACCAGGCGGAGGAGGAAGCGGAGGCCGGTCAGTGGCGCCGTGCCACGACCCTGACCCGTCAGGCGCAGGAGGCGTGGGACGGTTATACGGGGCTGCTGTATGTCACCAGCTGCCACGCCAACGCGGACGCGGTGAACACCGGGTTCCGGGAGGTGCTGGAGCTGCTGCAGCAGGAGGCGAAGGAGGAGTACAGCGCGGCCAATGGGGTGCTCATCGCGGAGGTGGAGCATCTGGCGGAGGTGGAGGAGCTGTCTCTGGCCAATCTGCTGTGAATGGAAGAAAACACGGAAAAAGCAATCCGAAAAAACCGGGTTGCTCTCTCCGTGTGTTCAGGCACGCTCCGCCAGGAGCTTATTCAATTCGGTCATAAAGGTGTTGATGTCCTTGAACTGGCGATACACCGAGGCGAACCGTACATAAGCCACCTCGTCCACGCACTTGAGCCGATCCATGACCAGCTCACCGATCTTCCGGCTGCTGATCTCCCGCTCCAGGGAGTTCTGCACTTCCTGTTCGATCTCGTCCGCCAGACGCATCAACGTATCCACCGGCACCGGCCGCTTCTCGCAGGCGCGCATCATCCCCCGCAGGACCTTCTCCTTGTCAAAGCTCTGCCGACTGCCATCCTTCTTGATGACCATCAGGGGGAGACGTTCCACGGTCTCATAGGTGGTGAACCGCTTGCCGCAGGACAGGCACTCCCGACGACGGCGGATGGAATCGTATTCGTCTGTGGGACGGGAGTCGATGACCTTGCTCTCTCTCATGCCGCAATAGGGACACTTCATCAGGCGTTCCCTCCTTTCTTGGGGATTTCCATTATTGAAATTGTAACATATCCCCCTCTTTTTGGCAAGCGGACGGCAGGAGAAAAAGGGGCTCCTTCCCACAGAAACCTGGGAAGAAGCCCCTCCTGTTCAGCTCATGGCGGAGAACTTCTGATACGCCTGATTGATCTGGGTGCCGTCGGCGGGCATGGTCTGATACCAACCCCGGCTCTGGGCGGCGGAGAACAGGTCAGACTGGATGGTCTGCCCCTGCTTGAGGGCGTCCAGGAAGGCGTCCTTCAGCTTGGGGTGGATACATTCGGAGGCGAAGAGGTTGTAATTGGTGGACATCTTCTTCTCCGTCAGCAGCAGGTCGGTCATACGTTCCTGATCGTTCATGGATAAACCCTTCCTTTCTTTGGTGCTCAGCGCAGGAAATTCAGCAGGTTGTTAAAAATCTGCTGATGCTGCCCGGCGTACTGGTTGAAGCTGTTGCGCAGGGCGGTCTCGGTGGTCTCCTGGGCGGCTGCCTGGTACTTGCAGACGCAAGTGTGTTCAAAGTTCAGCTGATCTTCCAGGGCGTCCAGTTCCTTGCTGGTCAGGTTGGCCATGGTATCATCTCCTTTCACAGTTTGCGTCCTTATTCTGCCACCGCTTCCTGATTTTATACCCCCAATCCCATGGGTTTTCCCGTCTCATCCAGCATCCAAGCCAGCGTCCCGCCCCGCTCCGGCGACCAGGACGCGAAACAGCACAGGGGCATACAGGGCATAGGCTGCCCGATGACCCAGGGACAGGTCACCGCAATGCCCCCCTGGATGGGACGCCAGCGCCCCCCTTTCAGCCCTCGAATCTCTCGCGCCAGACCAGCCTCCAGCGCCGGCAGCTCCAGCCCTTGGGTGGAACGCCATTCGGAGCCTGTCCGCTCCGCCGGGGGCGCTTCCGCCACCCCTTCGGACACCACCATAGCCGCCGCGCAGTGCTCCACCCCCTTCTCCCGGAGCATGGCGTTGGAGATGCTCCGCTCCAACGTGAACACCTCCCCTTCCGGCACCAGCGTGCCCAAAAGCAGCGCCTCCCGCTCCCCTTGGAGCCAGATTTTGTAGACCCCATCGCCCCACTTAGGACAGCGGACGTGGAAGAGGGTGCGCAGTCCCTGCCGTTGGGCGGTGAGGATGCCTCGTTGGGTGGCGCCGTCGTAGATGGGTAACTGCCAGTCCATGGTATCGCCTCCTTGTTTGGTTAGGAGGAGGATATGCGATACCGGACAAAAAAAGAACCACCTTCCGGTGGTCAAGCCCCGCAGGGCGCATTAAGCTTTTTTTGCTTCGTTTTCTTCTCGATAAGTGAGATTCCAAATCTACGATTTGGCACAATCGAACTTACACAGAGTGAGAAAATGAAGTGGGGTCCAGGGGCAAAGCCCCTGGTCGCTGCCCGCAGTCAGCGACACTCTCCTATGGGTTCAAAGCGCAGGAAGGGGTGAATTTTCGTCGCAGACGAAAAGA
>JABLTO010073445.1_pt1 | contig 38289 bp, 31 predicted proteins | sample 7160091 | NCBI WGS metagenome assembly JABLTO01 (sample SAMN14651225, study PRJNA627086) | human gut metagenome | isolation source: feces | host: Homo sapiens
AAGGTAACTGGTGATCATGACGGTGTTGTTGCAAAGGAAACTACCGTACTGGATGAAGTATTCTACAAGAACTTGATTCCTGGCAAGGAGTACACCGTTAAGGGAACTCTGATGGTCAAGGAAACAGGCGAGGCACTTGTTATAAATGGCGAAGCTGTTACAGCAGAAAAGACCTTTACAGCAGAAGAACCAGACGGAAGCATAATCTTAGAGTTTACATTTGACTCATCTGCACTTGCAGGAAAGAAGATCGTTGCTTTTGAGGACATCACCTATGAGGGAATCTCCATCGGAAGTCATGAAGATCTTACTGATGAGGATCAGACGATCTCTTATCCGGAGATTCACACAACAGCAGTAAATGGTACCGACGGTTCAAAGACCATGGTACTGGGAACAAATGTAACCTTAGTGGATACCGTAACTTACAAGGGTCTGACGGCAGGAAAGACCTACGTATTAAAGGGAACCATTATGGATAAGACAAGTGGCCAGCCGATTGGCATAACCGCAGAAACTACCTTTACAGCGGAGGCAGCAGAAGGAAGTGTGGAAGTAACATTCATATTTGATACCACAAAGCTGCAGGGAAAGACACTAGTAGTCTTTGAGACACTGTATGACACACAGGGTAACCAGATTGTAGATCACAGTGATCTTACGGATGAGGATCAGACGGTAAGCGTACCGGTACAGCCGGTGATTCCGCCAGTAGTAACAGGAGATGATTCAAGTCCGATGCCGTATGTAGCAGGACTTACAGTTGCACTTTTGGCAGTAGTTGTAATTGCAATTATGCTGATCAGAAAAAAAAACAAGCATAAGTTAGTATAGTGTTGCAATTTTGTACAGCCTCGGTTTCCAACCGGGGCTGTAACCAAATAAAAAGAAAATATGAAAAATAAAAAAATCGTATATGTAGAAAATAAAGATGATCTGGTGGAGCTTTTAAATAATGAGGTAGAGAAGAGTCCCTCAAATAAACGTATGCCGATTATTTTAATGATCTTGCTTTCTATGGCAATAATTGCGGCAGGATATTTTGGATTTCGTTTATGGCGCTATTATCAAGATTATCAGGATGATCAGAAACTGTATGGAGATCTCCGCGAGGCAGTTTTGCAGATTAATGATGAACCAGAACTGTCAACAGAAGAAATTCAATCAACAGAAAAACTTATGTCCGAGTCAAGCGTAAAAAAACAGCGCATAAAAAAGAAGAAAGATCAACTATCGTTTGAGGTGAATTGGGAAGAAATGGAAGAAATAAACAAAGATATTATTGGCTGGGTATATTTTACCGGATTACCGCAAATATCTTACCCAATTTTGCAGGCAGAAGATAATGCATACTATGTAAACCGGACATATGATTTATCTAGTGATACTTCAAAAGCTGGTTCCATTTTTATGGATTACCGCATGGCATCCGATTTTTCATCACCGTATTCAATCATCTATGGACATAATGTCCGAGACGGATCCATGTTGTCAGATCTGGTGCAACTCAAGGACCAGATTTTGTATGATGAGGAACCGTATTTCTGGATACTGACACCAGACGGTAATTATCGCTATCAGATCTTTTCTATTTTCCAGTGCCATCGTACTGCAGATGTATTTCAAAGAGACTTTGAAAGATGGGGGCGGGATTTTACTGACTGGGAAAAGGAACTTAAGAGCAGAAACAGTATGCAGGGTGATGTGCAATTAGAAGAAGATGATCATGTGATTGCGTTTTCAACTTGTGTGCCAAACAGTTTTGATCGAACGATAGTGTGTGGCAAATATCTGGACGGAGACAAAATACCAGATCCGCATTCAGATTCAGCGGATGAAAATTAAAAAGATTCAAGGCGAATGCACGTGAGATAAAGATTGCAAAGGAGAAGACTATGACGATTAGCATTGGTATGTTAGTGACAGGTGGTGTGTGCTTATTTCTGTTAGGAGCAGTGGTTGGAACCTGTTTAATTGCTGTCGTATCAGCAGGAAGATCATGGCAGGATGATTGTGTCTGACCGGACATGGAAAGGAGCTGAAAGTACTTGAGAAAGAAAAGAAAAAATCTAATATTACTGTGCAGTCTGATGATGTTAGCATCACCGGTATATGCAGAGAATGAAACAGAAGCCGTGTCCGTTATGGATGCGGCTTTAGCTGTAGAAGAAACCATAGAAGCAGAAACAGGGAGCAGATTAGAGTTAGATACGCTGGAACCGACAGTGCAGGAGTCAGAGCAACCGGATATATGGCAGGAAACATACACCTATCTGGCAGATACACAGGAAAATCATGCATTCCCTGAAAGAATTGTAAGAAGCGGTAAGTTCTATCAGCTGAAAGATACGCAGTACCAGATCAGCGAGCTGACAAAGGAGTACATAAAAAGCAGCAAAAACTTATGGGCATATGCTGAGTACACACCAGAGCAGGAATTGGAAGTAGATGGACTTCATTACACGTTGGTAGATACATCCAAAGAAGAATGGACAGAAAGCGGACGAAGTAAGACGATATCGGCAGAACGCACTTATCTTGATGGGCAGGAAGTGCCAGAGTCGATTGATGTTGAATCAACAGATGATGTAACCGGGGAAGCTATTTACGGAACAATTGCAAGAACTGATTTGCAGGATGATGGAGCTGGATGGTGGGATGGAGGATTGGAGCAGTGGGTTAAATATCGCTGGAGTGATGAGACAAGCCAGTGGATATTTGAAGTAAACGGGGAAAGCTTTGCTGCTGCATCTGATGACAGTCCGTGGTTTGACGGATGTGAAGCAAAGATTCTGGAGTCATTGCATCTGGATGGAACATTTAATACGATTACTGCTGTTACATGGGACAGTGACGGATGGCAGGAAGCAGACGGAAGCTGGTGGAAGTCAGTAAAGGCAACAGGAAACAGGATGATCAGACGGTCACGGGCATGGTTTTCTGGTGAGGTGGCAGAAGCGGATCTGCCAATGGTGCGTTATACAAGCAGGTATGTATCTGATGCCACAGGTTATCTGATCACGGCAAATGTGGCCTATGAGGAGGTTCAGGAGGCTTCAGAAGTATCAACTGAAACACAGCCTCCGACACAGCTGGAAATAGTTCCAGAACAAACAGCAGGTGAGACAGAAGCTGGCACAGGCATAACAATAGCAGGAATGCCGTGGCAGGATCTGGTATTACTGTTTTTAGGGACAGGAAGTGTTGCATTAGGATTTATCATGATCGGACTTTTGGCAAAGTTTCGTCCAAGACCGAGGGCATGGCTTGCAATACCACAAAAAGGAAGCAAAGCGAAAGGAGAGAATGAGTAATGAATACAACAAATGTAATGTTAGCGGGTGCAGGAACAATAACTGATTTTTTTAATATGATCTCAAATCTTGCAAAGGAATACCAGACAGCAGGAAATGGTGTGCTGATAGGCATTGCACTTCTGATCATTGGAACAAAGCTTCTGGTAGGTGATGATGAGAGTAAGGCAAGGGGAAGAAAACAGGCACCATGGATTTTATTAGGTGCAGCAATTGTAATTTCAGCATTTAACATTGCTGCAGCCTCAGCAACATCACTGGCATTTTAATTATATCAAGCAGGTATTAAGTATAAAAACAAATTCGGCAGGTGTTAAGCCTGCCGTAAAAAGTAAGGTAGAAGGAGGAATGAGAATGCAACAGAAGAAACAGCAGAAAAAAGAAAAACAGAACAAGCTTAAAGAGTCGGATCGGATATTTAAAAGCAATGTGATTTTAGAGCAACCAAAGTGGATTTTGATTTTGACAATTACAGCAGAAATTCTGCTGCTTGTTGTGTTACATGTGTTAATCAATACATTTATAAGATTTTGTCAGGGGCATTTATCGGACTGCTTTTCGTGGAAATGTCTGTATACATTTCATTCAGAACTTGCACCAGTTTATGTACTTGCTTTAGTGGTAGCAGTTATGGTTGCAGGCATGAATGTATATAGATTTTGGAATGCTTTTCACAGTTTGGAGGTCGGACAAAAAGGAAAGAGTAGATTTACAACGATGGAAGAGATCAAAGAGCAATATCCAGCAGTATCGGAGATTCCTGAAAAAAATGAGGATGGAAGCATTAAGAGGATACCGGGAAATGGTGGACTTCCAGTTGCAAGCAAAGATGGTTTTATGTATCTGGATGAGACAGCCACCAATACATTGATATTGGCAATTACAAGAGCTGGAAAGGGCGAAGTTTTTTCGATTCGTATGCTAGATAGCTATAGCAGAAGTGAAAAGCAACCATCACTGATCATTTTAGATATGAAATTTGATCTTAGAAAGATGTGTACAAAGGCATTTCAGGATCGAGGCTACAATGTTATGTCAATTAATCTGGAAAATCCGATGCATGGGGTCGGATATAATCCACTATACCTGATTACAAAGTACTATGAGGAAGGAAATGAGTCAGAAGCAGAATTATTGTGTAAGGCATTTTCCTATCCACATTTTTCTAGCTCAGGAGGTAAGGCAGACGATAATTCAGATTTCTTCTTATCGAACGCTACGTCGGCACTAACAGCAACGATTATGGCTCATACAGTAGACTGCTTGAGGGAGGATAGAAGGGAGAATGCAGGGCTTGCAGCTTGGTATCTGGATAAAAGAAAACAATATGAGCAGCTTTGTGATGATGCGAAAGAAGATGCTAAAAAATGCTATCAACAAGCAAGAAATGATGGAGAAAGTTTCGCAGACTGCGTGAAGAATCTTGAAGCAATACCAGATGTACCATTTGAGGCAGGACGTGATAACATCAAAAAAAATAATATGGCATCGGTAATCAACATGTTTACGATTTTAAGTGGTGAAGTTACTGGAACAGATCAAACTAGACTAGATGACTATTTTGATATTCGAGGTCGGTTTGATCGAGCCAGAACTGTGTATGCAGGTATTAGGGTGGCTGGAGACAAGACAAAAGGAAGTATCTTTTCTCAGATGCTTACCAAATTAACTCATTATACATTTGGTGGTATGGAGCAATTAACGAGAGAAAGTACTTTTTCACCAGAGGATTTGGGGTTTGGAGAGCAGCCAATCGCATTGTTTTTACAGGTGCCTTTTTACGATAGATCTAAGGATGCAGTTGCGATATCTATGATAGATCAAATCTATCAGGCGAACGCACGAGCATGTGCACAAAGTCAGTCAGGTGAGTGCAAGAGAAGAATAATTTTCCATTTAGATGAGGTGGCACAATTTCCTAAAATTGAAAGCCTTGATTCCAAGCTGTCACTTTGTCTGGGGCTAAATATGGTTTTTAATTTAATTATTCAGACTGATGCACAGCTTACTCACAAGTATGGAGATTCGGCTAGAACCATAAAAGGAAACTGCGGAAATCAAGTCTATCTACAGACAAGTGATGAAGAAACAGCAAAACTATACTCATCATTATTAGGTTCAAGAACTATTACAAATGTGAACCGTGTAGGAACAAGATTTACATTAAATAAGAGTTACACGGAGATACCAGAGGAGAGAGCGCTTTTAAACCCAAGGGAGTTAATGGATCTGGAAAAAGGTGAAAGTGTGATATTTAGAACGATGTACAGAACAGATTTAGCAGGAAATGAAGTGAAGCCACACCCAATTTTCAATAGCAGAAAAGAAAGAAGGGCATATTTGTACCGCTATCAGTATCTTACAGATTTCTTCCCTAATGCGAAAGACGTATCTGAGGAATCACTTCATTTGCCGTCATTAAAGGCAGTACAACCAGAAGATATGATGTATGATTTTGAGATCAGCTTTGAAGCTAAACGATTCATTAATCTGCCAAAGGAAATCTTAAAGCAGGAGCAGATAATTGCCGAAAGAAGGGCAAACAGTAATCCAGATCTAAATAGCCTAGGTGAAAATGCTGGAATAGGCGAAGATGAACAGATCTTAAACCAGCTGAAACAGGAGTATAAGAAGCTAGCTGAAAAAGAATTGTACCAATGGGATCTGCCAATAAAACTTAATCAGACGGGGAATGTGCCGACATATGAAAAGCAATTTGCTGATCAGTGTAAGGAATTGGGAAGATTTGATCCGATCCTATATGAAATGCTGCAAAAGGGAAGTTCAGCAGGAGAATTACTGCTTCGTGCCGTAGAAAATTCAGCGATTCCATTGAAAAATAAGATAGATTTTCTGTTTCAACTAAAACCGAGAATTGGACTATAACTAGAACAGGAGAGAGAAATGGATTACAAAGATGTCCTCATAGAATATGCTCAGTATTTTGAGCAGAGTGATGTTGCATCAAATGTGCTGCGCTGGATTGGCTGGAAACTTATAATGATGCTTCATACTCTGTGCGACTTCTGTCAGGGTCTGTGGGATTCAGTATTTCAGGTATTTGATTTTACAGAACAGTTTGCAGACTGTCTGGGAGATTACTATGAAATCTGGTATGCAGTGCTTTTAGTAGCGATACTTGCAGTAGGAACAATGTATTTGCTGTCAGAAAAGCGACCGCCATTTGTCAGAAATCTGGTGATTACAGCAGCAGTTGTTACTCTGCTTCCAGGTGGTGTACGCACAGCAGGGACTTTATTACAGATTGAAAAGCAGGCATACATGGCAGACGGTGAGAGTGTAGCAGATACAACAATCATTGTAAATACGGTAGATCTGTTATATCAGAAGGAAAATGGATGGAGCTTTTCGAGTCCAAATTGCCTGTCTGGAGCAACGATAAAATATATTGATGCCAATGAAACTGTTGAAAAGAAAACAGCAAAAGCCTTTAAGTATTATAAAAGAGTGGATGAGAGTACCGGAAGTGTGTCATTCAAAGAGATCAAAAAAGGTTTCTTTGGACTGTTGACACCACTTTATTATCGGTACTCTATTTCATTTATGGCAATTTTGGCAGAGCTGATCGTAAACATTCTGGTGCTGATCTTTGCATCATATCGCCTGTTTCGCATGATCTGGGACATGGTATATGGGGAGTTACTTGCCTATATCATGTCAGGAGATGTAGCATCAGGCGAGAAAACAAAACAGATATTACAGTACATGCTGAATCTATTCTGGGGAATATCCATTATGATCTGGGGCTTTGCCATATGGCGTGAGTTTCAGGCATGGGTGAATGCGCAGGATTTTGCAACACCGATTCGGATTTTGCTGATTGCTTTTGCAGGAATTGCAATGGTAGATGGCCCGGATATTGTTGAGAGAGTGATGGGTGTAGATGTCGGAATGAAAGATGGTTTTATGAAGACAATGGGAGCAATCCATTTAATGCAGGCTGGTGTACAAGGAGCAAAGAATATTGGCGCAAAGGCACAAAAAGCATCAGGGACACTCGGAAAAGCAGGAAGAAAAATGGTTAATCCGGGTGGGGAAATGGAGCAAAAGCGTATGAGTAAAGCATTAGCGCAGGAACCACCGGGAGGAGCAACAAATCCGCAAGGTGAAAGCGATTCAAGGAGAAGAGAGCCACCTGGTGCAAGTAAACAGACAGAAAATGTAAATGCAACAAAGATGACTCAAGCAAGTGCGAATGAACAAAATAACAGTCAAGAGCAGATGAATGATAATGTAAGTGAGACTCGGAAAAATAGTTCCAGTTCGCATACGGCTAAGGTTGCTGCATCAGACGCAATGCATGAGTCAGAAATGAGATCCGAAGAGAAAGTAGATAGACAGGCAAGTTCAATGCAGGAAGTATCAGCAACAGGTAGACAGGAACCGTCAGCTGCAATGGATTCAGAAATCGCTTCTCATAATAAGCAGAAGCCGTTTTCAAAGGCAGAAAGTAGAAGTAATGCAGGAGAAAAGCCTGAAAGTATGAATCAGAAAGGAGTAGAAAAATCTGCACAAAGACAAGAAAATGGAGAAATCACTAGTAAAGAGCCGCAAACGAAAGAGAATAGCAGTACAGATGGAGGAAAGATAGGGGGATTTGATAAGAGCAAATCAGAAAATAAAACATCAGAAAAAGCAATGCAGAAAGCAGAAAAAGAAGGAGGTATACAAGGCGAACCACCAAGAAAGAGCAAAAATGGAAATGGTATAGGCAACGATAAAGTTCAACAAACGAGAAAGAATATGGCAGATAAAAGGAATAATGTAGCAGACATTAAAAATGAGCCGCCAACAGGTGCTAGCAATGGTGTTAGAAATTCTTCTAATTTTAAAAGACAACCAGATACTACCAATGGAGAGTTAAAGGGAAAGGCTGAACCAAATGATATTATGGGCAAAGAACCATCACAGATGACTTCCAGACAAGGTAATATTCATAAGAATCCTTCAATAGCATCTTTTCCAAATGGAAATAACTATTCAGCAATGCCTAAAAATGTCACCAGAAATAATAACGGTTACAGAGAAAGTAGTGCCAGAATAGATTTGTCAGCAAAAGAAAAGATGAGAGAAGGAAGCAGACAAGGAAACGGCAGACAAGAAGCCAATATGCAGGCTATATATATGAAAGATAAGTCCACACCAGATAAAGAACGAATGATGGATAACCATTCTGACAATCGTATGGCACTTCATCCAACATGGAATGGATCAGAGCCAGATCAAAAATAAAAACAGGAGGAGTTTAGATGGGATATCGAGTTACAAAAGATTTACGAGCTGAAGTAAGAGTTGGTGGCAGCTTAGTTTTAAAAGATCTATTCTTACTAATTTTGTTTCCAGCTATTATGTGGTTCATAACTGGAAGCTTGGTAGCAACTGGACTTGAGATATGGTATATCGGATATAATGTGCTGGTAGCGCTTGCCTTGCTGCAGCGTCCTACCAGTAATCCAGGAAAGCAGGTATGGCAAATTATACTATTTCTTTTTGAAGAGGATGAACAGACTTATCATATGATTCCTCGTCCATTCTTGGGACGGGAGGACAGTCATGATCTTACATAAAAAAGAATTAAAGGGAATGACAAGTGTACTTGAGATCAAACGATATGATGATAGACATGACTGTTTTCGATTAAGTTCTGGAGGCTGCCTTGAAATCGTGCGAATTATTTGCAGTGATTTTCAGGCAATTCGTGAAAATGATTTGGAATACGAAAACTTAAAATTCGAGCAATTTTATAGTCGGTATCCTTCGGACATTAAGCTTGTCTGTGTGAATATGTCGGAACGATGTACCAAGCAGATTCGGTTTGTGAACCATAAGCTTGAATTATGCCAAGATTCGATCTGTAGGGCAGAGTTGAAAGCGAAAAAAAAAGAACTGGAATGGCTAGAAAAGAACAGACAACGAAAGGAATATTATCTGTTCTTATATGCAGATTCTCCTGAACAACTAGCGGATGCGCGAGGTGGTGCAATTGGACGGCTGATGGATGTCCGTCTGATTCTTCCAATAGATCGGCAGGAGAAAATAGAAGTGCTGACGAAAATCATGAATCCAGAACAACGCTATTTTAATAAATGTCAGATAGGAAATGCAAAAATAACAGAAAAATATGGATATGATCCGTTTTTGCTATCAGCTATTCAGCCAGCAGGTGGAATCCATTTTTATCCTTCTTACATTCGAACTGGGAGCAGTTATGGAGCTGTACTAACAGTTTATGACTGGAAAAGTGAGCTTGATATGCATTGGCTGTCTCCGATCATTAACCAAGATGATGTGATCGTTACAGTGGATATGGGAGTAGCCAATACGCATGAAGTGAAGAAAATGATTGACAGATCCTTCACTGAACAAAAGATTCGCTATCAGACCGAGAAAAAAGATGGTGAACAGATGGATGCCAACTGGCGCTACCAAGAATTAGCTGAACTTAGAGCAGCTGTTGCACAGCAGGGGGAAACACTGAGATTTGTGGTGATCCGTTTGTATGTATCAGCTCCGACAATCGAAAAATTAGAAGAGCGATTAACAAGGATACAAGGAGCGATTGAGACATCCGAGTATCATGCAACGGTATTGCTGCATGAACAAAAGCAAGAATGGCAATCACTTTTGCTTCCATATCAACGGCAACAGAAGCAGATCAATGCACGAGAAGGCCAGATTCTTCCAAGTAGTGTGTTAGGTGATGGAAATCCATTCAACTTTAGTTATCTGTCAGATCCATGCAGTTGCTATATGGGATCAACACCAATGATGGGCAGTTTTAACTTTTACCTGTTTACCAAAACCAGCAAGCGTTTATCCTATAACGCACTCATATATGGAATGATGGGATCAGGAAAATCAACCTTACTAAAGAAGTTGATTGAAGTACAGACATTGTTTGGCGATTATGTGAGAGTTTTAGATCCGTCAGGAGAATATCATGATCTTGTAACAACTCTTGGAGGGCGATATTTATCACTTGATGGTAGTGATGGCATGATCAATGAATTTGAAATACAGAAGATCGATGAAAATGAAGGAACCTGTTGGGTACAACATGTGTCAAAGCTTACTGCGATATATCGTCTGCGAAGAAAAAATGAATGTACGCAGAATGAACTTAATACATACAGCAGAGTCCTTTTGGAGTTTTATATTGATCAGGGAATCGTTCCAAAAGATGGAATCATTACAAACAATACTCCGATATGCGGACTGTTACCAGAACGGTATCCAACCATGTCAGATTTTCTTGCTTATCTGCGGTTCCGTGTAAAAAATCATATTCCGGCAGATGATGCAGAGCATGGGGAGCTTGGAAAAAAGTTTCTGCTGCAGCTTCAAGAGATCTGTGATACCTATGAAAATCTAGTTCGAAATTATGGATACTTATTGAATGGCTACACAAGCATTCGAAATATAAGTCAAACGCAACTACTAGCGTTTAATATATCAACTGTATTAAAGTTGGAACCTTCGATAAGCTCTGGCATCTTATATAATGCGTTGATGCTATTTTGGGATCACTGTGTCAGAGTTGGCAGTCGAATGAAATCTTTATATGAGGCAAGAAAGATTGATGAGCAGGACATTATCCATAGCATGGTGGTAGTGGATGAGTCTCATCATATTTTATCTGCGCAATACGCAGACTGTGTGCGGCAAATGACGATCATGGCAAGAGAAATGAGAAAGTACTTTTCTGGGATTGTGTTTGCAACCCAGTTGATCACGGATAATTTGCAAGGGAAAACAACAGAGCCAGAAGAAAAAGCAGTGCAGGATTTATTCGATCTGGCAACATACAGATTCGTAGGAAAGCAGACAGCAACATGCATCCCAGTTCTGGAAGATACATTTCCGGGGATGTATACGGAGACACAGCTGTACCGGATACCATCACTTGATATGGGTTCATTTATCGTTACAGCCGGAGATCAAAATCTCGAAGTGAGGATATTCATTACAGAGCGAGAAGAACAGCTATTTGCAGGTGGAAGGTAATGGAACACCACAAAAAAGCCTTAAAGAAACTGATCAAGTGGGGAATCAAGCTGATCACTGCAATAATAGGATTGTCACCAGTGTTCACAACACTAATGTTAGGTGGCATTGTAATGGCAGTTTTTGGTAAAGCGTCCAGTACATCATCAGGCAGAGTTACCGTGCGACCGAATGTATCAGAATCTGACACAGCAACGTATATATGGGAATTTTTTACAGGTAATGGTTACACAGAAACGCAGACAGCAGCGATTCTTGGCAATCTTGAATGGGAGTCAAGATTAAATTATAAGTCTTACACAAAATTAAAAAGAGGAACTGCGATGGGGATCGCGCAGTGGACAACTTATAGTGGCGCAAACAGCTTAGAGTTATATGCAGACTCGCAGGGGATGGAATGGGATGATTTGGAATTGCAATGTATGGCAATTGATGCAACTTTGCATGATCAAAATCCATATTCTGGATGGTACAACACTGGAATGAGTGCCTATTACGGAGTTACCAAGGCAGACTTTTGGGACGGAGATCTGTATGATGCAACTATGTCATTTTTTTGCTGTTTCGAAGATCCTGAAGAGTATCCAGCAGGCTGCAACAACCATGGCTATGCATCTGCTGAAAGTTGTTTGTCAGTGTCTTTTGATTGTGGAAATGGTCATGGGCGATATCCGTATGCACAGGCTTATCTGGAGCTACTCTCTGGAACAGGAGAAAACTATCGTGAGGATGATGAAGATGGAGAAGATCAAGATAATGCCGATGGGCAGATTCCGCAGGGTAGCATGGAGATTCCACTTTATTTGCAAGGCAATTATGCATCTGTAGCATGGGGAAATACCAATCTAAGTAAGTCTGGTTGCGGCCCGACGTGTCTTGCAATGGTCATGACATATCTTACTGGAGAAACAGTAACGCCACCAGATATGATTGCATGGTGTGGCACGGCATATTTAGCGCCAAGCGGAAGTTCATGGGAGTTTTTCCCAGCAGCAGCGAAGCACTATGGTGTTGGATTTCGAACAGTGCATGATGAAGCAAGTGTAACAGAAGCATTGGAAAATGGATATCCAGTGATAGCGCGAGAACAGCCGGGAAGCTTCTTCTCACCAGTTGGACATTTCATTGTACTTAGAGGTGTGACTGATGAGGGCGCATTTTTAGTAAACGACCCTGCTGGAAAATATTCTGTGAACAGGAAGTTTACTTGGGAAGAGATTGATCGACCACAAAACTTTTATATGATCTTTGGCGAGTAGAAAGGTAGGTTGTAAGAGATGGAAGGAGAGCAAAAAAGAGTGTTTTTAATTTTAGCAGATGATGAAATAGCAGGAATACAGCCACCGAAAGGTGTGTATTTTACGAAGTTTTTAGCAACTGCTCAGGAACTATGGGTATCGAAAAAGGCGGCAAAACAAAAAGAAAATCCATATATGTTGATTGGACGAAGTATGCATATACCAGTCTATTTATGTCGGTTGGAAAAAGGTGTTCCGACGATACGACCAAAACGAGAGCGAACAAAGGAAATGGCTTATGAGTTGTAGAAAGAAGAATGAAAACAAAAGGATAACTTGTGAGAATTGTTATTACAAAATAAGTTGTTTGGAAAGCAGTAGAAAGTATCCTTGTAGAGCTTATCAAGAAAGGATGGGATCGGAATGCAGCACTTGCAAGGAACAGGAAAAAAAGGAAAATACATAACTGCAGCTATTGGGATACTGGCTGGATATGTATTGTTTTTGACATCTAAGCTCTGGTTTCCGGGACAATCCAATGCATCGGATTACACACAATTAGGAAGTCAAATCATGGTTGGTGATAAAGATACATCCGTATCGCTAGTTTACTGGGCATATTCGAAAAAACAGGCTGCAATGTCTGTAGAGTTGGATGTTCAGGCAGGAATGGGAACAGATCTGGATTTTCTGGCAGTGGATAAGGCAATGGATCAATTATCAGTAACATGTATGCTGCAAGAATCTGGAACTGTGGTATTAAAGATTTCAGGTATACCAGAAGACTTTGGAGCAATTTCATTGAGAGTAGTGGAAGGAAAAGAACAGGCAAGATTATATACGAATTTGAAGCAGGTTGATCAAGTGGAAAATTTAACATTCTATGCGACATTGGATGGCTACTATCAAGCTCGTATCACCAGAAATATAGAAGCCATGGGGCAGGATATTAAGGAACAACAAGATTTGCTTTTAGAACTAGATGTTCAGATTACAGGTTATAAAGAGCAGATCGAGCAGACAACAGCCAGACTTCCGTATCTAAGGAAATCTCAACGGATAACTGCCGAAGATGAAATCCAAGCACTGGAAAAACAAATTGAAAATTGCAAAGAAAAACAGCAAGCTGCAAATGATACGATATCAGAGCTTATCAGTGAGATGGAAAAACAACAGCAGTTAAAGAATGGAAAGGTATATGAAACGCTGCATGAAGAAGCTGCAACAGCAGAAGTAGATGAATTAGAAGCAGATACAACTTCGGAAGATGACACAAAAGAAGTGATGGAGGAATGACAATGAAATGTGTTTTTGTGGGAAATATTGAAGAAGATAATGGATACATAACAGAAGTTTTGCAGGAAAAAGGTTATGAACTAATAGAAGCTGGTGAGTTTGATCGAGTTGAAAAGACAATCAATCCCGTAATTGAGGCTGAGGCGGATATAGCAGTATATGATCTTCTGACTCTGACAGCGGATGTTCCAGAAGAATTAGTGGAAACCATTAACAGCATTCAGCAATCCAGAAACCAGGCAAAGATAATCTTTCTTGCAGCCGGAAAAGGCAAGAATACACCAGTGGTAAATGCGCTAATTAAAGCAGGATATGTTAACTTTGTACTGGAATCCACTTATGGAAAAAAGAAAGAGCTATTTACACGATGCCTGACCAACTACTATGAAAGTAATGCTGACAGACTTGACAGAGAACTAGGAAATACGGACACACCGAAGACTTTGCATTTTGTCGCATTTGCAGGAACACAGTCGAGGATAGGGACAACAACTCAGGCAATGCAGTATGTAGGGTATCTAGTGGATCAAGGATGTAGGGCTTGCTATATAGAAGAAAATAACGATAAGATTCCACAACTATTGCTTCAGTCATACCAGTATGCAGTGCATACGAAAGACTGTGTCACCTATGCTGGAATCCCAATGTATATGAAAAAAACGATGGCAGAAATGCAGAAAATGAATTTTGAATACTTTGTGATGGATATGGGGGACATCAACCGAGAGGATTTTGATGGAAACCTATTTTTAGCAGATAGTGTGAAAAGAATTATGGTCGCTGGTGTTAAGCCAAACGAGTGGCAGCAGACAAAGTATGTTCGCAATCATGCCATGTGTAGTGACGTTTCTTTTATTTTTTCGTTTTCACCTACTGAAGATATGGAAGCAATCAGCAGTACATTTTCTAGTCCAGTATTGTTTGCAGGGTATGTGCCAGATATGTTTGCACGAAACCAAGAGGATTTGGCAGCTGGATATCGGATGCTGTTTTCAGAAAAAGAGTACAAAGATGGCAGTAAAAAAAGAAGGCAAAAAGGCATACGGAAGAACAAAGGACAGGCAGGACTTGGGACAACAAGGAGGAGCTTATGATTACTCAGTATTCCCATATCCAGTTGACGTTATCAGAAGAAGAAAAGGAATATGCATGGTTTCAGTACGCTGCCGAGTTATGTAAGGCAGGATGTAGAGATCAATCCTTGAGTGGATATAGCGTGACTGGGACTGGAATTGATGGAAAGCCTATTAAAGTCGAGCTGACGAATGAAGAGTTGTTTCAGCTTTTTGCAGAGATAACCATGAAGTACGGAAAGCGAATGCTACGAGAGCATGAGGATAGTCAGCAAATACAGCAAGAAGTTGAACAGACAATGCCAGATGAAGGAAATCAAAACAAAATCAATCCGCTTGCTCGCAGAGACTTTCAAATCATGATAACAAAAAATGAGCAAAAGACAAGGAAAGCAGATGTTAAGATAACTTGGGGGAATAACCTGCAGATAGAGGGGCTTCGGATATATGGAAGAACAGATGGAAGCGTTAGACTGACAGTTCCATCCTATTTTGCGGCAAATGGAAGTAGAATCAACTTAATGGCAGTTGGATCAAAACTAAAACAGGCAATTCTATCTGCCTATCGGAAATTGGGCCAACAGGAAGAACTTAGATCTGCTTATTATGGAGAAGAGACTGGGATCAGAGTGCAGACAAGACCAGCTCAAGAAGGAAAAGTTATAGGATATGCCAATATAGTGATTGGGCAGGAATTTCAGATCATGCAGGTAAGAATCAGGCAGAATGAAGGAAAGCTTTCATGTATGTATCCATCTGAATCCATAGGTACAGGTGAAAACAAACACTGGCATAACTTGGTGACGGAGCTATCAGATTACCGTATGCACGAGATAATTTTGCAATGCTATATGAAAGACCAAGTGAGAGAAGAAAAGTATTTAAATCCCAGTCCTGAAATAAGAACTGTCCATAGTCAGGCAAGATCAAGGGGAATGCCAGAGTTTGGCAGATAGTGGGCAACTTTAAATTTGTCAGAGAAAGGTTGAATATGAGTGCAGAAAACAATAAAAGTAAGGATTCCAGAAGAGTCAGACAGCTGCTTGTAATACTTGTTTTGTCATGGATTGCATTGATAAGAGTAACCGTCCAGTATGTTCGTGAAAGACAACAGGCAACACGACAAGCAGAAGAAAGACTTTCTGGACAAAATTCAGAAATAGCAGCCTTGCAGTCAGACTATCAAAAAGCCATGGAGAAAGCAGAGAATGCAGAGCAGCTGGAAGCAGATCGGTTATCTGCAATGGATACAGTTGCAGGATTTATCAATGCTTTCTTTATTAACGCTGATAGTAAGAAGCAGGCATTGTCAAATTGCGAAAAGTACATAGAAGCTGACAGTGATGCATGGCAAGTAATAGAAGTGTTGGCAGAGAATCAGTCATATAGTGATGGAACGTCAATAGATAGTCGAGAACTATATTACTACGAGGGAGACTGCAGTGTAGTAGAAGACGAGGATGGAAATGAGAGCTTTGCAGCATTCGCAATCTTTACGATTCGTCAAGTACAAAACAATAAGACAAGTGATCAGAGCTATTTGCTGTCTGCAACTCTTGAATCAGAGGGGAATGGCAGAATGGCGATCACTGAGTTTAACACATTGACAAAGATTTATTTTCAGGCAGACTAATGGGACAGAGAGTTATGCGGTATTGGGACAAAAAAGTAGTTAGTGTGAATGCATTTTTTGTCCCAATATATGTCACAAGTAAGAGATCGAAACTTGTTTGATATGGGACAAAATCTGCCAACGTATTGGGACAGATAAAACGGCAGAAAAGCCTTTAAATAAAGCAAAGTTGTAGCCGATATGGGACAACTTTTGCAAATAATGTGGGACAGAAAGCAGCTGGTTTAATGCAGCTATTTTTGTCTCAATATATGTCCCAAAAGGCAATGAAAAAGCAGCACGACTTGGGGCAAACGGTTGTTTGATAATGGGACAAAAATTGATGGAGACAGAAGTGAAAACGATACAGGAAATGGCGAATGAATTAGGGATCTCATATGCTTCGCTTCGAAAACAGCTGCAAAGAGAACCACTTCGGAGCTGGATTGCCCCCTTCTTAGTGGAGAGAGGACGCAATAAATGCATTACCAGCGAAGGTGAGAAGGTGATCCGGTGGCAGTATCCAGATACAGAAACTGAAGATCAGAAGATGGAGGTATTACTCATGGAGAAAGATGGTCAGATCAAAGATTTAATTGAGATGATCCGACAGGAAATAGAGGAGAAAAACAGCAGGATCAGACAGCTAGAACAGGAATTAGAAGCAAAAGACATGCAGATAGTTCAGTTAGAGCAAAGCCAAAAGCAGAAGGATCAGCAGATCCAGCAATTGGAAGATGCTTGTTTCCAGAAATTAAAGCAGGCAGCAAAAGAAGAGCCTCAGACAGCTCATACTTTCGCATGGCAAAAGCGCTGATGGCAAAAAAGTATGCAAAAGCAACCAAAATCTTGTCAGACATTTGTCAGACAAAATTCACAATTCGTAAAAAACATCAAGATTTTGAGCGATTTTATGTCAGACGTTTGTCAGACAAAAGAGAAGAAGTGATATCACAGAAAGTGTAGGCTTTGCCTACTATCACGCGAAGAGTGATATCACTTTCCCTTATGCTCTTTCACTTCATCCTCGCAGCGCGATGATGAAGTCGAAACTTGCAAATAAGTCTGACCATAAGATGGTCAGGAAAAAATGCCTTTGAAAAGGCAAAGAAAATTAACAACAAAAGGTAGTGATCAACATGGATGTTTGCATTCGAGGGATAAACCCTCAAGTAATTAAGGCATTAGATGAAATCTCATCAAAAATAAACATTAGCCGGGAGGAATACCTGCGCAGATCTCTGGAACGGATTGTATATGATGATCGGGCGATGGAAAGTAGGTATGTTACACAGCTGCAGAAACTGACGCAGTGCATCATGAGACAGCAGGAACAGCTAGACCAGATCATGGAATATATGCTGATGTTAGAAAAGGATGTCGTTAGTGATACTGAAGAACTAGAGGCGTATGGTTTTCCAGAAGAAGGAGAGTTAGATGGAGACTGAGATCAGAAAAACAATTCGACTGTCTATAGAAGACTATGAGAAGATTGAGCAGATCAGAAAAGAACATGGCTTGGCTGACTTTTCAAAGGCTATCTGTTATGCAGTGCAGAGCTGTTCAGCATTGGAAAAAGAAAATATAAAGTTAAAGGAAGATAATCAAAAACAGATGACACGCATTCGCCTTGCAAGCAATGGGGCAGATGTAAATGTTCAGATTCTAATGGAGGTTATCAATTCTTTCTGTTGGCAGCTTCAAATTAAGGACTTTCGTTCAACTGGTCAGATGCTTCATCCAGCGATAGATGAGGCAAGAAAAGTTGTTAAAGAGCGAATTTCCAATTATAAGCAGGCGAAGGATTTTCATGCAAAAAACTGAAATGATTGGAGATACTGGAGGCATTAGGCATGGCAAATAAACCAGGACTGGTAGCAGTCACAAAATTTGTCCGAGCAGGATCAAAAACATTCTCTTCCTATATTAACTATATGGACCGAGATGAAGCTGTGCATGGCGGTAACATAATGGAAAGTTATAGTGCCTATTCAGAGATGTATATGGGAAATCCAGAAAAAACCACAGGACTTTTTTCAGCAGATTATGATCGGCTATCGCCAGAAACAGCGCAGATTTATAAGAAGGAGTTTAAAATAGCACAGCAAAAAAACTCCCTGTTGTGGCAGACCGTTATCAGCTTTGATAATAAATGGTTAGAAGAACTGGGGCTGTATGATGTTGAGTCTGGTCAGTTAGATGAAGCTAGGATTCGTGGCGCAACAAGACAGTTTATGTCAGTACTGATGGATCGAGAGAACATGAAGTTGTCTTCATGGACTGCTGCAATCCATTACAACACGGACAACATTCATGTGCATATCGCAATTGTAGATCCGGCTGGAGAGCGGGAACTAGTAAAAGATGGGAAATATGCAGGAGAACCAAAAGGAACATGGGGAATCAGATCAATTCGATATGCAAAGTCAGCTGCTGTAAATGATCTGCTAGAACTGGATCAGACAATGCAACAGATCAATCAGTTAATTCGAACCTGTGCCGGATCTGTATCCCAAAAACAAGTGGATCAACTGTTTCAAAAGGATCTGGCAAGGCTTTTGTACAACTTAGAAACGAATGTGCCAGATATGAGAAATTGGAAATATGGAATGTCTGCGATGAAGCCATATCGAAAAGAAATTGATGCGATTACGGATAAATGGTTGCATGAAGAATATCCGCAGGAATATGTCATGATTAAACAACTGCTTGAAGATACGGAAAAAAAGCAGACAAGAGCATATGGAACAAACACGAAAACAGCAGGCTATACAGCCACTAAGGAAGCTGAGCTATACCGCAGATGTGGAAATGCTGTGTTAAAGATATTGCGCATGGCTGAAATAGAAAAACGTCGTTCAAGCGGGGAAAGATCATTTTTGCGTGTTCAAAATGGTCACAGTGGGGTAGCTTATAAACACATATACAAGCTTATGCAAGCTTTTAATGATGAATATCGTCATTATAGAAATCAAACTGCATTTACATGGGCGCAGAAGCAGCTTGAATGGAAACAGGAGCAGCAAAATGAAGAGCAGGAAAAACAGATTCAGGAGCAACTCTGGATTGAATCAAGGGATATGGGCAATGAAGGGAGGTGAGCAGTATGTAGAGATCAAAATTTTGAAAAAAGTGTATTGCAAGCAGTTGTGCGGTTTCACAGAAGATGAAAAATGAACATAATAAAAACGAAAGGCAGGTATTTTTAATGAGTGAAACAGAAAAGAAAAAAGAAGAAAACAAAGTGGCAGAGATGCCAGAGAATATGAAAAAAAGACTTGCAGCATATGCGGAAGCAGTAAGGGGGATTGGCAAATGAAATGTGTAACAGAAAAAGAAGCATATGGAATGCTGACACGTATGGATAAAGATGAGCTGCTAAATTGTATGGTATTCCATATGATGGAAGATGGATCAGAATTGCATTGTAAGGTCAAGGATTGCCCACAAATTTCGATTGGTAACATGGCAGCTGTACCTGTGATTCAGTTGGATGTAACAGACAAAAAAGAAATAAGAGAAATTGCCGTTACTAAAGAAATGTGTGCAGTAATGGGAATTGCGCCTGAGCAACTAATCAGACAGTTGCAGGATAATACGGCAAAGCAGGCAATAGCCATTGAAAATATAATGGATACGATGCAAAAAAGATTTAATGAGAAGTCAGATGAAAAAGTATCATTATATCTGGCTACCAATTATGATTTCTACAATGGAGCTTCTGTGCTTTGTGCCTCGAATTTTTTTGACAAGGCAGTAGAAGCAGTGAAAGGCAGTTTTTATTTACTGCCATCGTCACGACATGAATTGCTGTTATTACCAGAATCGGAAATACCACGTGATATTGACCCATCAGAGCTTACAGAATTAGTGAAGGAAGTAAATGCTTGTAAGTGTGTAGGGGAAGATCGTCTTACAGATCAAGCTTACCATTTTGATGCAGAGCAGCGCAAATTGGAGAAGGTTGAGAACTATCAGATCAGAAAAGACTATGAAGCAAAAAGAATGATGGAAGAATCGAAAGAAAGCGAAAAATATAGCAGAAAGCCTGAGAGAAGCAAAGAGCAAGAAAATAGACTGGAGCGGTAAATGAAAGGAGGGGCGTGTCCGAGTAGGACACGCCTTAATTATGTATATGAAATACAACGTACAGGCAAGAGAAGAACAGAGACGCAGATATGAAGATCAGGGAGCAGATATTATGGAGGAGGAATTAGACCAGGAAGCCGATCAAGCTATGGAGGATATGTGATGGGAAAAGCATATGAACGGGTAGCACAAAGTAGAAAAGAATTGACTGAGAGACTTATCAAAATTATAGAGTCAGATGGACAATTGCCATGGGAGAAGGGATGGCACAGTGTAGGGCAGCGTCCATATAATCCAGTATCAACAGCAGTTTACAAAGGAACTAATAGAATGAGACTTATGATGGAGTCGTATCTGTCAGGATATAGTGACAATCGGTGGGTAACATTTAATCAGGCAAAAGAGCATGAATGGCATATAAAAAAAGGCGAAAAAGGTATACTGTGTGAAAAATGGATTTTTGAAGAGCAAAAAATTATAGAAGATCCAGATACAGGGGAAAAAAAAGAATGGGTTGAACTGGACTATCCAAAAGTAAATTTCTTTATTTTGTTTAATGCAGAGCAGGTGGAAAACATGCCGGAAATACAAGTAGAGAAAAAACTTGAGTGGGATGAACAACTGGAACTGGCTGATAAGTTTGTAAAGTCCTCAGTATGTCCTGTAAAAGAGAACCCTATGGAGACAGAGGCTTATTACAATCCGAAATTAGATGAGATTCACTTGCCATCAAGAGATTGTTTTATCTCAAGTGGCGAGTTTCTGGCAACGGCAATTCATGAAATGGGACACAGTACAGGTCATACATCACGCTTGGCACGAGAAATGAATGGAATATTTGGAAGCAAGACATATGCGCGTGAGGAGTTGGTTGCGGAGTTGACAGCAGTATTTGCACAAGCAGATTTGCAGATAAATATCGGCAGCAAGCAGTTTAATAATCACGCAGCATATCTTCAGAGCTGGGTGCATGCCTTAAGGGATGATCCTAATATTTTATTTCAGGCTAGCGCAGATGCGGCGAAAGCAACCGATTATTTAATGGAACAATATAATCAGTATATGGATATACATAAGATAGTGAAAACGGAGAATCAAATGGAAAAGAAGGAAACGTATGTAGTCAGTTTTGAAAAAGATGGTATGTGTCAAGCTCGACTGGTGCAGGCACGCGATGCAGATCAGGCAAAACAGTACTTTTCATCAATTGAACCAAAAGCAATCGTATATGGAAGCAAGATTGATGAGGTCGACTATGCAAAGCGTGGTATGCCACTTGAGTCGGTGCCTGATGGATGGAAACCAGAATATAAAGATAATACGCAGAGTAAAAGAAAGTCAGAAGAACAAAGAAAAAAGCAAGAGCAGAAAGTAGAAAAAAGCAATGGACTGGAACGATAATTGTTTTTAGCCAATGATTATATTTTAGGTAAAAATTAAATTGTGCTTAGTCAGCCACTTGACAATGTGTAACTAATTTGGTACACTTGGTATGAAAAGAATTCTCTGGGGGCCTGATATAGCAGGAAGGAACTGTATGGAAAAACAAAAAATAGAAGAATATCGAAAGCTGCTAACAGATAGCGAAAATGTTTTGCGGACACATCCAGATTTATGGAAAGAATTTCTTGACTTTGCAACACAGTTTACTCATTATGGATTTTATGAACAGCTACTTATATATGCACAAAATCAGGAGGCAACTGCGTGTGCAACATATGAGCAGTGGAAAAAAATTGGGCGTTACGTTAGAAGTGGCGAAAATGGAATTGTGCTGTTGGATGAATCTGGAAATAAAACACGACTTCGCTATGTGTTTGATGTAACAGCAACTGGACCTAATCAAGAATTTCAGTATCGCCCTGAGCCAGTATTAGAAGAAGAGAGAGAGCAGCTTGCTAGGCGGCTAAGCAATGCTTATGCCAGTCAAAATTCTGACTATGCATCATATGCAGCAAGTTGGGAAGGGGATCTGACTCAAACTTTATCGCAGATAGCATTGTATATGACAGAAGATGATCTTCAGGCAACGGCTACACAAGCATCTGAGCTTACACAGACTGGTGAGTTGCCACCAGCATTTGTTGCTGCTGCCACCAGTGCTATGTATTTGTTACTTGATAAGTATGGATTATCAACTGATGCGCTTGATTTTTCATGTATGGAACAGCTAGAACCAGAAGAGTTTCAGTTGGCAGGAACAACTGCATCCAATGTATTGAGCCGTGCCGCAAGAATGGTAAGACGCATTATGCCGGAGATTCGGCAGGAAAGGGGTAATGAATATGGAAGAGAAAGAAATGACAATGGAGGATATTCGAAAGAGAATCACTTACCGGAAGGAGGGAGACTTTTGGATTCCGAACATCGGACTGTCACAGGAGGAAGAGGAAGCACCGGAGCTGAGACATTACGGGATGCTGAGGAAAAATTATCTGAAGGAGAATCATTTGATCGACTACGAGATGATGGCATTGAACGGGACATTGTTCAAGCATTGCAGGGAGATCGATCAAGCAGCGGACAGAATCAAGAAAACGATGTTACCGAAATTAGCGAAGGAAGCGGGAGCAACGGAAGAGTTGAAGATGAGCGATCAGATGGAGTGGGTGCGCAGGATGGAGATGTGCAGTCTGCAAGTGAGAGAAGTGATCATGAAGGAACTGATATACCAGTAACAGGCTCTCAATTAACTTTATTTGATTATATGGAGCTAGATCCAATAGAACGTGATGAAGTATCTATTGACATATCAGAAACAGATGAATCGAATCAAGAAAGTTTGACAGATACAGAAAAAATAGTAGAATCAGTAGAGGCAGTCGGAGAAATACCGGCTGCTTTTTCTATATATGAATCGGATATTGATCAGGTTCTTCAGTATGGTTCAGGATTTGAAGATGGCAAAATCAGAATTGCAGCAATTTATCAAAAAGAACCGAATGCTGCAAAGCGAGCCTCCTTTTTAAAAGAAGAGTATGGAATAGGCGGACGTACATTTGCGTTTGAGAATGGTACGAGGGGCTGGTTAGACTATAACACTAAGGGAATTTATATTGGTTATTCTTATTCAGTAGATGCACCGAAGCTGCATTTGACATGGAAACAGGTGGAAAGTAAGCTTGGAAAGTTAATTAAGGAAGGCCGTTACCTTTTCGATATGGAAGAAAAAGGGCTTATTCAGCTAGAATATGAATATGGTGTGCTACCAGTACCAACTCCCGGACATCAGTATCCTTCGAAAATTTGGATATCGGAGCCAGTAGAAGATGTGCAGCAAATAGAAACAAGAACTTCACAGTGGGATACACATGCGCCAACAGAAGTACTTTCAGTAAGAAAGACAACAGACGGATATATTATATGGAATCGTCTACAGGGTGGCATTCACACAGAGCCAGATGGAACAGTAGGTGGCCCATATATTGATGAAGCGCAGGCACAAATTAAGAAGCAAGAATTTCAAAGAAAAATGGCAGAACGCTCTGCTAATAACTGGCAACTGGATGAGACAAGTATTCAAGCATTAAAAATCGGGGATACAATTATTTTAGATGGAACCAGCTTTAGAGTAGAGCATATCGGACAGCAGCATGTTCAACTAAGAGATCCGAAGTTACAGTATCCAGTCTTTCGATCTGAGAGCAAAGAAAATCTGATTCAACTTTTGCAGATGGAAGGAAATCGTGTAGTTTCATCACAAGAGATGGAGCAGCAGAATAATAAAGAACAGGATCAGCAGATAAGAGAAACGAAACCATCGCTAGAGGTAGAGCACACTCAAATTGATAAACAAGAAGAAACGATAGTGGAGCAGATTCCAGCGCAGAACTATCATATTACAAGTGAAGATTTGGGTAAAGGTAGACCAAGAGAAAAGTATCAGGCCAATATCAAAGCAATCAGATTGCTAAAGGAGCTTGAGACAGAGAATCGTAATGCACTACCAGAAGAACAGGAGATTTTATCAAAGTATATTGGCTGGGGTGGATTGGCAGACGTATTTGATGAAAAAAAGACGGAGTGGAATGCAGAATATCAGGAATTAAAAGCACTTCTTTCAAATGAAGAGTATGAAGCAGCTAGAGCAAGTACATTGAATGCCCACTATACCAGTCCGACTATAATAAAAGGAATTTATAATGCATTAGAGAAAATTGGATTCAAAAAAGGAAGCATTTTGGAACCAGCGATGGGAGTTGGAAACTTCTTTGGAATGCTACCAGATTCAATGAAGGAAAGCCGTTTGTATGGTGTGGAGCTGGATTCTATCAGTGGACGAATTGCCCAAAAGCTGTATCCGATAGCACAGATCACAGTTGCTGGATTCGAGACAACTGATCGTAGAGACTTTTATGATGTTGCGATTGGTAATGTCCCATTTGGAAATTACAGAGTAAATGATCGAGCTTACAATCGACTTAATTTTTCAATTCATAATTATTTCTTCGCAAAGTCATTAGATCAGGTACGTCCGGGTGGAATCGTAGCTTTCATAACCAGCCATTACACAATGGATGCAAAAAATTCATCGGCAAGGAGATATATTGCGCAAAGAGCAGAATTACTGGGGGCAATTCGCCTCCCTAATGATGCTTTTCTAGCTAATGCAGGTGTAGAAGTGGTATCCGATATTATTTTTCTCCAAAAAAGAGATCATATTATGGATATAGATGCAGATTGGGTTCATCTTGGAATGACGAATGATGGATATGCAATTAATAACTATTTCGTTGCTCATCCAGAGATGGTACTTGGAATTGAAGGTGAGCAATCAAGCCGTTTCGGAATGGAATATACAGTCCAGCCAGATCAAGAGAATACATTATCAGAATTGTTAAGTGAGGCGATCAAAAGGATTCAAGGAACCTATCATCCTGCTATGGAAGTAAATGAGCAAAAACAGTTAGTAGAAGATGTAATTCCAGCAGATCCTGATGTGCGAAACTATACGTATACGCTAGTCAATGGAGAAGTGTATTATAGAGAAAATTCAATTATGCGACGTGCCGAGAGTAGCCAATCAGCAAAAGAAAGAATAAAGGGATTGTTGCTTGTGAGATCAGAATTGAATGATTTGATCCAGTTGCAGATGGATGATGCATCTGATGAAGAAATCCATAAAGCGCAGAGTCGATTAGAGCAGGCTTATGATACCTTTTCTAAAAAGCACGGGTCTATCAACTCCAGACAGAATGCTCAGGCAATGGAAGGAGATTCTTCCTATTATCTATTATGTTCACTGGAAAACTTGGATGAGAATGGAAAACTGAAATCCAAAGCAGATATCTTTACCAAGAGAACAATTCGTGCTGCCCGGCCAATTACATCAGTGGAAACAGCAGCCGATGCACTAGCAATTTCCATTGGAGAGAAAGGCAGAGTAGATTTAGCATATATGGAAGAACTTCTTCAAGGACAGAAATCCAAAGAAGAGATTACAAAAGAACTAACAGGCGTTATATTTCGAGATCCAAGTGAGACAGATGATCGGCTGGCATGGAAAACATCAGATGAGTATTTATGTGGGAATGTTCGCCAAAAATTAAAATTGGCAGAGATATCAGCAGAATTAGATGAACAGTATGTATCTAATGTTGAGGCACTAAAAAAGGCACAGCCAAAGGATTTAACAGCAGCAGAAATTGATGTGCGTTTGGGTGCGACATGGGTGGATGTAACTTACATTGAGCAGTTTATGTATGAGGTATTCCAAACACCTTACTATATGCGAAAGTCCATTCGAGTACGTTTTTTTAAGCAAACAGGAGAATGGAGGATCGAGGGAAAAAGCTATCCATCTGGCAATGATGTCAATGCATATATCAAATATGGGACATCAAGAATGAACGCCTATGCAATTCTGGAACAGACTCTAAACCTTAGAAGTGCTACAGTATACGATAGAATTACAGACGAAAATGGAAATGCGAAAAGTGTAGTAAATCAGAAAGAAACGATGTTGGCACAACAACGGCAGCAGATGATCAAAGAGGAATTTGCAAACTGGATATGGAAAGATCCATACCGGAGAAAAGATTTGGAACAGGTTTATAATGAGAGGTTTAATTCATTGCGACCAGCAGAGTTTTCGGGAGATCATATCAACTTTGTAGGGATGAATCCACAGATCGGATTGCGTCAACATCAGAAGAATGCTGTAGCTCATATCTTATATGGAGGAAATACATTGTTGGCACATGAGGTTGGCGCAGGTAAAACATATACAATGGCAGCAGCTGCTATGGAAAGCAAGCGATTAGGGCTGTGTCAGAAATCTCTTTTTGTTGTTCCTAATCATTTGACATTGCAGTGGGCAAATGAGTTTTTACGGCTATATCCAGCTGCGAATCTTTTGGTGGCATCGAAAAAGGATTTTGAAAAAGCAAATCGAAAGAAATTTTGTGCCAAAATTGCGACAGGTGACTACGATGCGATCATTATCGGTCACAGTCAATTTGAGAAGATACCCGTGTCGGCAGAACGACAGGAGCGCTTAATCAAAAGTCAGATAAAAGAAATAGAGGCAGCGATCCAAGAGGCGGCACAGGAACGAGGAGAAAATTTTACAATTAAACAGCTGGAAAAGACGAGAAAAAATCTTGAAAGCCGCCTAGAACGATTAAAGGCCGAAGAACGCAAGGATGATGTTGTGATCTTTGAGCAGCTTGGTGTAGATCGGCTATTTGTAGATGAGGCTCACGCATATAAGAATCTTTTTTTGTACACGAAAATGCGTAATGTGTCAGGACTTTCCATGTCAGAAGCTCAAAAGTCATCAGATATGTTTCAAAAATGTCAATACATGGATGAAATCACCGGAGGAAAGGGTATTATTTTCGCAACAGGAACACCAGTATCAAATTCTATGACAGAGCTGTATACGATGATGCGTTATCTACAATATGGCGCACTTCGAGAGCGAGGATTGACACAATTTGACGCATGGGCATCGACGTTTGGCGAGACAGTAACAGCAAGTGAACTAGCGCCTGAGGGAACTGGTTATCGCACAAAAACACGTTTCGCAAAGTTTTTCAATCTACCGGAGTTAATGAATCTCTTTAAACAGGCAGCTGATATCCAAACAGCAGATCAACTTAAATTGCCAGTACCGGAAGCACAAACACATACAGTTGTTGTTCAGCCATCAGAGTTACAAAAAGAGATGGTTGCAAACTTGTCAGAGCGAGCAGCACTGGTACATAATGGATCGGTAGATCCATCTCAGGATAACATGTTGAAGATTACGTCAGATGGACGAAAAATCGGACTGGATCAGCGACTGATGAATCCTCTTTTGCCAGATGATCCAAACAGCAAAGTGAATACATGTGTCCAAAATATTTTGCAGATATGGAAAGATGGAGAGGCAAATCATTTAACGCAGCTAGTGTTCTGTGATAACAGTACACCAAAATCAGATGGAACCTTTAATGTTTATGATGATGTAAAAAATAAGTTAATTGAGGCTGGCATACCAGAAGAAGAGGTTGCATTCATTCATGATGCAGATACAGAAATCAAAAAGAAAGAACTTTTTTCTAAGGTACGAGGCGGACAAGTACGTGTTTTGATAGGTAGCACACAGAAAATGGGTGCAGGAACCAACGTGCAGACAAAGTTAATTGCTGTACATCATCTTGATGTGGGATGGAGACCCGCCGACATGACACAGCGGAACGGGCGAATCATTCGACAAGGAAATACAAATCCGGTAGTGCAGATTTATAATTACGTTACAGAGGGTACTTTCGACGCGTATTTATGGCAAACTCTTGAAAATAAACAGAAGTTCATTAGCCAGATCATGACAAGTAAATCGCCAGTACGTTCCTGTGAGGACGTTGATGAGCAAGTGCTGAGTTATGCGGAAGTCAAGGCACTTTGTGCTGGTGATGATCGAATCAAGGAAAAGATGGATTTGGAGGTGGAAGTAGCAAGACTGAAAATGCTGAAAGCTGAGCATCAGTCTGCGCAGTACCGTTTGGAAGATAGACTTTTAAAAGTCTTTCCAGAGCAGATCAAAAAGAAACAAGAGCTTATTCAGGCATTGGAAGAGGATATGGAAACAGCTATACAACATCCTGTGTTTACGGAAGATACAATCTCACTAAAGATATTTGGAACTACTTATACAGATCGGAAGGAGGCTGCAAAAGCATTGCTGGAAGCAGGAAGAACATGCAAGGATACGAGGAGCGTACATATTGGATCGTATCGTGGATTTGAACTGGAAGGATACATTAACGTTGTTACAGCAGAGATTCGGATCAGTATGAATGGCAAGCTAGCACATCCATTTGACTTATCGTCTGTGCCAGCATTAAATCTGACACGATTGGACTCTGTGCTACAGAAACTGCCGAAACAGATTGAGCTAGAAAAAGGAAAGTGTGATGCACTGATTCAACAGGAAGCGGATGCTAGAAAGCAGCTGGGCGCAGCATTTCCACAAGAAGAGGAGCTAAAAGAAAAAATGGCGCGTTTGGAAGAGTTGACTCAAGAGCTCGATATGGATAGCAAAAGTGAAACAGAAAATTTAGATGTTAAATTGGAAGAAAAGCAGAATACTAGATCAAAAGTAAAGGAAACATTAGAACGGCAGTCAAAATTGTTACGTTTTTGTATGAAGCAGAAAGAGAAGAACATGCAGTGTGAGGAGGAGTTGGAATTTTGAAAAGAAGTTAAAAAGATAAAAACAAAATAAGTTAAAAAAATGTTGCCTGTATTAAACGAAAAGCCTATTCGTCAGAGCTGGATCAAAAAAGAAAGTTGTTGACAAAATTTTGTGCTATTGTTATAATTAATACAACATAAATGCGCATGATATGTTAGAATTTGAAAATATAAAATAAAACTTAATTTTTAAAATAGAGATATTAACAAATTTTAATCCAGAAAACTAGCTTATTTATAAAACAAAAGGGATGTTGAATTGGCTTGTTGTAAAAGATCAAATAGCTTTTTAACGTGATATGCTTGGCTACATGTCGCAACAGCAGGGAATGTATGATTATTTTTCTGTACTTGAGTTTTTTGCTATTTTGCGTAATTAAAAGGATTGAAGGTAAAAGAGTTGAGAAAACGGATTGAGGAATTGCTTGATGGAGTAAATCTGATCTAGGCAAGAAATTGAAATCTAGTCGGATTTCTTGGTGGTATGAAGCAACATGTGTTGTTTACGCAGGCATTACTGAATGAATCACAGATTTTGATATTAGATGAGCCAACGGCAGAACTCAACCCGAAAAATGTATTCGGAAATATATCAGCAGCATTTTCGGGAATAAGATTGTGCTCATTGCAACGCATGTAGTCAGTGATGTAGAGTGTATCGTAAAGGAAATTATGTAGGAAATATGAAAGTATTATCTGAAAGTTTGCACATCAAAAACTTAAAAAAATATTAGTAGAAAGAGGTGAAACCGATGGAGTAAATTAAGAAACCCTACTGATATAAATTACATAATGCAAGGAGGATTTTAATGATGAAAAAGGTTATTTATTTCTTATTAGCATTCGTTATGTTACTTTCTTTTAGCGCTGTTGTTTTTGCTAGCGAAAGTAGCAAAAATGATGGTTTCCGAGAAGCTGGAACTGTTTATGTTGGAGTGGAGACCCGTTCTGCTGATTCAGCAAATATACCTTTAGGAGCACGTTCTGCCACTGCTAAAGATATAGCAGAATCAAATGCGTTACCGAATAAACCTGTTGTTAGTGAGTTTATTGTTACACCTCGGGCATCTTGGACTTATCTGTCTGGTTATTTTGTATATAATCAAACAACAAGTTATAACTGTGGTCCCGCTGCTGTACAGGCAGCTTTGAGATATCTTAATGGCTCTGCCCCTGCTCAAGATACTATTGCTGTGGGATGTAAGACAACTTCTACAGCAGGCACATATATTTCTGATATGGTGACATATATCAATAGTATGCAGTCAAAAAACAGATATACTTCCAAATATCAGGCAAACTCAACTAATATGAGCAGTTACTTATATTCTGGTATTGTATCTTATGGTGCTCCTCCTATTATTGGTATGGCATTTTCCAGCAGTAATGGCTGGCTGTATTCTTCTGGCGGTCATTTTATGTCTGTCTATGGTGCAAAGAGCGATAAGTCTGAGTTTGCATTGGCTGATCCTTGGATTGGTTATTCTAATTCTGGCTTAGCTGGTAACGGTTGGTCATACTCAAAATCTGCAACAGATATTTTTAAGGCATATAACAGTGTAAATATAGGTTTGATGTATTAGAAATATAAATGCTATGTGGGGAGAATGAGCCACTTCTTCTCCCCATGAATAGCATTTATATAAAATATGGAGACTGGACAATGAAAAAAAATTTAATAGTATTGTTTGTTTGCATGATCTTTTTTACTGGGTGTTCTTCTTTGTGTATTACTTCAAATGCAATGTCTTCTGATGGGAGTATGGTGCAAGCCTACACAGCTTCATTGGAAAAATCAAATTTACGAACATATATAGATGTGTATGAAAGTCAACTTTTATATATGGAAATGGGAAGAACTGCGGTTGAATTTTTTATTTATAATTTTCAAACGGGAGAAAACCAAAGCGTTGGTCATGTTTCTGATTTTGCCTTAAAAGGCAGAAGTAATGTAATGATAGATGACATTTTATATTTTTATATCAGCACATATAGTGATAACGATATGAAAAATGTTTTGTATGCTGTAGACTTCTCAGAAATGAAAATGACACCTATATATGAGAACCTATATTTACAAAAATTAATTCCTGTGGTTGAAATGAATAATCAAATCATTGCTTTACAGGGGAATGCTCTTTCAGACGGTTCTATGAATACTTTTCTTGAAACGATCACTAAAGATGGTGATTTTAAGCAAATTAGTATTGATTCAAGCAAGGTATATTCAACTAGTGCAGAGTGTAACATGATCTATATTGACAGCGATAACGAGTATTTATATGTCCTCGAACGAGCTAAAAATAATTCTGACACGCAATATTTTTTAAATAAATATGATCTTGACTTCATTTGTGTTGGGACGATTGACATAACTTCTATTTTTCGTGATTATGAGATAACAGATAATATTGGAGTGTTTTATGCTTTTGACAATTATTTTTGCATAACCGATTATTCAGGCGTTTCCATTGTATGTAAATATATCGACAAAGAAATCGAAATGCTCTTATGTGAAGCTAATTTGGAGTACATTCCTAATTCAAATAATAAAACAGGTTATGAATTGTTCTACTTGAGAAACACAAATGATATTTATCGTCTAAATAAGCAAACAGGTGCTTTGGAAATTCAAAATTATTCTATGGAAAATGAACAATTTGTTATTCGATGTGTGTTGTCGTATGATAATATGCTAATGATTGCAAAATGTTCACTGTCAGAAACTGATACTAAAGATAAACTCTTTTTAGTGCCTTTTACAGATAATTCTTTAAGTAATTGATTTATATTATTATGTAAATAGTTAGTAACAGTCGAAGGCATTTGATAATAATTTATGATGAATGTAAATAGTTTGATAGCTTGATATTCTATATTGGAATTGGTAGGAGTATACCCGTGTGAATGTGTGAGATCAAGATTTTTGGAATGACAGTTGCTTAAAATATCAGGGGTGAGTAGAGAGGACATTGTCAGAAATGACAGTGTTCTCTTTTTTAGAATTTTTGGACAATTTATCTAAGGTTGGATTGGAACACTTTGCATTTGGAACTTCTCCAAAATCAACCTGTGTACATTCAAGATCCACATATAAGTTCCTGAGAACCTTTGGATTGTACATTTATGAGAATTTTTTTCACAAACTTCTGGACAGAGTCATAACTTCGTACGAATGCCATTCCGATAAAGAAAACTGTATTAGCATTTGAAGATGTTGAAGCAATTCTAAAGAACGAATTGAAAGACATTTTGGTTTGATCCCGATGTTTCTATATCAGCTTTGTTGGAATATCGAAATTGGTTACTATGAGCAGAAAATATTTGGTCCCTTTGCAGTTACATGGTAAGAAGCAGCAAGGGGATTGAACTGATGTTGAATCTGATTAACATCAGTTACAGTGCAATGAAGATTCTGCCGTATCAATACCCTGAATTTTCTGAATATCGGAATCAGAGTGTTCAAGACTTTTGATTTGCACTCGAAAAGTGAATTCGAGAAGATGTATTTTTATGGACTTTCGAGAAAAAAATCGAAAAGACCGAAAAAAACAGTTGATATATTCAAAGTATTGGATTCATTACTTTCCAAGCAGAATCATCAATCACAAAACTTGTAAAGTAGTGTTTATAAGTATTAGAGAATACTATTTTGAATATTGGTTAGGCTTCTGGACAAATTGTCCAAAAGTTATGAAAAAAGTATTTTTCCAAAAAGGCTTCTAATATGTAAGAAAGTAATATTTTATAGATACTACAAGAAAACAATTAGATGATAGCTAAAAAAAAAGAAAATTGAATTGACAAAAATAAACCAATATGATAATTTAAAGATAAAGAACTAGAAATCGTTATTTATTAAGAGAAAGTTGGTGAATAAGATGATTATGTAACTAAAGTATATTGGCTTGAATAAATAGTTACTGGTATGAGAGCACTATAATTTTCAAGGAAAGGTGGATTCTGAAATGAAAAAAAATATGGTCGGCTTAATTGGAGCAATGCTTGTGCTTTGCACTTCAAAGGTTATGGCAGGAAATACTGAAGAGATTAGTAATGGAAATACGGGCTTAATTTTATCAGATGTGGAATCAGATGAGACGCAGTTAGAAAAATTGCAAGGATATAAGAAATACATAGCACAAGAAAAAATGAAAATGTCATATGAAATTGAAAATGGGCTTTACAATAATTATGCAAGAAGTTCGTGGGCAGAAGTAGCTGGATTTACGATTGAAAGGCAATCAAATAAATATTGCTGTGTGGCTGCATGTTGTTCGGCAATAGTAAATTATTATACCGGGGCATATGTAACAGATTTGGCAATTGCAGAGAGTTTTGGGGGTGCAACTGCGGGAGCAACATTACAACAAGCAGCAAATTATCTTAATTCATTTAATGGAATTGGTACAACATATGTACAAGGGTCAGCGGCTACTAATAAAAATACGATGTTAAATATATTTTATTCAGATATTCAAAGATTTCAATCTCCACTTGTAATTAGTACAAAATTTACAAAAGGGACAAATTGGCCATATACCATAAATGCACATTCTATGTGTGTATATGGGATTAATAGTGAACATACAGTAGTTGGTATTGCGGATCCATATGTACAGTATGAGGTACCAGGACATTCAATGAAATATACTGTAACAGGAGATGAAGCAGCTAGCGCTGTTTCAAGTAGAGGAAATGGATATTTGTATTAAAAGGTTAAGAAAAAATAATAATATTTTTGCTACATAAAAGGAATAATTAGTATCAGAAGCTTTGATTTGTACTTTTTGATATTCCTTTTGATTTTTTATGGAAGATCGATTAGAGAAAAATCATAAATATGGTTCGTGAATTTTCCGACAGGAGATATGTGGTTTGTTTTATGCAAATCTTCCTGTTGGAAAATTTACAAAATAAAAGCCATTTATAGATAGTAGCAAGAATAATTTTTCCTTGAAATTATGATATGTTGAAAGTGGTGCAGTATGAGAAAAAAATATTTTATAATAAATGCTTTTTTAGGACTGGCATTGAGTAACAGTATGGTTGTGTATGCCGAGGAAGAAGAATTTGGAAAATATGAGTGGATAAAAGAAAAGTTGGATATAAAACCATTTGATTTTTTGACAATGCGAGAAAATTTTATTTTATATGATCAGGACCAAAGTTCGGTGGATAGTCAACTTAGTGATATGTGTTATTACAAATATAATATAGAAGACAAAACAACAACATTTTTAGGGAAAATTGATGATTGGCATTTGACATCATCAGATTATACGTTTAATCAAAATATGATTTACATATGGTATCAAGTATATACGGAAGAAAGTGGAAGTGATCCATATAATATAATAGAAAATTTATACTGTATTAATTATGACAAAGAATCAGTCAAAATGGTACGTAAAGAAAGCGTGTATCAGCAGTTGATTTTTCAAGATACCATTGATCAGTATCTTGCTTTTATGAAGGGAAATTTTGATGAGAATCAGGGAAGTGCGTCAATTCAATTGATACCTTTTTCAAAAATAGAAGGAGCACAATCAAAGACAGTTGTTGAAAAGAAATATGATCAAAAAAAGAAAAAAGGGGAATGGATTGAGCAGTTTTGCGCTGAAAATGGACAACTTTATATTGTAGTAAGAGAATTTGATGATAATGTGAATGAACAAGAATGTAAAATTGAGGTGTATGATGTAGATGGAACTTATATAAGAGAACTTTATTTTGATGATCATATGGCAGAACTGTTGCAGGAAAAGAATATAATGACATTTGAAGTTTTGGGAAAGTGTGCATTTTGCCAAATGACAAGTGGCAGCAGTTTGATGTTGGATTTATCTGGAGATCAAGCTCAAATAGTAGTTGAGTGGGATTGGGATGATCTTGTGGATATTAGCATCAGCGAAAATGCTACAGATGCGATATTATTTGGCAGTTCAAGTGGAAAAATCTGGAAATGGGAAGCAAAAACAAATATGTTGTATGAGTTTGATACACCGTTTGAACAAATAGAGAGAGTAGCATATGATGGGAAAAAGAATGCAGTAGTAATAACAGCACAAGAGATGCAGGCAAAAGATGCATACCTTATAGATTTAGAGGAAATGCCGGTAAAAGGCACGATGTATTTGCAATAAAAATAAATAAAGTAAGCTTTTTGTAAAATATTGTATACTATAAGCATTTGATAGGTATTATGAATAATAAAAAAATGGAGGAAATCATATGGAACTAGAATTACCAGATTTGGTAGAGTGGAATGAAAAATGGAAGAAAGAAATTGATGATTTGGTGGGAAAAAGCGACCTATATATTACTCAAGATGATTTATTACTTGATGAATTAGAGAATAAGTTGCAGTATGTGCCAGACAATGAGTTTAATGATAAACTGAGACAAAAAGACACAGACGAAGCGGTGTTGACTTGGGCAAAGACAGGAAGCTATGATAGGGGACAACCATTGTCTTATGCAGAAACTATTCAGGGGCAAGCGCAAAGTGAATTGATTAATTGGATTTGGGCAAATAATCAAGAACTTTTAATGCTTGCTGATTGCCATTTCATTGGAAATGTATGGGATTATTTAGTAATATATCATATTGAGGTATTTAAACCGTATCTTTGTGATATAGTTGATCTTTATACGGAACAAGATTTCATAAAATCTCGAAAGAAATCTGTTTGATTATACCAATGGGGCATAACGAAGAAAAGAATACACAACAACAAAAAGGATCATAGAGTAAAAATTTGTATGATCCTTTCTGTTGTGAATTATGGTTTAAGTTTAGAAAATGCCGAACACAATGAAAAAATGGTGGTAATAACGGAAGGTACTTAAAAACTGCATTATAATAACCTTTTGTAAAAAGATGCAAAAAAATAGTCCCATTTTCTAATAGCCCTGCCCGAGCTGATTTGATTTATTGCTGTATAGACAACGGGCTACGACATTTTACGTTGAGAATAGAAAAAGAGCTGCCACACATTAGTGCGACAGCCTCTTTCTTTCCCCAAAAGGGATTCCTATAAAACTACAGATCATTCGAATTGATAAGCCAATTTAAGTTTATCTGAAGATAGTATACTATAAAATTTTACTCTCACAAACACTGTCAAAAAATATATTCTAAGTGTCAATCTAACCCTTTTAGAAAAAAGAAAGACAAAAGCGTCAAAATATCATTGATGAATATTTAAAATGATGATAAGATATAAGTGTTAAATAAACGTTCGTTAAAATGACAGTTATAGGAGGAATCGTTATGGGAAATTATTTTTCATACATGCGAATCAGTACAAAAGAGGAGCGAGGAAAACAGAAGTATACACGTCAGGAAAATTCTTTGGAACGATATGCCAGAAATCAAGGTATTGATTATGTGATCCAGTTTAGGGAAGACGCTTCAGGAAAATCTTTCATTAACAGATCTGAATGGAATCGGTTGGAGAAAATTATTCAGTCTGGTGATACGATTGTGTTCAAAGACATTACGCGATTTACACGTGAGGCCGAAAATGGATATGCGAAGTATATGGAACTGATGTCAAAAGGCATAAATTTAGTATTCTTGGATAATCCCACCTTGAGTACAGATTACATCAAAAATATTATTGTTACAGCAAAAAATATGAACTTCTTAGAAAAAACGATTAGCGAGATGTTAGTTAAAGTTCTTCTAGCGGCAGAGCTTACCCGAGCTGAACAAGAGAGACTTACAATTTCACAACGAACAAGGGACGGTATGGCGGCAAGTCCGAACAAAGCAGGGCGCAAGCTTGGACAATTGGACAAAATGTCAGATGCTTTAAAAGCTGATATAGAGGTATATCTGTCGGATCGAAGCATTAAGCAAGTGGACTTGATGAATAAGTACAAAATTAGCCGTAATACGTTGAAAAAGTACATTAGCCTGCTTGCAGACACGAATTAATAAAAAGGTGTGTTGCTAGTGCGATAGCTAATCGAATATACATCTCCAAATGGTAGATTGTAAAATGAAATTGAACACATAAAAAAGTCCACAGCGTTGAGGAAGTCTGTTAGAATAAAGCTACCACACAATCTTCAGACAGAAAGGACTCAACGCTATGGAACACATTCATTCTAACACAAATTTCACAGAACGCAAGAGAGGACAGCATTTAAGCCTGGACGAAAGAGGTATCATACAGTCGCTCAAAAAGGAAGGGCGCAGCAACCATTATATTGCAGATCGACTGAACTGCAGGGTATCCACCATCGGCTATGAGCTGCGACGAGGCACGCCAGCGTACTGCGGAAAAGGCCGCAGACCGGAATATTCTGCAAAACGTGGAGAAGCGGCATATAGACAAAATCGGAGTCGCTGCCATCGTTCACATTCTGTGCCGAGAAGCTCTGATTTCATGCGCTGGATGTCAGAGAAAGTTCGAGAATTCCATTGGTCTTTTGATGTATGCGTCGGTTACGCACGACGCAGGAAACTGTTTCCGGAAGAGCAGATCCCCTGCACGAAAACACTCTATAACCTGCTATGGAAGGGAGAACTCCCTGTTTCACTTTTTGAACTTCCTGAAGTGTTAAACCGACGAAAACGCAAAAAACCTTGTATTCACAAACGAATATGTGGAAAGTCAATCGATGAACGTCCGGCAAAAGTAGCGGCTCGGGATACGTTCGGACATTGGGAATCCGATACGGTTGTGGGCCGGAAACGAGCCGGTGAAGCAGCGGTATTTACGATTGCCGAACGATTGACCGGGTACTATATCTCAATCCGCATCGACGGTAAGAATACGGCAGGTGTTACAAATTTATTATACCACTACACAGGATAAGACGAAAGCCGACAGAGAAGCGGAAAAAGGCAATCATTATTATCGTCAGCGTGTATGTGCTGTGTGTGGCAGTACCTACTGGCCTACACACAGTCAGCAGAAATTCTGCTCAGCGGAATGTAAAAAGGTAAA
>JABLTO010072528.1_pt1 | contig 38259 bp, 40 predicted proteins | sample 7160091 | NCBI WGS metagenome assembly JABLTO01 (sample SAMN14651225, study PRJNA627086) | human gut metagenome | isolation source: feces | host: Homo sapiens
CACTCTGACTTTCCCGAAGCAGTCATGTTCGAGACCGAGGGTGACAATCGGCTCACTGCTTCTTTCAGTGGCCGGATACGGGCACATGCCGAACCCCTCCGCAACATGATATTCCCCGAATGCTGGCATCCGAGCTGCCGGTGGCGTCTGCTCTCACCCTACGGTCCTGATCTGACAATTATCCGGGAGATAATTTCCGCAATCAACCACTGCAAATCGGAGCAGATCGCGCCCAAAGTCGATGAGCTGACCGAAAAAAGCCGCCCCCTCTGGCAACTCTCCGACACCTCACTCCAAGAACTCATCCCCACTCCAATTTCTGCTTCTCATGATTAACTGGCCCGACATTATAAAATTAGCTCTGCCTTTACTATGTATCTTCGGTATAGTGTGGCTTTTCCTGCACTATAGCAAAAATTTCCAAGCCGAAAAGCCCAGAGCAAACCTCCTGTATATTTGCGGTTATGGATTACTGCTCATAATTGAGCTGATCGTTTATATCAGTCTCAATAATTTTCAAAGCAGTGACATTATAAACACCGTCTCCTTTGGAGCCACACTTTCCTCTCTCATAATGTCAGTGGTGGCCATAATATTTACCATAGTTTCCGGCAAACATGGCGAAGAACAACTCGGCAAAATAACTCAGGCTACCACAGAATTACAGCAGACAGCCAGATCCCTCACCGAATTCAACGCATTGGCTGACACCATTATTGGATCTCTTGTCCCTAAACTTGAAGTCCTGGAACAAAAAATTGAGGAGAACGTTGAACACACAAAAGCAATCCACTCTCGGACTGACGAAATTCGTGAAGAACAACTGAACACTAAAAATGCGGCGTCTTCCAAATCAGCACCACAAGCGACAATCTCAGGAAATACTCTTGCTTTAAACGCTAAGGATATAACCTCGTCCGGATCTTTCTTGGGAGCTGTTGTCCTTCTGGCATGCTGCTATTCCAAGGACAAAGACAAAACATGGAAAGTTTCTGAAATGGGAAGTGCTTTTAAGCAATCTAACATACCTTACATACAAGCATATCTTATAGCAACTTCAGTGTGTGGCGTTATAAATTATCTTGGTCAAGCTCCTGACATTTCCGTCAGCTCATACATAGACGGATTAAAAGAAGGAGCCGAAGATAAAATCAAAACTTTCATAACCAATGAAGACAACCATGATTTTAGGGAAGAACTCATAAAAGAAGTCCACTCTCTTCAATCTTACTTCTCCGTCCCTCTCACCCAATTCTGATTTCTCCTGCTCCCGCCGGCTATTGATTATCTTGTCACACTGAAACCTCAAGTCTTAAATAATGGACGAATGAAAATTTAACATCGCCGTGGCCGGTACCGGCTATGTCGGGTTGAGCATCGCCACACTTTTGGCGCAGCACGACCTCACAAGGTTGAAAATCACCCTTATGTACGACTGAGTAATGGACGGCAAGGGAGCATTCCACTGACTCACACGTCAAAAATTGGACGCTTATAATTCTAATATTAATTTATATGAAAGTAGTATTACTGGCCGGAGGTTTCGGCTCGAGAATTTCTGAGGAATCTCAATTCAAGCCTAAACCGATGATTGAAATCGGTGGCATGCCTATACTTTGGCATATCATGAAAGAATACTCTTATTATGGCCACAACGAATTCATAATCTGTGCAGGCTATAAACAGGAATATATTAAGGAGTGGTTTTCCAATTATTTTCTTCACAATTCCGATGTGACGTTTGACTACCGCGACAACAAAAACGAGATGACGGTTCATTGCAGCAATTGTGAACAGTGGAAGGTCACCATAGTTGATACCGGATACAATACCATGACCGGAGGAAGAATAAAGCGCATACAGAATTATGTAGGAGAAGAAACATTCTTCATGACATACGGTGATGGTGTTTGCGATGTAGATATCAATAAAGTGCTTAAATTCCACCGCAGTCATGGGAAGCTGGCTACTCTGACGGCAGTAAAATTGGCGCAGGATAAAGGTGTTCTAAACATTGGTGGTGACTATGCCGTCAAATCGTTCCGTGAAAAGAATCTTATTGACGGTGCGCCCATCAATGCCGGATATATGGTTCTTGAACCTCAAATCTTTGAATATATTGATGGTGATGACTGCATATTCGAGCGCAGGCCACTTGAAACCCTTGCAAGTAAAGGAGAGCTAATGTCATATATTCACAAGGGTTTCTGGCAGTGTATGGATAATTCGCGCGAAAAAGCGATGCTTGAAAAACTGCTCGCTGCCAACGCCGCCCCATGGAAGCGCTGGGAGAGAGAAGTCCCTAACAAATATTAATCATAATCAGATATGTCTTTTAACAACATCTACAAAGACAAGAAAGTTCTTGTTACCGGTAATACGGGGTTCAAGGGCTCTTGGCTCACAACCTGGCTTCTGTCATTAGGAGCTAAGGTCTATGGTTATTCTGACGGGATACCTACAAATCCATCAATGTTCCAAGTCCTTAATCTCGAAGAAAAAATCACTCAAAAATTCGCAGATATAAGAGACAAAGAGGCGATTGCATCCTTTGTGAAGGAAATTAAGCCAGATTTTATTTTCCATCTCGCAGCTCAAGCGATTGTTTCAACCTCATACAAGGAACCACTTGATACCGTTACAACAAATGTTGTAGGTACAGCATGCGTTATGGAAACCATCCGTGATATTGACTGGAATTGCACCTGTATTATCATTACCTCAGATAAGGCTTACGACAATGTCGAATGGATATGGGGGTACCGCGAAAATGACGCAATGGGAGGAAAGGATGTATATTCCGGATCAAAAGGCGCGGCAGAACTGATTATCAAGTGCTACTGGCATTCATTCATCAAGCATATGCCAAATATAAGGATGGGTGTTGCGCGAGCTGGGAATGTTATTGGAGGTGGAGATTGGGCGAAGGACCGTATCATTGTTGATTGCGTCAAAGCTTTCGCTAACAATCAAACAGTCGAGATTCGCAGTCCTAAAGCCACACGCCCATGGCAACACGTGCTTGAACCTTTGAGCGGGTATTTGACACTGGGGCAATACCTTGCCGAGGGCAAAACGCAAAACGGAGAGCCTTTCAACTTTGGCCCACGTGCTGAACAAACAAAAACGGTATTACAACTTGTTAGAGATCTCGCCGACCTTTGGGAACTAGACAAAGATACAGTGGTTAAACTCACGGGTGACATTCCCTTCCATGAAGCAACCCTTCTTAAACTGAACTGCGACAAAGCCTTGTCTTTCCTCGACTGGCACTCCACGCTTCATTACGAAGAATGCATAAACTTCATCGCCGACTGGTATAAGGCATACTATTTCGGCAATCACCATAATATGTATAAGCTTACGCAGGACCAAATCGAGAAATATACATCATCAGCAGCTAATCAGAATCTCAAATGGACAAAATGATTGATGGTGTTTCACTCCATCCATTAAAGCATATTCAGGTGCCCAAAGGTGACATCTACCATGCTCTCAAATCGACCGACGATGACTTTTGTGGGTTTGGCGAAGCATATTTCTCCGAAATAGAGTCCGGCATGACAAAAGGATGGAAGAGGCACAACCGAATGACACTCAACCTTGTGGTTGTTTCGGGAAAAATTAGATTCGTCATTTACGATGACAGAACCCAAAGCCCGACTTATGGAGAATTTCAGGAAATAACCCTGTCTCCCGATCAGAATTATCAAAGACTAACGATTGCACCCGGATTGTGGATGGCGTTTCACGGAGAAGCTGATAATACTTCCATGCTAATGGATATTATTCCTGAACCGCACGATCCAACAGAGGCTGATAAAAAAGATTTATCTGAGTTAGATTTCGTTTTCTAATATGAGAATATTGGTGACAGGCGCGACAGGATTTGTCGGAATACCTTTGGTGAAAGAACTTTCACGTCATAATAGAATGCAAGTATATGCATTTTCTCGGAATATTGATAAAGCGACTAAGATATTTCCACCGGAAGATTATGGGAATGTCACTGTCGTAAAAGCTGACGATTGGGAAGCATTAAAGAAGATATCCCCAGACTATGTCATACATTTGGCTGCGTTGAGCACTTCTCGTGACGATAGCGAAATCATTGAGCCATTGATTGAGAGTAACATCACTTACGGTGCTAAGTTACTTAAAGCCTTATCCGAAACAACCGCATTAAAAATGTTTATAAACATCGGAAGCTTTGCTGAATACCGTAAAGGTACTGATAAAAAAGACTATGCTTATCTATATGCCGCTACAAAAGGAGCCTTTGAGCCATTCTTGGATTATTACTCCGATAAAAGCGGATTCATGTATATAAATGCTATCTTTTACTCAATCTACGGAGGTGATATGACGGTGAAGAGGATAATAGATTATATTGTTGACTCGCAAAATACTGAAATTCCGATTGACATGACACAAGGCAATCAGGCACTTGATTTCATTCACGTCAACGACATTGTTTCGTTCCTGATTCATTGTCTAAGCAATGAAGATAAACTCGCCAATGGTGGTATATACCATGTAGGAACAGGCCGAGCTACAACAATAAGGCAAATCGCTTCATTAGTTGAAAACATTTCCGGAAAGGAATGCAATATAAACTGGGGCGGTCGTCTTTATCGAGAACGGGATGTAATGTATGCTTGTGCTCCAGTCGATCAAACAACGAGCCTTACCGGTTGGGCTCCAATGATAGATTTACAAACCGGACTAACACAATACTTAAGACAGATAAATGGCTGAGATTATTATCGGAAGTGGCTTGGCCGGTCTGGGTGCTTCCTATGCGTTCAACGAAAAGGGATTTCGCAGCATATTACTTGAAAGAGATTGGAATCCATCCATGCATTAACATAATTTTCAGACTATTTGCTTTCGAGGGGTTGACTGTATAATGAATTGATTCAATACATGAGCGAGATTAGAATCACAAAACAAGATGTAATATGGAGCTATATAGCTCAGTTCTTCAATCTTGGAGCCGGAATCATAACGCTTCCATTGATTCTTCACATGCTATCTAAAGAAGAAATTGGCATGAATTATCTCATGCTGACCATTTCTTCGATGGTGGCGCTCCTTGACTTTGGATTCGCTCCTCAATTTGCACGAAACATTACATACGTTTTTGCCGGAGCTTCTGAATTGAGGGAGGAAGGGATTGCCCCATCCTCTGGGAAGGTCGATTATAACCTACTGGCTAATATGATAGGAGTAGCCAAGCGGGTCTATGCCATACTCGGTGTTTTATCCTTAGTTTTGATGTTGTCTGCCGGCTCTGCATATATTTACTACGTTACCGATGGCTTCAAAAATGTGCACAATTCGCTGCTGATTTGGATAATATATTCTTTTTCTGTCTTTTTCAATGTGTACTATATTTACTTCTCCTCTTTACTGACCGGACGAGGACTGGTTATGGAAGCAAAGAAAGCCTTGATTGCACAGAAAGTCGTTTATATCATTCTCACCATTGGATTATTACTCTGCGGCATCGGGCTTCTCGGAGTTGTGATTGCCAATCTTCTTTCTCCCTTTGTTGGACGATATATCTCATATAAGATGTTTTTTGACGAAGAGATGAAAGGAAAAATTGCTCAGAGCATTCCTTCAAAGGAAGAACAGAAAAAATTATTTTTAATTATTTGGTATAATGCCAAGAAACTTGGTCTGGTATTTCTCGGAGGTTATGCAATAAATAGACTTGGGATGTTCCTCGCCGGTCTTTTCCTTGGACTTGCCGAGGTTGCATCCTACGGTTTAATGATTCAGTTAGTGGGCATTATCAGTGGTGTATCGCAAACATTTTTCAATGCGAGTCAGCCATTATTCAGTGCCTTAAGAACAGAACGTAAATTCAAAGAATTGCTGGATAGATTTGCCACTACAATGACGGTATATTATGGTTTGTTCATTTTAGGGGGCGCGATTCTAATCATATTCGGTCCTTGGGCTCTGAGACTAATTGGTTCTAACGCTGAATTACCTTTATGGCCGATATCTCTTGCTTATACATTTATTATCTTGCTGGAAGGAAATCATTCCAACTTTGCAACATTCATAGTCACAGACAACAAGATACCATTTGTTGAATCATCCCTTATTTCAGGAGCGGCGATATGTCTTGGCAGCTTCCTCTCGTTGAAATTTACGACTTTCGGAATTATGGGCCTTGTTCTGGTTCAAGGTCTATGTCAAGTTGCATATTCCAACTGGAAATGGCCCTATGTCGTTTGCAAAGAGTTCAATATATCATTTACAAAGTTTTTAGCTATTGGCATCAAACAGTCTCTGAAGTTAATTCCCGTATGTCATGGAAGATAAAACAGATATCCTTGAAATTAAAGATCAGTTTAAGAAGATTGAAAACATAAGTTCGATACCCGTCTTCGAAAATCGCTTAACGGAATCACCGCGTTTCACAATCGCGATTCCTACATATAAACGAGCGAGCACTCTTAAAGAGACGATTGATAGCGCTCTCGCTCAAGACATTGATGAGTCTTACGAGATAATAGTTGCTGACAATAATCCTAAGAGAGGCGATGAAACGGAGATATTGATGGCTGAATATGCATCCATTCCAGGCCTCTCATACTTCAAACATGCTCAAAACTTGGGTATGAATGGAAACTGGAACCGGATGGTAGAACTTACCAGAAGTAAATATTTCGTGTTACTTCATGATGATGACTGTATCGCTCCTTTCTTCCTTCGAGCAGGCTCTCAAATCCTCGCAAAGCACCCTGATGCATCTCTCCTGCAATTCACAAAAACCAATGAAAAAAAGTTTACGGATGATGCTTCTTTGTATAAGGCTCGCAGAGTACACCTGTTGGAACAAGTGCCCGTAAATTTCATAGGTGCTCCAACCGGAGTCATTTATCTAAAAGAAACAATAAGCCAGCTTGGAGGATGGGATAAGGATGAATTTCCATCGTTAGATTACTTCTTCGATACCAGACTGATAGCGAATAATAAAATAGCATACAAATCACAGTTGAAGGCCACATTCTATCGTATAGGAATTAATTTGAGCTTAAAGAAAGAAATTATGGCTTCATTTGTCATTCAGGACGCCAAATTAAGGGAGGCTACCATGAAAAAACTTCACTTCCCCCGTTTTTTAAGAAATTGGTATACTGAGGCGCGAAGTGAGGATGATATGAATTGTTACAGTTTGAGTGAAGTGGATATTACACCAGTAATAGTCAACCGATATTCAAAGTTTAATAAATTCTTGTCTCTGAAATTTATTCATGGCTTAATAAAGATAATTCATATAGTATATGGTAAAATATGACGTCTTGCTGTCGGAAGTGAATACTCATCTTTATGCTATCGGTCTGACATCGCTAAGCGCTTAAATATAGAGCCAACCCCAATTTTGGCTCAATTTACGTATTTCCATTCTCGCGGCTTTCCAATGACACACAAAAAAAATGGATGCTAACAAAATTCCTAAAATGAATCTCGACCGAGACTATATGCTTACACAGCCCTATAATCCAACACATAACGCAAACACTATGACAAAAGTCAGCGTTATCGTGCCGGTTTACGGCGTAGAGAAATACATTGAAAAATGTGCGCGATCCCTATTCGAACAAACGATGAAGGAGGGAGTCGAATTCATCTTTGTTGATGATTGCACTCCCGATAATTCTATTTCAGTCCTAAAAAACGTGTTATCAGAATATCCTAATCGTATTAAACAATCAAAAATCATTAGGCATAAAACGAACAGAGGTCTCGCTGCCTCAAGAAATACTGGGTTCTCTCATGCTATAGGGACTTATATTTTAAATGTAGATAGCGATGATTGGTTGGAATCAAATACCCTTCAATTATTGTACGATAAAGCGATTAAAACAAATTCTGATGTTGTAGTATGTAATTTTATAGCAATCTTTAAAGACAAAGCCAAAACCTATGAACAAAGAATTCCGGAATCTCCAATGGAATTTTTTATAAAAATGCTTAGAGGTGAAATAAAATATTCTGCCTGCAATAAATTAATTAGGAAAAAATTATTTATCGATAATAAGATACAATGGGTTGAAGGTTTGAATATGGGAGAAGACATGTCTGTAATTCCACGTGTAGTTTTCAATGCGAATAAAATTTCGCACATACAATTACCTCTATATAACTATAATCAACTCAATGAAGACAGTTATACACATATATGGGGTAAAAAAGCAATCGAAAATGTTGTTTTAGCGAACAAAATCATCATAGATTTTATAGAAAAACAAGGATTATCGGAAGAATTATCAGAACATATCAAGCTATTTAAGCAAAATAACACCTATGAAATAATTTCTCATTCACCCCTAAGAGAGTTCAAACAAAATATTCTACTTATAGAGAAACCACAAATAAAAAACATTCTTAAAGCCTCCTATCCTTCATATGTAAAAGTAGCATATTCATTATATGTTTTGAATTTGCCGAGTTTAGGAAGAAGTGTGCTAAATATAGTCAAAACAATTAAGAAAATAATAGGGTATTGATATGTCTAATCCAGACAATTTAAAACTTTCGATTGTAATTCCGACATTAGGACGAGAAAAAGAACTTAGAAATTTATTAGAATCTATAAAATCTAATATCCGGAATGTGAATTATGAAGTAATTATTGTAGATCAGAATTTCTCTTCATTACTTGATGATATAGTAAAATATTTCAGTGAGTTTTATACGATCAAGCATCGTAAGGTAAATTTTAGAGGCCTTTCGAGAGCTAAAAACTATGGTTTGGAAGAATCATCAGGAGAAACTATTATTTTTATGGATGATGATGCTGAAATATTACCAGGATCAATAGATCTTGCTCTCAATTTTCTTGATTATAATCCTAAAATAGATGCGATTTGTGGAAGAATGGTAGATAGAGATTATAATGACTCTGTTAAAAAGTTTTGCAAAGAGAAAGGGTTGTTAAGTATTAATAATTTCGAAGATAAGTTCATCGAAAGCTCAATGATGTTCAGAACTCTTAGCTTAGATAATTATCGTTTCGATGAGAAACTGGGATGTGGTACTTTTCACGGAGCAGAAGAGGGTTATGATTTAATATATAGGCTGCTTCTGCAAGGTAATAAAATCTGGTTTGATCCACATATTATCTATTACCATCCACAGACAATTTCTACAAAGACCTCTGATGCAGAAATTAGAAGAGTTTTCTCCTATAGATGTGGTTATGCAGCACTCTGCAAAAAACATTCCTTTAAAAGAAAATACTATTCGAGACTTATAAAAGTTTTTTTATATATACCCTTTCTCTTTCTCTTTAAAAGAAAATACTTTCGATATTATACTGCGGAACTCCTTGGTCTTTTGAGTGGCAAAGTAATTGATTAAATCATTCAGATATGGGATTAGCTATATTATTCCTAATTTCGCAAATAATCTTTGGTATAGCATTGCTATATCGGAGAGATGGAGGATTGTATATACAGGATATCAGAGTTTTCTTTTTATGTGTTTTCAGTCTATATAGTTTATCCTTTCCAAGTGTTTGCTATTTTGGCTTGATTGATTCATTTAATGAGAATTTAATAACTAATGTGACATTGCAATACGGGTTGGCTTTATTGGCGTTTAATATTGCAAATATTATTTATAAAGTTAAATTCAAGACTTCTATAGGAATAGATTATAATAACATAAATTCCAACATTCTATTTCTAATATTAATATTTTTTCTAACATTCCAACTTTTTCACATGTTGTCTGCCGGTATCACAGTCTTCAAATTTGGAGATGATATGTCTAGCAGAACAGATGTTGGAAATGCCATGAATCAATTATGGGTAGTTTTGTCATTTTTAATAATCTCTCTCTTTGATTACCTGATATTTAATTACAAAGGATTATCAAGGCAAAAAAGGTTATTTCTTATTATAACTTTTATATTATATGTTCTTTTTCAAGCTTCAATAGGGAATAGAAGAGAGTTTGCAGGCATAGTATTCTTCTTATTATGTTTCTATTTAATAAAAAAAAGATCTACTCTAAAACCTAAATATTTAATTATCATCCTTGTTTTATTCTCCGCTGCATTTTATCTTTCTACGTTGAGAGATGAGAATACTCGTCATCTAAAGGGAGACAAAGCAATTGAGTTAATGCTTGCATCTAATGAATTCATCTATCCAATGCAAACTACATATTTCATAATGAGGGATAATTGGGACCTTAGATACGGCTCGACATATGTATTACTTCCATTTCAAGTTATTATTCCTAGAGAAATATACCCAGATAAACCATCGACATTAGGAGCAGAATTCGTTTCAAAAACGTTTGGGAACGGAAGTATGGGTTATGCATACACCCCTGTCTCTGAAGCCTATTTAAATTTTGGCGCCATAGGCCCATTTGTGATGTTTTTTTTATTTTCCCTATTCTTTAACTGGATTATAAAAAAACAACAACAAAAATTTAAATTTTATTATTTTGTCTTATATGGCTTAATATTCGATTTTTGCAGAGGTGACGTAGCTTCAATTGTATATGCATTTTTATGTATTTATTTTGTTGGTTTCAATCTATATAAATCTATATCAAGATTTAAATTATAATCAACATAAATATTTAATCGGATTACTATGAAAGCAGTATTTGATAACATAATTTTTGCATTGCAGAGGGCAGGGGGCATATCTATTGTATGGCAAAATATACTGGAAGGAGCTCTCAATAGTGAAAATGTAGAAAGGACGTTTTTTGAATATCCTAATTCCAATATATTTAGAAAAGAGATCAAAATTCCTGAAAATGAAATTATTCATGGCTCTCTTGGTTTCTTGAACCATAAACGATATGTTAATCCTTCCTGCGGGGATATAAAAGATAATTTCATTTTCCATTCCTCTTATTACAGAACTTGCAAAAACCCTCAAGCCAGAAATGTCACTACGGTTCATGATTTCACGTATGACCATTTCTCTCATGGGATAAGGAAATCTGTGCATTGCCTCCAAAGAAACCGGGCAATAATGAACAGCGATGCCATTGTCTGCATCAGCAACAATACAAAAAAAGATCTACTGAAATTTTTGCCGGAAGTAGATCAGAAAAAAATACATGTTATATATAACGGCGTTTCAAACGATTATAAACCGCTCCAAGAAAAAAATAAGCATTACAATAATCATGTCATGTTTTTAGGAGCGAGAGTAGGTTATAAAAATTTCAAGTTCTCTGTTGAAGCCATCAAGCAGACATCATTAAATCTGCTAATATGCGGAAATGACTTGAATGAGGAAGAAAAAACCTTTCTTGACAAGACTCTTGGCCATGAGAGATATGAAGTAAAAGTACGGCCATCAAACGAGGAACTGAATGAACTTTATAATTCTGTTTTCTGCCTTCTGTATCCATCTTCTTACGAAGGCTTCGGAATTCCAGTTCTTGAAGCGCAACGGGCCGGTTGCCCGGTTATAGCCCTAAATGTATCTTCTATTCCTGAAATTATCGGAGATAATACTTTGTTGATGAAGAATTTGACACTAACAGACTTTGAAAATAAAATTGAAATTCTTCGAAATCAAAGGAATAGGGATGAAATAGAAAAAGCCGGTCTTGAAAATTCCAAAAAATATTCATGGGACAAAATGAGCCATGAATATTTAGATCTATATAATTCGCTTTTGCACTAAAAATATTTTGTCGGTATTCTGCCGGCTAAGTCTATCAATATGCAGATAATCTTATTGTCCGGAGGCAGTGGAGCTCGCCTTTGGCCATTATCTAACAGCGTCCGCAGCAAACAATTCCTTAGGCTGTTTGACTCACCCGATGGGGAAAAAGAGTCGATGCTTCAACGTGTTGTAAGGCAGATTAAAGAATGTCTAAGTGATGCGGATATAGCTGTTGCAACATCCTCAACTCAAAAGGATGCAATTATTGCTCAACTCGGCAACCAAATAGAGATCATAAGCGAGCCATCACGACGCGATACATTTCCGGCGATAGCTTTGGCCACTTCATACCTTCGGTCAGTAAAAAATATTTCAGATAATGAGGTTGTTGTCGTCATGCCGTGTGATCCATTTACCGATTCCGGCTATTTCGAAACAATTCGTAAAATGTGTGAAGAAGTAGCCTCTGGCTGTTCAAATCTTGTACTCATGGGAATAAAGCCCGATTCACCTTCATCAAAATTCGGGTACATGATTCCTGTGGAAAATGGTAATAAGATAGACAGGTTTGTCGAAAAACCGACTGAGGAAGTTGCGGAAACGCTGATTGCTCAGGGAGCGTTATGGAATGGCGGAGTTTTCGCTTTCCGGCTCGGCTATCTTACTTCAATTACAGAAAAATATTTTTCAGGAGGTGTATTTCAAGATATTTATAAAGGATATGACCAACTTCCAAAGATAAGTTTTGATTATGAAGTGGTTGAAAAAGAATCCAAAATTTCATTTATTCCATTTTCAGGGAAATGGAAAGATCTCGGAACATGGGATTCTCTGAGCTGTGAGCTTAATGAAGAATCTATAGGAAATACAGTAGTCAGTGATTCCAACCATACAACGGTCATTAATGAACTGGATATCCCTGTGGTTTGCAAAGGCGTGAATAATCTGATAGTGGCTCTTTCTCCTGACGGAGTTCTTGTCGCAGACAAATCGTTGTCTGATCAGATTAAAAATGATGTCGAAGGATTGATAAAAAAACCCATGTATGAAGAAAAATCATGGGGTTCATACTGTACACTTGACAATCTTACCACTGAAAAATATTCAATCATCACAAAGAGATTCCACATAAAAGGTAATTGTGCGTTATCTGACAAATGTAATTCTTATAACAGAAGGATCCTGACATTTCTTTGCGGCAAAGGCAATATTGAAATTGACAATATCATATCACCGATTGCAGAAGGAATGGTTACGGAAATACCTGAAAACGGCCACTATACCATTCACTCAAACAATTCTATTGAACTTATAGAAACGGAAATTAAAAGACAGGCAGAATGAATAAAAACAAGGATAAACGGAAGAAGGTGTTTGTGAGCGGATGCTATGACATGCTTCACAGTGGGCATGTGGCGTTTTTCAAGGAGGCTTCGCGTTACGGCGATCTATATGTGGGCATCGGTTCCGACAAGACCATCGCAGAACTGAAACACCGCAAGACGGTGTATTCGGAGAAAGAACGCCTCTACATGGTCAAGGCAATCCGCTATGTCACTGACGCCTTTATCAACCGCGGAAGCGGAATGCTCGATTTCATCGACACGCTTGACCGCGTGAAACCCGACATTTTCGTGGTCAACTCCGACGGCGGCAGCGAGCTGAAACGCAATCTCTGCCTTGGCCGCGGAATAGAATACATCGAACTGGAGCGCACTCCCGATGCAGGCCTTGAAGCTCGTTCCACCACATCGCTTCGTAAGGGAGTGAAGTCACACCTGCCCTATCGCGTGGATATTGCCGGAACGTGGATAGATCAACCTTACGTGTCGGAACATGGCGCCGGATGGGCGCTGACTGCATCTATCGAGCCGACCGAGGAGTTCATGGAGCGCGGAGGCATGTCAACATCCACGCGCAACGCCGCCCGCAAGATATGGCCATACGAGCTGCCTAACTATAACGAGGAGATGATGGCGCGGTTGCTTTTCTGTTTCGAGAACGATCCGGAAAACGAGGGACACATCTCAGGCGCACAGGATGCGATCGGCATCTGCATGTCGGGTCTCAACCGTCACTATTATGACGGACATTATTGGCCTGTGAAAATAGAATCATGTCACGATGAGGCTATTCTTGATTGGCTGGAGAATCATATCTGTCTCGTCCCGATGTTTCCGCGCCGACCGGGATGTTCCGTCGTTGAAGGGAAAGATATCACTCCTGAAAAGGTCAGTCGTCTGACAGAGGCGGCCGAACGTTGCTGGCATGCCATAATGGCGCGCGATCTCGGAGGATTCGCCGAGGCGTTCCGCGACTCGTTCAACGCTCAGATTGCCATGTTCCCTGCCATGATGCAGCCGGGCGTGCAGGAATATATCGATCAGTGGTCGCCGAAAGCGCTGGCATGGAAGATGCTCGGAGCAGGTGGAGGCGGATATCTCGCTCTTGTGACCGACAGAATCCCGGATAACGGCGTAATCCGAATCAAGATTCGCCGGAAAGACTCTTTCTAACTACATTCATCCGCATTTAAATTTCAGATGAAAATATCAATTGTCACTGCTGCATGGAACAGCGGTGCAACTCTTCGCGACACTATCGAGAGCGTGCTTTCGCAATCGTATCCCGACATTGAGTATATCATTGTCGATGGAGCCTCTAAGGATAACACAGTCGAGATCATACGTGAATATGAGCCCCGCTTCAATGGGCGGCTAAAATGGATAAGTGAGCCAGACCGAGGAATCTATGACGCCATGAACAAAGGGATTCGGATGGCGACAGGCGACGTTGTCGGAATCTTGAACAGCGACGATTTTTTCACGGACAGTCATGTCATCGAGCATATTGCGAGAGGAATTGAGGGTGTTGATGCCGTCTATGGCGATATTCATTTTGTCAATCCGGACAACCTTGACAAATGTGTCAGGTACTACTCATCGCATTCTTTCAGGCCTTGGCAGATGAGACTCGGATTCATGCCCGCACATCCTTCCTTCTACTGCAGAAGAGAGCTGTTTGACAAATATGGATTATATAACTTAGATTATAAATCAGGAGCCGACTTTGAGCTTTTGGTCAGGTATATTTTCATCAATAAGATTGCCACCCGATACATAGGAATGGACTTTGTAACCATGCGGACAGGAGGGACCTCGACTTCGGGCCTTAAAAGCTATCTGCAGACGAATTCTGACACACTCAAAGCACTGAAAAGCAATGGGGTATATTCCAATTATTTTCTGATGTTATGTAAGTGCTTCTATAAATTCGCTAAACTTAAACTCAGCAGAAATGGATAAGAAATCACTACTTATCACCGGCATACATGGGTTTGTCGGGTCGAATCTGGTCAAGGCTTTAAAAGACAATCATACCATATACGGGCTCGACATTGTAGCGCCTGAGAAAGACGGCGTCGAGAAAACATTTTCGTGGGGGGATCTTGAAAACGGTTCGATTCCGGATGTCGATGCTATTATCCATCTTGCCGGGAAAGCACACGATACGAAAAACAAGTCGGGGGCAGACATCTATTTCAAAATAAACACTGACCTGACAAAGAAGATTTTCGATTATTTCACGGAACATTCCTCGACAAGAAAATTCATTTTCTTCAGTTCTGTCAAGGCAGCGGTCGATAAGGTTCCAGGAGACATTCTGACCGAGGATGTCACGCCCTGTCCTGTCGGCCCTTACGGAGAAAGCAAGGTCCGCGCCGAGGAGTATATTCTTTCAAAGCTAAGTAATGACCCCGAACGGTTCCAAGGACGTGATGTGATCATCCTGCGGCCCTGCATGATTCACGGCCCGGGCAACAAAGGCAATCTGAATCTGCTCTACGGGGTGATAAGCAAAGGTATTCCATGGCCTTTGGGAGCGTTCGAAAACAGACGCACCTTTACATCCATCGACAATCTGACGTTTGTCATATCGGGCATTCTTGAGAAACCAATAGAAAACGGCGTCTATAATATGGCCGATGACGAGGCGTTGTCAACCAATGAACTTATCAGTGTGATCTGTGGAGCTATGGATAAGAAAGCTCGGATCTGTAAACTGCCGAAAGGTCTTATAAACCTGATGGCAAAAACAGGCGACATTCTGCATCTGCCTCTTAACACTTTCCGCCTCACTAAGCTTACAGAAAACTATGTAGCGTCCAATGCCAAGATAAAACGGGCTCTTGGTATTTCAAAAATGCCCGTTCAAGCTCAGGTCGGACTGATGAAGACCATAAAAAGTTTCTTAGGTAAATAAATCTTTTCGTTTATGATTTATGTTGTGATCGCTACCATTCTGATGGCGGCGGAGTTGTTATACTTTAAAATTGCCGACAGGTTCAATATAATCGATCGCCCCAACATGCGTTCGAGCCATACTTCGATAACGCTTCGTGGCGGAGGCGTTGTCTTTCTCTTCGGCGCTTGGATCTATGCGGCATTTTTCGGGCTGACTTATCCGTGGTTCCTGACAGGCCTGACGCTTGTCGGGATTGTCAGTTTCGTTGATGATGTTCATTCTCTCCCCGACAGCGCGAGACTCGTCGTGCAGTTCGCGGCCATGTTCCTGATGTTCTATCAGTTCGGCATACTCAACTGGAACGACTGGTGGATCGTCTGCATCGCGCTGATTGTCTGCGTGGGAATCACCAACGCCTATAATTTCATGGACGGCATCAACGGAATCACCGGGGCTTATTCTCTCGCCGTGATGCTTCCGCTTCTCTATCTCAATGAATCGGTCGGTTTCATAGAGATGCCGTTTCTTGTTGTCATAACCCTGAGCATTCTGGTTTTCCTTTTCTTCAATTTCCGCAAGAAGGCAAAGTGCTTCGCGGGCGATGTGGGTTCAATAAGCATGGCGTTCATCGTTGTCTTCGCTCTTGGTCTTCTTATGCTCCAGACCCGTGATTTCTCCTATATCGTCTTTCTCGCGGTATATGGAGTCGATGCCGTGCTGACAATTGTCCACCGAATCATGCTTCATGAGAATCTCGGAGAGGCACACCGAAAGCATGCCTATCAGCTTATGGCCAACGAACTGAAACTGTCACAACTGAAAGTGTCGGCCGGCTATATGATTGTGCAGCTTGCCGTTTCTGTCGGACTGATTTTCATTCCGATCAACCACTATCTTTATCTCGGGCTTATAATTATACTGCTGTCCGGGGCTTACGTCATTTTTATGCGTAAATATTATCATCTTCACGAAGAATATCTAAAATCAAAAGCATCATGATTGACAACAGACTGCTTGACGAGATAACCGAACGGGCCGAAGCGTCGCCCCGGCTGCGGATGAACCATAATATTCACGAATCGCTTGATTCTCCGTGCCAGAGACTCATTAACGTTCTTTTGCCCGGCTCACCTCTTCCCGTGCACCGTCACCGCCACACGGCCGAGACATACATCCTTCTGCGAGGAAAGATGTTCGTCGTCTTCTACAACTCGCTGGGCGAACAGACCGACCGTTTCCTTCTTGATCCTCTTGAAGGTAATTACGGGGTGAATATTCCGGCCGGACAGTGGCATACGGTCGAAGTCTTCGAACCATCCGCCATCTTCGAAGTCAAGGAAGGGCCTTACAAACCTCTCGATCCGGAAGACATCCTCTATTAAAAATTCCCGCGAGGGAATAGTTTTGGGATTCAATAATTGAAAGTCCGGTCAGCCTCATCGCAGGTTGACCGGATTTGTTTTGTCTTTCTGGGGGAAGTTTTTGCTCGGGTCTGACACAACAAATTCGGCAGCAGACTCGTTTTAACATCGAAGTCAAACCTGATAAAACTAAGATAATGAGATATACACCTGAAGTTGTAACGCATCTTGACAAAGATGAAATTTTTGTTTTCGGAAGCAATCTTGCCGGTAATCATGCAGGCGGCGCGGCGCGGACGGCATATAAATATTTCGGAGCAGTTATGGGACAGGGAGTCGGACTGCAGGGGCAGTCATACGCAATCCCCACAATGCAGGGCGGCGTAGAAACCATAAAACCGTATGTCGATCAGTTCTTTGATCTGGCAGAGGAATGGGATCAGACAACATTCCTTGTGACGCGGATCGGATGTGGAATCGCCGGATTCACAGACGAGGAGATTGCGCCCCTTTTTGATCGGGCAGTTGACATGTATAATGTGTGCCTGCCGGAATCGTTCGTCAAAATAATTCTCGCCAACCGAGAAAAAAAGGCTACGCGTCAATCTTAACGATCGTTTCTCTTTGCTTCGCCATCAAGATATTCCCGGATGCCGCGCTTCATCTCCTTGAGATCAGAAGAGGTCAGAAGCGGTATTAGGCCGTCTATCTCTTCAATCGGCCTGGCCCACCATTGCAGCCGCAAAAGCAAATCTATCGTTTCATCATCAAATCTCCGACGGATGACTTTGGCCGGATTACCCACGGCAACAGAATAAGGGGGTATATCTGAAGCTACGGTGGCATTTGTGCCTATGATCGCTCCATCGCCAATTTTCATGCCTGGCATAATAGTTACGTTCTGACCGATCCACACATCATTACCTACGACTGTGTCGCCTTTCAACGGCAGCTCATCTTTGACCGGCGCGATCATCTGGCCCCATTTGCCGCCCATTATATAAAACGGATATGTCGTGGCACAATCCATGCGGTGGTTGGCTCCATTCATGACGAAAGTGACTCCTCGGGCTATGGCGCAGAAATTTCCGATTATGAGCCTGTCGCCAATAAAATCATAGAAATGAGTGACATGATCCTCAAATCTGTCGGCCCCATCCATATCGTCATAATAGGTATAGTCGCCGATAAGGATTCTCGGGTTTTTCACCACATTTTTGATATAACAAAGGCTCGGAATCGCAGAATTCGGGAAAGCCTTGTCTTTGTCAGGAAATTTATTCTCAGCCACTTGAAGTCAGTTTTTATGTTTATCGCCGGAGATACATCCAGCTTAAATATGATGCAAAGTTAAAAAACATAATTATAAACTTCTAACATTCTTCTTGCGGAATCCTTGCATTCTGAAATATATCCATTCGATACACAGACGTCTCAATTGTGTATGGCGAATTCAAAGCCTATTTCTTGAACTCTTAAAAGTCATATCCGTTTGATGTTACATTCCTTGCATAGTTTCCTGAGCTCTGGGAGAGACATCGGGATCCCGTGCAGGTTTTTGCGACAGGCAGCTAAATCATCGAAATACATATCATTGGACTCACACAGCAGATAGCCTTTAAGTTTCCATGCCAATTGATTCTTCTCTATCAATTTTACAAATAAAGGCACTTTAAACGGGTTTATTTTGCAGCAGTAACATTCTCCATCCTTCATCCAAAGCAATATCAGCTTATGTGTTTTTGTGCCTGGGCCTTTCAAGATTGGGGACTCGCCATAAATGGAGATTTTAAGTTCTTGTGGAAAAGTCTCGTTGATTCTTTGCATAAAATTCTTGAACAGTCTGCCATGTGTGCTTGTGTCCTGCAAATCGTTCTGGAATATGTATTGATGAATCATCTCATGCACGAGAGTGTCATCAATCTTTTCCACAGCCATATCGGCGGATTGACGATAGATGATGATTCTGTCGCGCAACCGACGGCGGACATTCACTTTGACCCATTTGCGGTGAAACAGACCTACATAGGATCTGCAACGTTCCCGCACAACGAGTTCCACCGGCTTGAATTTGTCAGCCTCCCAAATTCCTGCGTCGGCTAATCTCTCAATCCAGTAGGCATGTCGCAGCCTCAAATATTCAACTGTCAGTTCCATATTTTGCGATATGATAAATTCAACAATGTCTTCGTTTAGCCGCCGGATGCCAATAATCTACTCGATGCGCCCTCTTGCGGTCATGCCGAATCAGCCGTAATGTACCCTTGGCATTATCTGCCTCGAATGAATCATATATAATGTCTGAATAGCCAAAGGGAGTCAATATCCCGATTTTGCCGTCTCTTTGCGTCATAAAGAATGTCATAGGGTGGTCTTCGGCTGTTAGTTCATCCTCATAAATTTCATCCGAAATCGGAGGCATAAGGGTTTTAAGTAACGGCAAGCAATCCTTTATATGGAGAAAGGGATATATGACCGAGAGAGCGCCCCATTTCCTCGTTTCCTTGTCCTGTACGAAAAACAGACGTCGTTCCCATCGCTCCGGAATGATGGCACTATATTGAAAACCGGTCATCAGAATATGAGGATCTGCTAACGAAACCAACGCCCATGCCTCTCCATTTGAAACAGGCACAAAAATCGGCTTACTGTTTATTGCGTCAAATTGCGAGAATACATCTGCGAAGGAATTTGGCAATAACTGTTCACCTGTCGGTGAAACCAAACCGACAAACTTATCGTCTCCGGACTTTCGAGGACGCCAATCATACTGAGAATCATACTTCCTGAATTGGAGTAACATTTTGCGGGCTTCCTTATCAGTGCGACCATATAGTGTATTCTCTATCTTCCGCAGGCGCATATACTCCTGCACATCTTCCTGTGAGGGAAGAATTAACGGATTATTGTTTTGATAACACACCCTCCAATAATTGAGGTGTTCGTAATAATCCTTTTGGCCGTCCCCTGAGGTTATCGGATAGACTGTACGACCGCGATATTCGATTTGATTCATGATAAGATTAATATAACGTGCTGCATGATACCTATCAAGAATTCACTTGAACCATGTAAGATGCATAAAAGCCTTTATCTCATTTTGTAATTTTGCAGGTAATACTTCCATACACTTCATTTCTGTTTCTTCCGGAATCGGATAGATGCACGCTGCTATTGAACCGGCGATAGATACCATAGTATCTGCATCACCTCCGAGCCATACAGCGAGCCTTACGGCGTCCACGAAATTCTTTCCTTCGAGAAAGCAAATGATTGACTCCGGCACAGAATCCTGACAAGATACATTCCATTGATAGCCAGGGCGTATTTCGTCAACAATCCGCATAAGATCATACTGGAATCTCGCCATTATGTAATGCAGTATTTCTAAATCATATCGTTTCTGGCCTGTAAACTCATACACAGAGCCAATAATATCTCCTGCAACAGCCCCTAACATAACTTATTTGCTTCCAGCGATTAATGTTATCTTTATACCATCGTCATTTATGTCCGAATCAATGGCAATACCCCAAATCAGGTCTATATCGGGGAATTTACATCCGAAGTATTTGACCATCCCTTTGATTTCAGACATCTCTATCGATTGACTTTTACTGATCCAAAGGTTGACTATCATCTTTTCTATGTCTTGCAATTTCACGGGCAATTTATCGATTGCATGGTTTAGTGCCGTGACCACCCTATCTATTCCCATGCCTTCGCCTGATGTGACATAATTTGCGTTTGTGGTTGACAAAGTACAAATTATATCTTCAACACTAATATTTATTATACCGTGTGCTCGAACGGTTTTTTTAATTTCGTCAATATCACCAGAAACAAAATAGTCATTCCAGTTTATGTTATTGTTGATATCAGATGAAACAATTACCTTCGCTGTCTCTTCAAAACGGGTGTAATCATCATGTTTTTTAGTCGCTTCCATAGTGAAAAAAAGTTTAATTTGTACGACACACCTTGCAACATAGACTGCAGCAGGAGTGAATTTCATACAGATATTCAAATATATTGTCATATTCATCCTCCATGCCAGGCCATTTGTCAAGCAAGCGGTTGTTTGACGTTCCCATAGGATGATTCTGATCCAAAGATGGGCCTGAAGTAAAAGCCTCCTTTACATTGTCAAAAAGCCTGTCATCATCCTCAAACATTGTGAGATATGCAGTCTTTATATCAGAAGCATATTGTTTGGTTGAACTAACGGCTAAGCCTTGAATATCCACACACCAATTTATGAAACCCTCGGACTCATACGGTATTTCTTCATTGGTGTGTGGTATTGGAAATTTGCGATGTCTTGCCATAATTTTGATCTTTTTTCACACCGCAAAGGTAGGACTTATTCCCGAGGCATGGAATTAAGATATTGATATAGTTCCAAAATTATGAGATATTAAAATTCCGCGAACAACTGTTGCGCCTTTTGTTTTATATCCGAGCTGATATGAGGCGAGTTCATAATATTAAATAATGCTTCGTTTTCCAGTCCTCGATAAAAAATGCTTCGGGAATTAGACAATCGCGTCTTCTGAGAATTTATCTTATAGTTTTCATATTCGGGTAGGTATTTATATATCTCTTCTAATGTTATTGAAAGATTCTTTTTGAGAAGAGGATACAATTTAATAAAAGCCTGTTTACCAATGGATCGCAATATATTCTCGAGCTTTTCTTCTGAATCATCATCATATATGTCTTTTATTTTCTCTACTGACGCAGTTTTGCGATCGGCAACCCGATGCTTGCGTGAAGCTTTCTTTTTTGATTTTGCTTTCCTTATATTTGATTCACTTGCATCCCATATTATTTCTCCGATTTCGGAAGAGCGTGCATCTTTTTTTTCAGCTACAAGAAATATATCATTAAGTTCAGAAAACTCTTCTTCAAATTCTTGCAATAAATAAGTTTGTACTATATTGATTAGTTCTGCTTCCTCCCCTATATTAACGCCATCATAGGCGAGCAATTTTCGTTTAGGTACAATAAACGAATTTAATGGATGAACCATTCTAAGGAAATGCGCTTTTAATACGGAAAGGTCTTCTTTGGACAACTCATTCTTAGAGCGCCTTATATGATCTGCTTGAGTTAGCCATTCCTCTCTTTTAGGATTAGGGAAATATTTACTAAGATTTTTACCTGAGAAATCCTTACCTACCGGTATAATATGCGCCAGATACCAACCTTGCAAATTAAGATTTATATTCAATCCATTTCCACTCCAATTATAAAAGGCAATTTCTTTTTCTTCTTTAGTAGTTCCAAATCCGAATCGTGAGGATGAATCGTTCATATAATTGACTAAATCATCTGTGGTATATGATAGTCTTAAAATCTTCATTGCGGCGAAAGGCATTGCAAATGTATTATCACAAAACACCATTTTTTTGCCGTCGGGATATTGTGTCAAAAATCCCCTTCTAAGATTGTTGTAGTTTTTATTGGAATCACTGCCATATAATCTTAAAATAAAAACTGCATCCGGAAGCTCAATATAATTCATCAAACTATCATGAATTGTTTTTATTAATTCCTTATTGGCAAATTGTGACTTGATTATTTGATCAAAGAAATCTTGAGCATTTTTAGCTTTGCCTGCCGTTACATGAGGGAGTTCGCTATTTTTAATTTTTAAGAGATTACGTTTCATATAATTATTGATTTGAAATGAGATAATATCTTTTTTAAGGTTTATTTTGCATAGCATTTGACGAAGATGTCAGATACGAAAGCATGAGGGACGCTTACCTATCTTCAAGATTTGGTATTTGGAAAAACTTTTGCGCAAAACAAGGAGCCTACACTCACCTCATGTTGTATATGCAACATGAATACCTATTTTCTTCGGTGCATTGATTATAGTTTTCCTGAATTTAATCCATGTGAATCAGTAAGGCACTTTCGCGCTTAATCTTAGTCTGATAAGCAGATATTCAACATTGCAAAGATGGTCATCAATCCGGTTTATTCCAAATCTACACAATTGATGAATTAAAAAATGCATCCGTCTTACATTAATATGGTCTTATCATATATATCCGTAAAAAGGGAGGATTATAAACAAACTGAACCCGGTTGCACGCTATAACAAAAGTCGTACAATCAATTTTCTTGCACTATTCGCACTCAACTCATACCATCCAAAGTGAGGACAAATAATGGCAATCTGTTTTAATGGCATGCAATCCAGGCCGCTATACTGACGGAGGAAGTGCAATGCCATAATCTGAAACAGAATTCTGTTCGACACCTAATCAATGAATTCAAGGTTCAGGACCTTAATGTACCACCAACCAAGCAGTCAGCTCGCAATGAGCCGACTGCTTTTGTTTTATCCCTCTCGGCGACTAAAATAAAAATTATTGCGGTCATTGCTGCGGTTTACAATATTTTTTGTAACTTTGCAGCCAAAGAAACAGAGTGTGACAGGTTGACCCTTATAGGATTTATGACGTTACACTCATCAGTGCAATCGATTTTGAAAGCTTTATAAACCGGCTTGTCAAATCATGCAACTTTAACAAAATGCGGCACAACTGCTTGAATGGCACACACTTACCACCAAAAGCAGGAATAGAGAGCATATACCTGTCGCAAAAATCACACCTGGATCAAACGGTTGAAAAATGGATGCCATAACGGAACAACAGTCCCAATGGTTTGCCATGCGTGACCTCAAGAGGGCCAACGCAAAAAATCCCGCATACAAACAACTCGCTGCCGACGGATTTCAGGTCTTCACCCCCATGAAGACTCAAATCTCCGTGCGTAGCGGCCGTCGCGTCCGCGAGGAAATCCCCTTTATCCGCGACCTGCTTTTTGTGTTCACTACTCGCGACCGACTCGATCCTGTTGTCGCCCGGACCGACACGCTCCAGTATCGTTTCATCAAAGGCGGCTCCTATTGCGAGCCGATGACCGTGCGTTCGGCCGACATGCACCGCTTCATAACGGCCGTCAGCCTCATGCAGCAGCCTAATTACGTGGCGCTTTCCGAGATAACGCCGCAGATGTACGGCCGTCGCGTCCGCCTCGTATGCCCCGGACCGATGGACGGCTACGAAGGCCATCTTGTCAGCGTCCGCGGCTCAGCAAAAAAACGCATCCTTCTCGAGATTCCCGGACTCCTCGGCCTCATCATCGAAGTAGCCTCCCCCGACTACCTCCAGCTCCTCTAACTACCCCACCCACATTTTTTCATCACGAATATTGAATTGATGTCCCTCGTCATGGAACTATCAACTCATTACTGGATCTCTACATCTTTTCTCTACTTGAATTTGATTGACACTCCTAACTGATTTACTATACTACTAATAGAATTATTATGATTATTGGCTATACTGCAGGTGTTTACGATCTTTTTCATGTAGGGCACCTTAATCTTCTAAAAAATGCCAAAGGAATGTGTGATAAACTTATTGTCGGTGTTACGACTGATGATTTGGTTACTTACAAGGGTAAACATGCGATGATTCCATTCGAAGACAGACTGGAAATTGTACGCAATATAAAATATGTTGATGCCGTCGTCCCCCAGAGCGATATGGATAAACTTGCCATGTGTAAAAAACTTGGAGCTTCCTACCTTTTCGTTGGTGACGACTGGTACGGTACTGAGAAATGGCGCAAATATGAAGAGGAATTCAATAAGGAGGGGATAAAAATTATATATTTTCCTTATACCAAAGGAATTTCATCCACGAAAATCACACAGGCTCTTAATTCAATTCGCAAAGATAATTTACAAGACTTAAAATAATTCACTTATAAAAACTATGGTAAACAAAGATTTTTGTCTAAGCTCATATATTGCTTTTCGTTATATATGGAAAGATGGTATAGATTTCGCCGAAGGATTCCAACATAAAAATTTTATGGGTCCTAAGCCATCGGAACGTATCCCGGTAAAAAGTGCCAAAGATATAGATATTGAAATACAGAAACAATTTGATGCACTATATGAGAAATATGATAATATAGGTATATTGTTATCCGGGGGCATGGACTCGGCAAATCTCGCCGCATACCTCAAACCAGGGAGCCATGCTTATACGTTCTACTCCGCGACAAACGAATTTGATGCAGATATCGAACGGGCAAAAGCTTATTGCGAAAAATGGGGACTTAAGCACCATCTTGTAGAAATCACGATGGATGATTATCACGATTTTACCCCAATAGTGATGCGAAGCAAATTCGCTCCAGTCCACAGTATTGAACCGCAAATATATAAGGCTGCAATGCTTGCAAAGGATCATGGGATTCAACTGATGATTGTCGGAGAAAGTGCTGACTTGATTTTCGGCGGCATGGATAAACTCATCTCTCCGGAATGGACTTTCGATGGTTTCAAAAATAGATATACATTCCTTGAACCAGAATCCGTTTTAACGAATCCCATAAGCCAGAATGAATTATACGAAAAATACCGTACTGGAGAAAACAGCATTGATTATATGCATTTTATGGATGAAGTGTTTTCCATAGAAAGTTCCGGTTCATATATGAACGCATTTGGCGCCGCATTCCTGCCTTATTATGACCCGTACGCAAAACTGATTATGGACGAGCCGCTTGATATGGGGCGAGTTCGCAACGGAGAGCCGAAATATCTTATTCGTGAACTATACTCCATGAAGTATCCGGAACGTGAAATTCCCTTTAAGATACCTATGCCGCGTCCAGTTGACGCTGTTTTCAAAAATTGGGGGGGGCCGATTCGTCCCGAATTCCGCAAGGACATCGACATGCAAAAGCTTACAGGAAACCAAAAATGGCAGCTATGGTGCGCAGAACAGTTCTTAAATATGCTTGAATGATTCTTTTGCTGGTAACTCAGGTGAACGATTAATCATGTGGCTCAATACCACTTATTAGCCCTCAAAATACAGCATTAGAATGACATGAAGAAAAATATCGAAAAATTCAATAGAATACTCATATATCTTATATCATTAACAATAAGGGCATTATTCCCCATACATAAAGGAAGGGTATTATTATGGGCAACTATAGGAAAAGATTATGGTTGCAACCCAATGTATATATCAAAATATTTAGTTAATAATGAACAAAATTTTGATGTATGGTGGATGTTTATAAAAGGGACTAATAGAGATCAATTAGATAAAGGCGAAAAAGTAGTATGGTATGGCAGCCTAAAGTATATATATATACTTAACACTTCAGAATTTTTAATTACAAATCATCGCACCTCCCCTCGCTTTTTCTTTTGGAAGAAAAAGAAAGGACAAAAATATATTATGACATGGCATGGCTCCATGCCAATAAAAAAGGTAGAGAGAGATGCGATGGATTCGATTGGAACAAATTATATAGATATAGCAAAAACAGATTCCAGAAATTGTGATTTAATGATTTCAGACTCCAAATTTTACACAAATTTAGTGAGAAAATCTTTTTGGTATGACGGAGAAATTCTGAAAACGACTTTACCAAGGAATCAAAAATTTTATGAAATAGATAAATATCAGACTATTCGTAAAAAAGTCCTTGATTTTTACGGAGGAAATATTGATCAAGGGTATTTTATTGTCCTCTATGCTCCTACATTCCGTCAAAATCACGACATCAAGCCATACATTATAAAATGGGGTGGACTAAAAAAAGTGATCGAATCCAAATATGGGAAAAAAGTTATTGTACTCATGCGTTTACACCCTAACCTATTGAAAGAAATTGACACTGACGCATTAATCAAAGAAGATTTTGTTAAAAACGCAAGTGTCTATAACGATATGCAGGAATTAATGGTTGCTGCAGATATGCTCATTACAGATTACTCTTCTACAATGTTTGAGTTTTCAATGATGCAAAAACCATGTTTCCTTTATATGCCCGACAGGCAAACTTATGATCGAGGATTTTATTTTAAACTTTCCGAACTTCCTTTTGCACAATCTGAATCTATCCAGGAATTAATCTCCGATATAGAAAGATATGATATGAAAACATATCTGGAAAAAATTCATACATTTATATACACCCGTTTTGGGCTCTACGAAAAAAGCAATGGATGTGCAAAAGTATGTGAATGGATGAAACAACACGCATTACAATAATAAATATAAACTATTGGAACAGAACAATCGAAGAATAGCAAAAAATACTGTAATCTTAGCAATACAACAAGGATTTAGTCTTATTGTGGCGCTGTATGCATCCAGAGTTATACTTCAAGCTTTGGGAGTAGAAGATTTTGGTATTTTTAATGTTGTGGCTGGCTTTGTTACAATGTTTGCATTCCTGAACACATCAATGAATAATGCCATTCAGAGATTCTACAACTATGAACTTGGGAAAAATGGAGAAGACGGAGCAAAAACAGTGTTTAACAATGCTCTTTTCATTCAAATTTTAATATCAGTCATTGTAATAGTATTATTAGAAACTATTGGATTATGGTATTTTAACAATAGGCTCGTTATTCCCGAGAAAAGTTATCATTCAGCCTTTTGGGTCTATCAGTTTTCATCATTATCATTGCTATTCATAATACTACAAATACCTTTTAGTTCTGCAATAGCTGCTCACGAAAAAATGCTCTGCTTTGCATCCGTAAGTATTCTTGATTCCATTCTTAAACTTATCGTTGCAATAGCAATAAGCTATATAGACGAAGATAGATTATTTCTATATGGGTTTCTTTTACTTCTTATTAGTGTTTCAGATTTTATCATCTTTGCAGCTTATTCCATACGTAACTTTTCTGAAATTAAACTGAAGAAGATACATAACTGGAAAGCATTAAAACAAATGCTAACATTCTCAGGCTGGAATTTTTTTGGATCATTCGCAGGGGTTGGTAAAGAACAGGGAGTCAATCTTATCTTAAACATTTTTTTTGGTCCAGTTGTAAATGCATCCAGAGGAATTGCATATCAAGTTGCAGGTGCATTGAAATCATTTGTATCAACTGTGATGATTTCAGGAAGGCCTCAATTAGTGCAATCCTATGCTCAAAATAATTTTTCGCGAACCATCCAACTAATGTTAAGTCTTAGCAAGGCATCGTTTCTTATCTTGCTATTCTTTTCAATGCCGATAATATTCAACATAAATTATATTCTTCACCTATGGTTGGCGACAGACCTCCCGTATTATACAGGAGCATTTGTAAACTTAGTAATTGTCATGTCTCTGATTGAAGCTCTGAGCCCGCCTGTTTCATTTGTTGTACATGCATCGGGGGATATGGCTAAATATCAGTTGATAAATAGTTTTATAACCCTATTAGTCCTTCCTGTATCATACATCACTTTAAAGTTAGGAGCTGATGCCGTATCTGTTTTTTGGTTAGGGATAATTTTTCAAGCTTTATGTCAAATTTCAAGCTTAATAATACTTAAAGGCATAATCAAATATTCTATTATTGAATATATTAAAACAGTTATTATCCCACTGTCAATAGTTGTCATTATTTCAGGGATATGCATTTGGCTAACCCGTTGTTTTTTTGACGAAGGACTCACAGGATTAATTTGTGAAACAATTGTTTCGACTATTAGTATCGCACTTTCCTCGTATTTTTTTGTGTTAGATAAGAAAGAAAGAGATGCGGTTAAGATTGCTATAAGCAAAGTTCTTTTAAGAAATGATTAAATACAGTATAATCATACCTTGTTATAACTCGGAACGATTCATAAAAGTATGCATCAATGGTCTGTTAAAATTATCCTTCGACAAAGATTTATTTGAGGTAATTTTTATAGATGATTGTTCTACAGATAGTACAGTTAGTTTAATAAAAGAATATAAACAAGATACAAATATTAATATAAGACTCTTTAAAAATAATATCAACTTGGGACCTGGAGCATCCAGACGTTATGGAGCTGAAATGGCCAAAGGCGATTATATATTCTTTTGCGATAGCGACGACTGGTATAATTCAGAATTATTAGTTGATGTGGAAAAAGAACTCGAAAAAGGGAAAAGTGATCTTATATTCTTTGATATGTCCTACATATTGGGGAGCAAAGTTATTAGAAAATTTTACACTTCCTCATTCGAATATGGAAATAGATTATCATACCTCCATAACTGCAATGAATCGTTATGTAACATGGCTGTTAAACGATCTTTATTTTTATCTGTCCCTCCGATTGACATACGGAATGGAGAAGATCTTGCATTGGTACCATTATTAATCACAAATGCAAAAAGGATTACCCATATTGATAAGTCATACTATAATTATTTGATGAGAAGTAGCTCAGCTTCATTATCAAAACCATCGAGAGAGGCATATAATAATATGCTAATAGCGTTTGAGCATATTCGCAGACATATTAAATCTGACGATTCCAATATTTTAAATTGCATAGAACTTCTTGGTATAAAAACCATATTATATAACTCAACCCTTATGGCAATTAAGGGAGGAAATAATAATATTATTTTATTTAATATTGTAAAGAATTTTGCTTTTAAATATCCTCATTGGCATAAGAACATCTCTAAACTAAAGCTTGGGGCGGCAAAGAATATATATTTGTGGTCTTTGAAAAATAGACTTTGGGGAATATGCAGAATATATGCTTTGTTACATACATACATATTAGCCAGATAGACATGTTTTTAAATACAATCAGATATAAATATATCGACAAACTCTTAAAACGTCTGAATTTACTCCCAGAAAAGGAATTTTTATCTTTCCTCGGATACTATGGCATTTCTATTGGTGAAAATACGTACATAGCTCCGGACGCTGTTATTGACTTCACAAGGCCAAGTTTGGTATCAATAGGCAATAATTGTTACTTAAATTCAGGATTTATTTTACTTACACATGATTGGGTGGCTGGAGTTATGAGGCATGTCTATGGAGAGTTCATAAATTCATCTGGAAGAGTGAAGATAGGGAATAATGTAGGAACAGGGTATAATGTAACAATTTTGAAGGGGGTGACTGTGGGAGATAATGTATTTATTGCTGCAAATAGTATGGTGAATAAAGATATTCCACCCAATTGCATAGTGGGAGGCTCACCCGCTAAAGTCATCTGTTCTTTAGAAGAATATAGGCAAAAGCGGTTGACACAATATGAAGAGGAAGCCATGGATTATGCACGTAGTATTAAGGAAAGATTTCACAGAGAACCAAGAGTTGAAGAGTTTTATGAGGAGTTCTCTCTTTTTGTTGATAGTGAAAATGAGAATAAATATCCGAATCTCCCAATAGCAAATCAATTGGGGGGGAAAGATTGCTACCATTTATGGAAAATTTCGCATAAACGAAAATTCAAAGATTTTGACGATTTCATAAAGGCATCGAATACTCATGAAAATTAGTATAATAGTACCGGTATATAATGTTGAGGAATATATCATAGAATGTTTAAATAGCATTAAGAACCTGAGCATTAATTATGAGATTATAATCATTAACGACGGTTCGACAGACAATAGTTTGGGAAAAATTAGCGAGTTTGCAATTAATTACATTGGTAATTTAAAGATTATAAATAAAACGAATGGAGGTTTATCCTCAGCACGGAACGTTGGAATTCAGGAAGCTTCGGGAAATTATATTCTTTTTCTTGACAGTGATGACTATATTGACAAACAGATGTTCGAGCCATTTGCAAAAGAGGTTTTCAACGATGATGCAGAGATTGGATTTGGTGATTATCGATATTTAATTGATGGAAAAATAAAGAATAGCTCAGAAGCAGAATATCGAAAAAATATTTCTAAAAAAAATAATGGTTTGGCCGATGGCCTTACATACGGAAATCGATATTTCGACAAGAAACATAATTTCATTAATACCGAAGCCTGTTTCCTTCTTATCAAAAAGGCATTCCTTACGAATAATAATATTAGGTTTAAAGAAGGAATATATCATGAGGACACTCTCTTTACAATTACATGTCTGATGATGGCCCGAAAAGTCAAGTTCTATGATTACCCGTTTTACATATACAGAAGAAGAGAGAATTCTATTATTCATACTCCAAATCCCCATATAATAGAAAAAAAATTCCGTGATAAAAAAATCATAGCATTCGAACTTTTTGAATTAAAAGAAAAATATAATATTTCTTTAACATTTATTGATTCACTTATAGTTGATTTTTTGCTTGTTTCAGTAATGCATTTTAAAATAAAATCTGTCGATGTTCAGCAAATTATCTCTGGATGTAAACAGCTGTCAATAAAATCTAAGATTAGAGTCTTTATTTACAAAGTTTTATCTTTAATGTATTCTTAATTTGAAATGATTATTTTTTTCAAGAATATCATTCTTTCAGTAATCTTTATACTCATAATATTTACTCCGCCCATCAGCTTCTTACCATACTATACATGGCTTCTTGCATTTATGGGTATATTGACTCTTACTAACGTAAATTTCGTAAGATTAATAGGATTTGGAAACAAATATAACCGCTATTTCTTAATATATTTTACAATTATTTTTATTTTCAATTCACTTATAGTCCCTTTTACTCATAATTTTGTGGACTTTACTTATATACCTTTACTTATTGGTATAATTCTAACTATCTTAAGAAGTATTCTTTTAATCTATTGTTTATATAAATTTGAGAAAAGAGAGATCCTCTCGCAATATTGCAAGTATTTTTTCATTGCATGCTCTGTTTACGTTGCTTTTACGTTGATATTTATTATTAATCCCGGATTTAAACAATTCTGGTTATATTCGATACTTACAAAAGTTGAAGATAAATCTATAGGCTTCGCGGTATATGAGTTCAGATATAGTTTAGATGGTTTTGCAGCCTTTAGCTCTGCTTCTGTTTTTTCTTTTGCATGTCTATTCTGTTGTTATTTAATTGCTGCAAATCGTAATGTCAATATTCTTCAGACAGCATGTTTAATCATAATGGTTATCGGTTGTTTCTTTTATGGGAGAATCTCGTTAGTTGGTATGCTATTGGGTACGATATTAATTGTTTGGACAACAGATAACATTGGGAAAACAATAAGAGTTATTACAATTATCGTAATATTTGCATTCACAGTGCTTGCTGTTTTGAATGTTGCCAGTCAGTCAAATGAATCGTTAATTGCATGGCAAGAATGGGCTTTTTCAATAGTCAAGCAACTATTTGTAGAAAAAGAAGTAACCGACTATTCGGTAACTCACATGGTTGAAGATATGTACTATATGCCTGATGCCCCAACATTCTTATTTGGAGATGGACAATATACTGAAGCGAATGGCTCCTACTATGGACATACAGACGTTGGTTTTATGCGATTGATCCTTTATGGAGGAATAATAGATTTACTTCTTGTATATTCATTATTGATATATTTATCCAGAATTATCATAAGGACATCTAAATCTCTTGTATTTAAAAGATTTATATTTCTCGCTATTATCTTGTTTTTCATATTGGAAATGAAAGGAGAGTCGTATCAACGTGCTATCATGATGTTGTACCCACTATTTCTTATTCAGAATTATAAAAGTAATGACGTTAAATCATTATGGAAAGGAAACCTAAAATATCAATCATAATCCCTGTGTATAATGTAGAATTATATATTGAGAAATGTATCAGAAGTATCATCTCACAAACTTTTTATGATTTTGAAGCAATAGTTGTTAATGATGGGTCTCAAGACTCTTCTATTGAGATCTGTCATAATTTGATAAAAGATGATTCAAGATTCACAATTCTCAATAAGGAAAATGGAGGACTGATGTCTGCATGGAAATATGGAGTCGAACATGCTTCAAGTGATTTTATTGGCTTCGTCGATAGTGACGATTGGATTGACAATAATATGTATGAGATCCTCTATAATTCCATACAAGAATATAATGCCGATATTGTTATTTCAGGTTATATTACTGAAGACAGCTCTATACAGAGCCGTTGGACGAGAAATACTCTACATATATTTGAGGGAGAAGCAATAAAAACTGAGTTTATCAAAGAATATTGTTGTTCCTATTTTCATTCCGAATCGAAACCAAGTATAAACAGATGGGATAAATTATATAGAAAAGATCTTCTATTAAGAAACATGGAATTCTTCAATGAAAAAGTTTCACTGGCTGAAGATTTTAACACCAATATTTCTGTGATTATAGACGCAAAAAAAATTGTATTATTGCCAAATTTCGCCCCATATCATTATAGATACAATCCTAAATCTATTGTAAATACAATTAATTCTAAAGCGTTTTACAATATTAAAGAACTTGCTAATGCCTGGAATAAAATTTCTAAAGATAAAAACTTTAAAAGTATTTATGTAGATAGTTTTATAGGGAATTTGTTATTTGAGGAGATAAATAAGATATGCAGATCTATAAGCATTGGAAACAATGGCTCTAATACCATAAATACAAATTTAGAAAGTTGTGACGGATATCATTATTTAAATTGCTATGCAAGGATTAGGGCCACAAGAAGAATCAACATATATAATTGGTTTATACAGCATAAATTCATTACAGCAATTAAAATTCTTAATATTCTGAACAGATTAAGATAGGCTGGTAGATATATTCCAAATACAAACTTTAATAATCACACCTTCTCAATTAAGTTTTTATGAGTAATAAGTTTTCAGTATTAATGTCAGTTTATCGGAATGATAACCCTAAGGATTTCATTAAAACTATCGAAAGTATCTTTATCGAACAAAAAATGAGGCCGAATGAGATTGTTATAGTTGTTGACGGGCTTGTACCAGATAGTCTGGAAAAAACAATAAAAAATATAGCTGCTGAAAATCCAATTATAAAGGTTCTATGGCAAAAAGAAAATAAAGGGTTGGGAACAGCACTGAATATCGGCATGAAAGCATGTTCTAATGAGCTTGTTGCTCGAATGGATGCAGATGATATTTCAGCTCCTGACAGATTTGAAAAGCAGATTACCTATATGGAAGCAAATCCTGAAATTGCTGTCTGTGGCGGACAGATTTCGGAATTTATCGACTCTCCTGAAAATATTGTTGCCTATCGGAAAGTTCCACTTGACTCTATTGACTGTCTGAACTATTTTAAAGACAGGGATCCTATGAATCATGTGACTGTCATGCTAAGAAAATCAGCGGTTATGGACGTCGGTAACTATTTGCCTTGGCATCTTGACGAAGATACATACTTATGGGGGCGTCTTTTAAAAGCCGGATATAAGATTGCAAATCTGCCGGATATTTTGGTAAATGTGAGAGTCGGAAAAGAAATGTATGCCCGACGCGGAGGATGGAAATATTTTAAGAGCGACAGCAAGATATTAAAATGGAAACTGGATAACGGATTCCTTTCAAATAGCAGATTTTTCTATAACTATATGGCCCGTTTTGGAGTCCAGGTCTTAATGCCAAATTCCTTACGGGCATGGATTTTTAAGAAATTACTCAGATCTAAATGAATATGAATACGAGAAGGAATATACCGTTTTCGCCGCCGGATATGACGGATGCGGAGATGAATGAGGTGGCTGAGGCCATGAAGTCGGGCTGGATTACAACCGGTCCGCGGACGAAAGAGTTTGAGCATCTGATTTCGATGTGCTGCCAGACGGTACGGCAGGATGACGAAGGTAAACCGCTGCCGACAACGGTGTGTCTTAATTCAGCTACGGCCTGCATGGAGCTGGCGTTACGTGTGCTCGGCATAGGCGAAGGTGATGAGGTCATCGTACCGGCATATACTTACACGGCCACGGCAAGCGCAGTGTGTCATGTGGGCGCGCGTCCGGTCATGGTTGACTGCGCACCCGGTTCGTTCGAGATGGACTATGGTAAAGTGGCTGAAGCGATCAATGAACGGACCAAGGCCGTGATGCCTGTAGATCTTGGCGGTATAGTGGCTGATTATGATGCTGTTTTCTCGGCCGTCATGAGCAAAAAGGATCTTTTCCGTCCGGCAAACGACATTCAGAAGGCCTTCGGCCGTTGCATAGTCATTGCTGATGCAGCGCATGCTTTCGGAGCAATGTGGCACGGCAAAATGTGCGGGGAGATCGCTGATTTCACCTCTTTCTCTTTTCATGCAGTCAAGAACCTGACGACAGCCGAGGGCGGTGCCCTGACCTGGCGAAAGATTCCGGGAATCAAGGACGAGGAAATCTATAAAACCCTTCAGCTACTCAGTCTTCACGGACAGAACAAGGATGCCTTGGCCAAGACTCGCCTGGGAGCATGGGAATATGACATAATCGGGACATGGTACAAGTGCAACATGACCGACATCATGGCAGCCATAGGTATCCAGCAGCTGAAACGTTATCCTGAACTTTTACGTCGTCGCCGTCAGATAATAGAGACTTTCAACGAGGCGTTCAAGGATCTTCCTGTCGAGGTGCTGAATCATTTCGACAATTACCATTCGTCAAGCGGACATCTCTATCTCGTGCGGCTGAAAGACAAGGATGTCGATCAGCGTAACGAGCTTATTGTCAGGATGGCAGAACGAGGGATTGCGTGCAACGTTCATTACAAGCCGCTCCCTATGATGACCGCCTACAAGACCTTGGGATTTGACATAAAGGACTATCCTAACGCCTATAACCAGTATCGCAACGAGGTGTCACTGCCCCTGCATACGCGCTTGACAGATGATGACGTCAATTATGTGATCTATAATTTCAAAGAAATACTCACAGAACTGTGAAACGGATATTTGACATCGTTATGAGCGGATTGGGACTGATTTGTCTCAGTCCGCTGTTTTTAGTTTTAGCAGTCTGGATAAAATGCGATTCCGCGGGTCCGGTTTTCTATCGCCAGGTACGTGTGGGCCGTGGGAACAAGGATTTCCGTTTGTTCAAATTCCGGTCAATGCGTCCTGACAGCGACAAGCTCGGCCTTATAACCGTGGGAGGACATGATCCAAGAGTCACCCGCTCGGGCTACTACATCCGTAAGTACAAACTGGATGAGTTTCCACAACTAATCAATGTATTCGTTGGCGATATGAGTCTGGTTGGCCCACGTCCCGAGGTGAGAAAATATGTCGATCTCTACACCCCCGAGCAACTAAGAGTCCTTAATGTGCGCCCGGGAATTACATCTTTTGCTTCGATCCGATATCGAAATGAGAACGAAATTCTGGCTAAAGCAGATGATCCCGACAAAGCATACGTCGAACAGATAATGCCTGACAAAATCGCTATTGATCTCGAGTATGTTGAAAACGCGTCGCTGACAAACGACATAAAACTTATTTTCAAGACTTTCAGCGAAATTATAAGAAAATAATCTTAATGAGACTCATTATATTTTCCGCTATTGTTTTCATCGCTACATCAATCTACGCGCAATCAACAGCTGATACCACATCATACGTTGAAAGTTTTACTGAAATAGATTACCTTTCAGGAGCATCATCGGACAGTTTGGAACGTCCGCTTTACAGCTGGATGGTCGAGGGTAATGCCGTCACATCGAGCCGCCACACTCCCTTCTGGCTCATGAACAACCGCATGGGGCTGTCATCGCTCGAAAAGAACAACGGCTACATGAGAGCCGGATTTTTCCGCGAAATGCATCACGACCGCTGCTTCTCGTGGGGATTCGGCGCTGATCTCGTGATTCCTTATCACTATACCTCGCATTTTGTCATCCAGCAGCTTTACGGTGAGATCCGTTACCGTTCGCTGGAACTGACCATAGGCTCCAAGGAGCGTTATATGGGCGTGGTCAACGAAGAACTCGGTTCGGGTGACATGACATTTTCGCAGAATGCGCGCCCAGTGCCACAGGTGTTCCTGTCGATGCCAAAATACGAGTGGATTCCCTGGACCAAACAGATGCTTGCCGTCAAAGGCTTTTTCTCGATGGGAATGCTGACCGACTGGCGTTGGCAGCTTGACCATGTCGGGCCAAAGGGTAAATGGACGGAACATGTTTTATATCATACTAAAGGCCTTTTTCTTCGCTGGGGTAACCATGAGAAATTTCCGCTGTCGATTGAAGGAGGACTTGAAATGGGCACGCTCTTCGGGGGGAAAATTCATAGATGTGATGCCTCCGGCAAAGAAACCATAATAAAAATTCCCGCAGGCCTCAAAGATATAATAAGGTCCATTTTGGGGATGAGCGGAGGAGATACAAACGACCCAAATCAATGGGGCGAACGAGCCAATTGTCTCGGGGACCATGTGGGAGAATGGTCTCTTGCCGCAACATGGGCACCGAAAGAAACAGACTGGAGTATCAGGAGTTATTACCAGCATTTCTTTGAAGACCAGTCAATGATGTTTTTTGATTTTGCCTGGAAAGACATGCTTTTAGGTGTCGAACTGACTCTTCCGAAGAACCGATTTGTCAATCAGTTCGTATATGAATATCTCAATACAAAGGACCAGAGCGGGCCTGTTTTTTGGGATCATACCCCAGACATTCCTGAACAGGTAAGCGGGAAAGACAATTATTACAACCACCATCTATATTCGGGCTGGCAACATTGGGGAATGGGACTCGGAAATCCTTTGCTCATTTCACCCATATATAATTCCAATGGCGTAATGTATTTCCGACATAATCGAATTAAAGGTCATCATTTCGGTCTTTGCGGTAATCCGACAGAAGAACTAAATTACAGAATCCTCATATCTGTCACTCGTTCATGGGGCACATACGACAGTCCTTTACCTAACATTGAGCGCAATTTCAACGCTATGGTAGAGATGACTTACAGTCCGCGACGGCTGGCCGGATGGAACTTCCGTCTCGGCCTTGGTGCTGACGGAGGAAAAATGCTTGGAAAATCAATAGGCGCAATGCTGACCATCCGTAAAACAGGATGGTTATGATAACATAGATAGTTTTTATGATGTTTCTGAGAGATTTGTTTGGGGAAAAGTTGCGTGGGTTGAGGGAATTTTGTAATTTTGTGGGCAATTTTTCCGAGCAGGCTCGAAGAAGCGCGCCAATGAATGGCAGACCGCCTGCAGGAGTAACCTAATAACGTATTATTCAGACAATGTACGCAA
>JABLTO010020145.1_pt1 | contig 38248 bp, 27 predicted proteins | sample 7160091 | NCBI WGS metagenome assembly JABLTO01 (sample SAMN14651225, study PRJNA627086) | human gut metagenome | isolation source: feces | host: Homo sapiens
AAGCCTTGCCGACAGCTCTTTATTTTGTTCCTCTGTCAGGTATCCGACCGAATCCGTAATCGTTGGATTGATAAAATCCGCATATACGGTAATTGTCGATACAAAGCAGAGAAGGGCAATCATGATTGTAACAAATCTTTTCATTTAGCTCCCCCCTAATGCAGCAAGAAATATGCTATAACTGCAGCGGCTATATAAGCAAAGCTGGCAATTTTCGCAAAGTATCTCCATTTTTTTCTGTTATCAATAGGATATTCACCCACAACCTTACCGGTCTGTCCGTTGACAGCAAACTTATATGTATTGTTCATATATTTAATATTGAGCATCCATACCGGGAGAAGGGAATACCTAATTTTACCGCCTGAAAAACTAATTTTTGTGCTTTCGGGAATAACCGCCGCATAGCCGTCTGTAGTTTCACGAAACACTGAAACAGTGGAGTTTGTCACACGTTCGTTTGCTCGCTCTATGCTTTCCTCTGCCGAAACATCGTATTTATCCGCCATATATCCCGAAAGGTATGCGCCGTTAAACTCAACAGCGTCTTCATACCTAAAAGGCTCTACTGCCTCCATATATGCATCATCTGCTTTTTTTGAACCGTCAACTGGGATATTGGTAAATCCCACGCTTCCACTTCTAAAAAGCCTGTAATAGTCAGTTTTTGTATAGTTATAGTTTGAATCGCTCCAGCTTGTAACTCGCTGTGCGCCATAAGTGATTGCCGCATTGCAATCGCAGTCAAACATCCAAAACGGCACATAAACGCCGGTCATTTCTTCTATCTTCTTCTTAACCTTAAATTCATCCGGCAGAAACGGTGCGTTTTTGAAATCGTCTTCAAACGCCGCCATTGCCGCCTTTTTGTCAGTCTTAAACGGAATAATGTAATCGGGACGAAGCGTACCCTCAAACTGTCCCTTAATCACTGCGGCGTCGCCGCAATATGGGCAAACGGTAGAACCCATTGTGTCGTCACCCGTAATTTCTGCACCACAGGAAGGGCAGGTATAGCTTGCAAGTGCAGCCCCTTCGCCGCCCTCATAACTTCTCGGTTCGTAGTGCTCCCAGTCATATTTTGATTCTCCCTGCATTTGCGATCCAACATCCTCAATTTGCCGCATAGCGTCAAGTTCAAAATTGTTTCCGCAGGAATCGCAGTGCAGCGACTCGTTTTGGAAAACCAATGAAGCGCCGCAGCAAGGACATTTATAATTTTGTACTGTGTCCATCGTTTCACTCTCCTTTACCCGGCTGCTCCCGCCACCCGAAAACGAGCGACAGGAACATTTGGGTGTTTTACTTATGCCGAGGTTTTGTTTTTTGCCGCACCAATTATGTACAGAACAGGAATAATCAAACCGGTGGCATAGCTCAAAATGTTAAAGCTGCTGCCAAGCACATTTGAAATAACGTTTCCGGCTACGCTCAATAGCGCCACAATAATACCCATAACCAGACAGCTCTGTGCCTTTTCCGGCTTATTACAGTTTTTCACGCCCATAATTCCTGCAATCAGCTGGAATATTGCGCTTACCAGAATCAGAACGCTTGCAAAAATCAACCCGCCGGCGCTTGTTTCCAGAACTGCTGCCAAAGCGGTCGCTCCGATAACAGCGACAATACCCCCGATGATACCGAATGCTGCTCCGATAATCATCAAAATCCCCGTAACCTTCAAAAACTTTCTTCCTTTCATAAGAAAACCTCCTTAAAATTTTTATATCCACATTTTAAAAATGGATAATACTTAATGATTTCTAAATTACCGTATTCCATAGCCGATACACAGTGTTTGTATCGCTTTCACACCATAAGCATTGCGGCAGAAATATTAAATATATAGTGGACTGAGTTGGTTGTTCTAAGACTGTCAGATGTCCGCATCCTTTATTGTTTTAATGTCTGACTGGCTTTCTACCAATGCTGCAGTAATAAAGGTTTCTTCTCAGTTAAATTGCTTTTTTTCTTTATTTTGTTTTGTTCCGCACACAGGACAGAACTGGGCGCCGTCCGGGATAACATTCCCGCATTGTCCGCAGCAGCGGTGCGTCGACACATACGTATCAAAAAGTGTATTTTCAGTCAGTATTGTATGACAAACTTCACAAACCCTGTTGCTTGCTTTCTGTTTATTGCCGCAGCACGAACAGACTTTGTATCTTTTCATAAGTTTTGTGCCAAATCCAAAATGTTCTAACATCTCTTTTTTTGACGGCTTATATCTAGTCATCTTCATCACCTCCGTAAAATAATCTCTTACCGCACACACAGCAGATTATATCGCCGTCATTTACCTTTGCTCCGCAATGCTTGCAGTATTTTGCCTCCTCCTCAAGAGGAGCACATTCTACGCACATCAGCACATCCGGGTTATATACGATCGAGTCAACCCATCTACCGCACTTGTGGCAGCGGTCAAAGTTTTTTCTGCCCTCCGATTCCCATGCTGCCAAAAGTTCCTCCTCCGGATCGTCCGCATAGTATGTTCCGGTGGTGCAGACAAGTATTCCGGACAACTCACAAAAAAAGCTGTACCGTCTGCCACACTGCGTCGGAATAATTTTGTATGCGGATGTTTTGTGCTTCTCTTCCGCCATATGCTTGACCTCCTCTCAAAAAAGCTTATAAAAACTGCTTCTTTTACAAACTTATATACATCTCTATAAATCATTGACTAACCGCTAAAAATATGATATAATAAAAAATAAGTATATCTACAATAATTGGGGCTATTCATTTTTTATTCTCAGTAATGAATGTTGTTTTATGTAAGTACTATCATACTCACATAAAGGGGATATCCCCCTTTATCTGTATTTTTTGCAGGCGGTCTTTCCCGTACTGCAGATTTTCGTTTTACATCTTTCATTATACAGAAAAATATTTTTTCGTCCCCATACTTATTGCCAAAAGTATAGGATGAATTTAAAAAAAAATAAGTTTTTTTGAAAAAGTAGGGGAAAAAGTATAGGAAAATTGCAGTTTATTGGTAATTGAACGGTTGAAGTAGAGGAAAGGTATGGGAACGGTTAAAAATCATTAAAACATACCACGGAGGCATTTTCATATGCGAAAAATAAGAAAATTTTTTTTAATCTTACTCATTTTTATCATATCGGTTTGCTGTCTTTCCGGATGCAAGAAATCGGAGCTTGACAAAGACAATCCTGTCACTCTTACTCTCTGGCATGTGTACGGAGAACAGTCTGACTCACCGATGAACCGATTGATCGATGAATTTAACAGCACAGTAGGCATGGAAAAGGGCATTATAATTAATGTCACTGCAATGTCGAATGCTACACAAATAGGTCAAAAACTGCTCGACGCACATAATAAAACGCCGGGGGCTGCCGAAATGCCCGATCTTTTCTTTGCCCACAAGAGCAATGCGCTAATGCTTGGAACGGATAATTTACTTGACTGGAATGAACATTTTTCTGAAAAAGAGCTTTCAGAATATGTTCCTGAGTTTTTAGAAGATGGAACGGCGGATGGAAAGCTGTCCGTATTCCCGGTATCTAAATCTACGCTCCTTTTATTTATCGCGGGGGAGCAGTTCGAGCGTTTTTCAAAGGATACGGGTGTTACATACGACTCTCTTTCCGATTGGGACGGCTTTTTTGATGCTGCCGCAAAATATTACGACTGGTCAGGCGGCAAGCCTTTCTGTGCTCTTGATTATCTTCTTCGAACTATTGAGCTTGCGGCTATGGAAAATGGTTCCGGAAATGTTTTTGACAATAACGGACTTTATGATACTTCAAACGAAGTCTTTAAGAATACATTTATGAAATTTGCAGATGCGCTTGCAAATGGACATATTATGCTTTCAAATTTGTATTCAAACACGCAGATTATGACAGGTGAGGTTATGACAGGCATAGGCTCGTCCGCCGTAATTCTGTATTATAACGATACTGTAACCTATGAGGATGGAAGCAGCGAACCTATGAATTTAGAGGTATTACCTCTCCCTACGGAAAAAGGGAAAACGTCGTATATCTCACAAGCCGGAGTTGGCCTTTGTGCCTATAAAACAACAAGTCAAAAGGCGGAAGCAGCAGTGATTTTTGCTAAATGGCTTACCGAGCCGGAGAGGAATCTTGATTTCGTGTGCCAAACAGGCTATATGCCGGTTACAAAGGGCGCATTTGAGAAAATTGACGATTATTCCTTCAAGACATCTGATTATAAAAAGCTTTATACCGCTCTTAAAAAAGCAAAAGAAAGCTCGGAGGTTTCATCAAGCCAGCAAACCCCCGAATATTTCAATAAAGTTTACGTATTTGACAATTATCTGCGTGAAGCACAAAAGCAATTTAAGTTAAGCAGCGCACCTGTCGAGGTGCTTTCCGAAGAGCTTTGGCAAAAGCTTTGTGAAAAGTAAACAGGAGGCTTAATATGCAAATATCCGTAATAAACAAAAAACAATCTATGCGAAAAAAGCTGTTCATATATATGTTTGTTTTGGCAACAGTTCTTTTGCTTGTTTTTGCGGCATTTTTATACTTGTTCGGACGGTTTTCTACAACCGAGGATAAAATATCGGATCTTTTAAGCCTTCAGACGGAGTTTTTTGATCGTGAAATGACTGCGTATTTCAATGATGTTACCCTGCGTGGTGCTCGGCTTTCCGAAAAAACCGCACAGCTTACTGAAGGATACTTTAAAACTGAAAATATAGTTTTTGACGACATTCAAAATTCGTCCGTACATATAGGTGCATTAGAGAATTACTATATTGATTTATTGAACGAGGAGCTTTTAAAGGCAAATTGCTCCGGTGCGTTTATTCTACTTGACGCATCTCAGACAGGTACAAGTGGTTCAAAGGCGGGTGTGTATCTTAATCAGAACCTGTTCGGAACAACAGACAAGGAAACAATGCTTCTTTACAGGGGAAATGTGCAGGCGGCAATTAGCAAAGGTATTATGCCACACAGGAAATGGCATTTGGAATTTAATGCTGAGGGATTCCCGAATTTTGAAGAAATTCTTACGGATGCCGCTGAGCCGATCGAGAAAGCCTCTCATATCTGCGATATTATAACGCTTCCGGGAACATCCGAGCGTGTTATGCTTGTTGCATTGCCGATAAGAGGAGATGGTGGCAGTGTTTACGGAATCTGCGGTTTTGAAGTAAATGAAAGCATTTTTAAGGACGCACATGCTCAGCCAACCACACTGACTCGTATAACATGCGTCTTTTCACGCTTTGAAGAGGGCATTGTGAATATGAATGAGGGGTTAAGCTGCGGAGTAAAAAACGGATATTTTCTTGAGCCAAAGGCTTCTCTTAATATTAAGCCTTTGAAAAAAGGACTTGTTGTATTGAAGAACGAATACGAATCCTATATCGGTATGACGAGAAAAACATCCCTGTATGCACAAGGTGGACCTTATGCGGTTACTGTTATGATGCCGTATGCGGATTATTCCAGCAGGGAAACAAAAGACATTATGCAGTTTATAATCATAATTCTTCTCTCAGGTTTTGCAATTGTAAGCTTGTGTATATACTTTTCAAGAAGATTTATCACACCAATATTGAAGTCACTTGAGAAAATAAAACAAGCCGAAAAAATACAATCCGAAGACATTCAAAGTGATCTTTTGGAAATAGATGATCTATTTGCTTTTCTTGCCGAGAAAGATAACGAATATCAGAAATCTGTGGACGAACTTTCAAAAAGAAATGAACTTTCGCAAAACGAAATCAATCGCATTCAGGCTGAAAACAACCGTCTAATCAAAGAGCACAAAAATATTATCGTGCAGGATAATTATGATTATTTTTGTTCGGGTATACGCAAGCTTACCAATAAAGAAAGACAAATATTTGATTTGTATCTTGAAGGAAGAACTGTTCCGGAGATTATGCGGATTACGGATATTAAGGAAACTACGCTGAAATATCATAACGGCAATATTTACAGCAAGCTTGGTGTTTCCTCAAAAAAACAGCTTCTTAATTATGCGGCAATTTATTTGAAAAACGAAGGAAAGAATATTTGATAAAGGATGCTCACACTGAAAATCGTGATAAAATATAAGATAATGATACAAAATGAAAAATGTGACAATGAATAAATCAGATTCTGTTGCATTATGACTGAAACAGCGAATCTTACACAATCTGTTTTACAGATTGTGTAACCCTCCAAACTAAAGTAAGATTAAAATACAAGTTTGGAGGGTTAATATTTTTTTAACACAATCATATTATTATTTTTTATTTATATAGTACCTTTAAAATAAATTGAAACATTTTTGTTATTTCATATGTCTACTCTAAGAGGATTATACCATATTTATGCTAAATTTATAATTCATTTCTTGACATAAGCATACTGCTGCCGCAAGAATAATTTTCTCATAATTAAATCCGCCTTATTACATTATTTGCAAAAATATCGTTCCAATATAACCTGAAATTCATCTATTGCATTTTGAGGTTTTATGATTTTCATTTTGCCAGCCGAAGAAAATACCCATCCATAGAAAATATTACTCAAATTCACAGGCACTGTAACCGTAAAATGGTTATCATCAACGACTGTTGTTTTAACATCAACTCCAAATCGGTCTATAATACTGTTAATTAAATCATTTTGACATAATAATGTTACAATGCACTTATCGCCGTGAAGCATGGAAAATTCTTGTAAAAAGAATTCAGCTACGGAATAATCTTTCGGCTTTGATACAGCTCGAATACCTGTTATGATCAGATTTTTGATTCTGTCTACCCGAAACTTTGCGACAATCTCTTTCTTATCATGAAACCCTACAAGGTAGTAAGTATCATTGCTCCATATCAAGTCAAAAGGTGACACTAAATATTGTTCGCCATGGTGGCGAAGCTTTTGTTTTCCATTGACATCGTAATCAAAATATTGAAAACTGATTTTCTTCTTCTCGACAATTGCCGTTTGTATGCTGTCGGACGTTATATAAATAGCCTCATTATTTGTTTTGACTCTTGAATCAAAGTAAAGATGGCGTTTTAATACCGATGCTTGATTTGGTGCAACAAATGCTGAAAGTTTTTTTATCAGTTCTTCGCTTTTTTTCTTTGTAATAAAGCGTGATGATTGTACGGCGTCGATAAGTAATTTAACTTCCGGTGCTTCAAAATGTCGTGTGCCTATAAAATATTGATTTTGTGTTTTTCTGACTTTAACTATATCAATTCCAAACGTAATTAAAATATCAATGTATCTGGCAATTGTTTTCCGATCGGATGAGAAGCCATATTCGGACAGATTTCTTATGATATCCGCGATAGAAACCGTATTTTCTTCGTCAGTGTTTTCCCATAGATATTTCAGTATCAAAAGTATCTTACTGTTCATAGCAAATATTTCCTTATTTAATTTTAATTTAACGTCTTAACCTCTTTCCATTTTGTCGCAACCTTCATTTCAACATCATTTTGGAGTGCCTTAAAATGCTCCATACCGCAATGGATTTTAAGTCTTTCCGGATTTCTTAAATCAAACAAATTATCCGTTCCCTTTGTTTCTAATATGAAGTATAGCTTTTGCTCACCGTCACGGTCTAAATATACCGCCCAGTCGGGATTATATGTTCCGATCGGCGTATCAATTTTAAACCTATCTGGTATCTTAAAGAACATCTTTACATCAGGATCATCGTCTAAAGCCTTTGCAAACGGTTTTTCAATCGTAGAACTGTCATATATGATGTAGTCATATACACTTCTGTTTACCGCCACGGCATTTTTATCAAGGTTTGCTACAAGCTCTGATGAGTCAAAAATCTCCTGTGCATAGTATTCCTGCCCGGCAAGCTTTACATATTTAATACCGTCAATGGCTAAAGCGTGTCTGTTTCTGCGTACAATTTCAAGGCATTTTTCTGTAAATGCCTGCGGATTGTTCAGAAAATCCTGTATTCTTCCGCTTTCAGTTAAAATCCTCGCAACAGTTGCTTTTTTAATCAGCGTTTCCTCACTGATAATTCCCAATATGTACGGAAGGCTGGAATAAGTATCTTCAATATCCGCTGTTCTAAATTCCCTCTCTGTATAAGTTACGCCGGGATTTTGAATGTGAATATCGGCAGTTTGCGTTACAAGCCGCGCCTTTGGAATAGGCGGCATATTCTTTAATTCTTCCACGCAATTTTGGGCAAGCTTGTCTGTATCAATCTGTACACGGTAAGCGGTTTTCTGCTTAATTTTATTCCATAGCTCCATAAATTCAGGAGATAGCATTGCCTGTTTTTTAAGGTGTACAACCACTTCTTTGGAAGCATCACGAATTGGTACTTTATTATCTGCTTTTTTCATAACGCTTTCCAAACGCTCACGGGCGGCTTCAAACTTTTTCGGTAAATCAAGTGTGCCTGTAAGCAAAGCGTTTTTCATGGTATCTTTCATTTTTCCGCTTTTTGTTACATAGCCTTTGTCCTCAAAGTGCTGCATAAGCTCCTGTGCTTCGTCATAGGTAACTTCCTTTTCTTCCGTAACCGTTTCAGTATATGTCATACCTTCAAGAGCAGTGGTGTCAACTGTTTCGGCACTTTCAATCATCTTAATAACTTCTTCTTGAATGGGAGCAAGTTCCTCCGGCATTTCAACACGCTCTGCTTCTTTCGCCGTGTTTTCTACTTTTCCCTCGTTTGATATAATACCCGATTGTTTTAAAACTTCAACAGCCTTTTTCGCTTGCTCAGCTGTAATCGTTTTTTCAACGGTTTTCGTCTGCGTATACTTCATACCGCTGAAAAGACTGATTTGCAGTACGCCGAATTTAACGCCTGTTTCCGTTTCAATTTCTTTTTGCAGAGTGTCGGCAAATTCCGCAAAGCTTTCGTTTGCCATTACGTGAAGAATGTTTATGTTTTTGTCCTCAATCCTCTCTCCGTCCTGATTCACGCAAAGTCTTAAGCCCCTTCCAACCTTTTGACGGCAGGTAAAGGTTGATTTTTGTTCTATCAGCGTGCACACCTGAAATACATTCGGGTTATCCCAGCCCTCTTTTAATGCAGAGTGGGAGAATATAAAACGCAAAGGACAGTCAAAAGATAGCAGCCATTCTTTATCCTTCATAATGGTGTTGTATGTATCATAATCGGCAAGGGTATCGCCTTTCGTGTCTTTAAAAGTTCCTTTTTTATCTTGTGAAAAGTATCCGTTGTGAACCTTGTCACAGCTTGCAGGAAACTGTTCTTTCAGAGGTGCATATTTGGGCTTGTTTATAAGCTCCTCATAGCATTTTTCAAACATTTTTGCATAAATGCCTTTTTCACCGTCTGCACTCCTGTATTTTTTAACTTCATCAATAAAGAACAGTGACAGCACTTTTATGCCCTTTTCGGTATACCGAAGTTCTTTATCAAGGTGTGCCTGAATGGTTCTTCTAATCTGTGCCTCTTTTATGATGTTTTCGTCAACAGCCCCGATTGCCTTTCCTAAAGCGACATATTCCGTGTTGGAAAACTCCATACTTTCCGCTCCCGGTGTGCAGTCAATCCCGGAAACTGCATACCCCTCATACAATTCACGGTTACCAGAAACAAGGTATAAATCATCATTTGGTTTTACCGTAACGGTTTTTCTGGATACAACGCCATCCTTGTTTTTTATATCCATTTCAAGCTTTGCCTTAAATCCATTTTCATTTGATACGGATACAAGCTTAATATACGGCTTGTTAAAGTCGTTTGCAACCGTGTTTGACGATACGCAAATCTGCTTTACTAGTCCCATTTGATACGCATCCACAGGCGTTAAACGATATAACAGGTTGATTTTTTCCCTGTGCGTTGCAGAATAACGCAGTATGCAAAGCGGATTTAAGGAGGAAATTGCCTCCTTTGCCTTTGGGGTATTATCCACGCTTTGCGGCTCGTCAATAATAACGATGGGGTTTGTGTCCTGAATATACCGCATGGCAGTTTCGCCGTTTAGCTTGTCCTGTGCCTGATTGATGATATTTTCGCTCTTTTTAAATGCGTCAATATTGATAATCATAACTTCAATACTGCTGCTTACCGCAAACTGCCGTACCTCGTTTAATTTAGATGAATTATATATAAAAAATCTGTACGGTACATGATCATACTGATTTTGAAAATGCTCTTTTGTAATTTCAAAGGATTTGTATACACCTTCACGAATGGCAACAGAGGGAACAACAATGATAAACTTCGTAAAGCCATACCGTTTATTCAGTTCAAATATGGTTTTGGTATATACATAGGTTTTTCCTGTACCCGTTTCCATTTCGATACAAAAGGAAAGATTATCATTCTCAATATCGGTAAGAGGAAGATTACCACGCTTTTGTACCTCGTGCATATTCTCATTTAGCTGATGCAGCGATATACGCATACCGTTGCCAATGCCTAAATCATTTTCGATAAGGCTGATTTGTCTGTCCTGTGCAATTTCAAAAGTGGATTTTAATATTTCCTGACCGCCAAACAAATCAGCAACAGCATTTACTGCATCTGTTTGAAAGTTTTGATTTTTAAATTTCAGTTTCATTTGTTTTCACCCTGATTTTCGTTTTTCGAGAATATCTTATTGCTTATAGAATCTATCGTATTCAGATAATCTTTTTCAACCTCGCTAAGTGTTTTTGCTTGATATTTTTTATACTCATCTGTTGCTTTGTCAATAGCCTGCTTATGCGAAACGCTTCCAGAACCTTGGAGCAGTTTTTCGCCACTCATAGTAAGAATCCTGTCAAGATGCTCTGCCCAATCTTTCATTGTCATAACCTGTTCACGCTCCGCCTGCCTTTCGGCAAAATCCAAATATCCCGAAACAAGCTGTCCCAGCGAGCGAAGTTCCTTTTCGTCCAAGTAATTTTTAGCAACTACCGCATCTGACAAATGCGGTCTGTTTCCTTTAAAGGTCATAAGCCCCATAAATTCTTTTTCGGCGTCTGCACGGTTATATATCACTTCTGCCGCTGTTTGTCCATGTACCGCGTAATGAATTTTGTTTTGTACTTTTTTAAAAAATTCTATTGAAATTTCCGCTTTCGGATCATAGTCTATACTCGTTGCATAAATATCAAGAACCTGTCTGTAAAAAACTTTTTCAGACGCACGAATATCGCGAATGCGTTCTAAAAGCTCTTTCCAATATCCACCGCCGCCAAGGTTTTTAAGCCGCTCATCATCCATTGTAAAGCCTTTGCGAATATATTCATTCAGTCGTTGTGTTGCCCATTGTCTGAACCTGGTAGCAATAACTGATTTGACACGATAGCCCAACGATATAATCATATCAAGGTTATAGAATGTCATATTTCGTTCTACTTCTCGATTGCCTTCTTTCCGAACCTGTCGGAAATTCCGACAGGTTAAACTTTTTTCAAGCTCGCCTTCTTCATAAATATTTTTTATATGCTCCACAACATTGGTTCTCGATGTTTGGTAAAGATCTGCCATTTGTTGCTGTGTCAGCCAAACAGTTTCATCTTCAAACTTTACATCAATTTTAAGCGTGCCGTCCTCCGATTGATATACAATTATATTATTTTCCAAACTATTCACCTCACACAAGCTTAAGTTCAATCTGCTTATCCCTCAAAATATAGTGTGCGTTTGAAAGTGCAGAGTCGTCCTTAAAGCTGCTTTCTGCACAGATGATTTTTGCAGGGGCATAGGCGGCAATGCTTTCTATGTCTTCGGCGGTGATGTTATCAAACAGTGCGATCATAAGCAAAAATTCACCCACAATATATACGATTTTTCCGTTTATTTCTATGTACTGCACCGGCACATCAAGAGGAACTCCCATCTTCAGCATAACTTCATAGACAACGTCCATATCCGTCCTGTCATCTTTAATACTATCAATCATAGAGTTCATACGCTCTGTAAACATTTCAATCTGATCATCACCCGTAATCGGCGTATTATCCCACAATTTCAGGTTTGAGGCGTCAAGTTTAAATACTTTAAAGCCAATATCAAGCGGTTTCTTTCCTTCATCACCTATAGCGATTTGGTCGCCTTTTTCTTCAAGGATTTTCTTTCCTGCACGGCGAATACGCTCTTTACCTATTTCACATATATTTTTATATCCTGCCTTATATGCTTCGCTCTTTTCATCACAAAGTTCAGGCAATTGTACCATGATAAATTTGCGGTTTCCGCCGTCCTCAGCATTTAATTGCATCACCGCATGGGCAGTTGTTGCACTGCCACTGAAAAAGTCGAGGATTATATCATTGTTGTTAGCCGTTGTTACTGTTGACGCTTTAATAAAATATTTGATTAAATTCAACGGCTTAGGAAACCCAAAAACTTTATTTTCAAATAAATCTGTAATCTCTTTTGTTCCTTCCTTTGTCATGCCAATATCATCAGGGAGTTTTGTGCTAACAGGAATATATCCAAACTTATCCCCTGATTTTGCCATATCGTCTGCTTTCCAATAACGAAAAGCTGGTTTTGATATATTGAGAAAATCATAATCATCAGGAAATACAATCCTGTTATCAGCATAATACTGTTCAAATGTTTCCTTTGTTACTGCCCATGTGCGATTTGGATTAGCCGGATATTCTTTGCCAGTCTTTGGATTTACCATTGTGAAATTGCTATTCGGTCTTTCTAATGCAGAACGCTGTGTAGTTAAATCGTGTATTCTCCAAGGTCTGCCTGGAAAATCTTGTGTTTCAAAGTATTTTCTTGTTCCGCCTTCTAAACAAGCAACAAAATCATCAGATTTTGCGTAGGACAATATACACTCAAAATCTTGCGAAACTCCAAAAGGCACATCTGACTTTGCTGTCCTTTTACGCCATGGAATTTGTGCTACAAAGTTTTCCTCGCCAAAAACCTCATCGCACACTTTCTTTAAGTTAAAAACTTCATTATCATCAATAGAAATAAAGATAACGCCGTCATCACAGAGAAGGTTTGCGGCAAGGCGAAGTCTGGGGTACATCATATTGAGCCAGTTTGTGTGGTATCTGCCCATGGTTTCAGGGTTTGACTTTGTTGTCTGCTGTGTTACTTCCTTGTACCGTGCCATAGGATCGGCAAAATCGTCCTCATACACAAAGTCATTGCCTGTATTATAAGGTGGATCAATATAAATCATTTTAATTTTGTTGTAGTAAGCCGTCTGCAACAGCTTCAATACTTCAAGATTGTCACCCTCTATATAGACATTGTCCGTATCGTCAAAGTTTACGCTTTCCTCACGGCATGGACGAAGTGTTCCCGTAGAACGTTTTTGTGCAAGGCGCAAGCACTCCGATTTGCCTTTCCACTCAAATTTGTACTTTTCAAAATCGTTGTCTATGTACTCTCCGCAAAGGGATAAAAGCTTGTCTATGTCAAGTTTCCCTTCCGCAAAACATTCAGGAAAAACAGAGCGTAATTTCTCCATATTTGTTTTTTCTAAGTTCATTGAAAGACCGTCTAATTTATTGTTCATTTTCTATTTCCTCCTAATGCATCAGCCAATCATTGAAACAATGAATTCGGCATTATAATTTTCTAATTTTTTCGCAGTTATTCGTATTAATTGCACATTCTTAAAGCCATATATATTTTCGTATTCAATACTCATAATATAAGATTCATCTTGACCATCTACACGTTCTCCAGCGATCATTGGAACTCTAAATCTTACTGCACACTCTTTTTCCTTATTGATCAAGGGTTCAAATTTACATTCTTCTTTAATATCAAATTCATCGTAATAACTTGCTTTAAAGTTTTTCGCAGCCCCTTCACCTATATTTTTTAATAATAAATTAAAATAGATTTCCGATTCAGGATCATCTTCATCGTGGGTTAATATTTTTATTTTCCATTTTCCATTTTCTTCTACAAACTTTGCGCTGTTGTATTTCTCTGGAAAAAAAGAGTTTATGCAGATGTTAATTGAAATCAACTTAAATATAGGTAATTTATCGTATTTATGTTCGATTTCAAACACTTTATAACTAAATCTCCGTATTTTATCGTTTTGTATTAAAGCGATGATACCTAATACTGTTGATCCAATAAAGGAAAGTACTCCTCCATATAAACCATATATTTCAGATATGCCTATGACTTTTTGAAAATATCTATCACAAATATTTACAATATCATTCCAAAAAATAAGTGGAGCAAAAATCAATGCTAATGACAAAGCTATAACCACTAACCATAACCACCATCTTTTATACCACTCTTTTTTTACTTTAGATTTCATTACTAACCTCCGCTAAAAACTGCCGTTCCGCTTTTGCCGTTATCTTCTCTCTACCCAAAAACTCATTTATCTTATTTTCCAAATCAACATCAATCTGCATTTCCTCAAAGAACAGTCCTTCTTTTTTCTTTGCCATTTCATTTTTTAAGACTGCAATTTTTCGCTCCGTCATCAATAGCTTTAATCTGTCGCTTTTAACACTTTCTCGCTCTTTTTCAAGCTCTTTCATTTGCAGATTTAAGTCATCCAATGAGTGAAGCAGATTATTTTTCTTAACCTGTGCCGAAAGCTTCATTTTATCAATTTCTTCATGCTGCATAGGTGAAAGCTTGTCCTGCTGTTTCCCAACATATTCATCAAGATTTAGTAATCTGTCAAGCTCGTTATATTTAGGGGATTTGAGCCAATATGCTTTTTTCTCTCCGTATTCTTCATATGATTTGACAGGCAGATTTAAAATATCCTCGCATTCTTCAGAGGTTAAAGTTCTGCCGCCCTCCGTCTTTCCAATCAAAACGGGGTAGCTTTTTATTTCTCTTCTTCCTGCATATAACTTAATTAAATATAAGGCAATTTGACAGTTCTCTGTATCTGCAATGATTTTTCCTTTATTACTGCACCCGATGTTAAAGGTAATACCCTTTGAAAGTGGTGACAAAAGTGAAAACTTCTTAAATTCCTTTAAACTTTTGTATGCTTTGTTGCCGTTACTTGTAGGGTAATAGAACAAATGCGGGAGCTCTGTATAATCAGTCGCTTTTATGGTTCTGTTTATATCATCTATTTCAAAGTGACAATCTGTTCTTTCTTTATTCCACTCATCAAAATAATATCTTGTTATTTGCCACAAATCTTCATTGATGGTTTTTGATTTTTCTTCCACATACTGCGGAGTTATCTTTATCTTGTCTGACAATTCTTTTGTAAAAGTAGTAAAGAGGATGTCCTCTGCCGATTCTACAAGTTGTCTATTTTCTTCTTCATTTTGTTCCAAAGTCTTTTGATAGTCCTTTTCCACCTGTGCCTTTGTTCTTGCTTTAAGGCTTTTTATCGCTTTATCCAAATCATCCGTAAAGCCGCCGATCACGCTGTCCGACACGCCGAATACTCCGTCGGAGAGAATATGCCGTTTTGACACCAGTTCCAGTTTCCTGACATCTGCAAAATTTTCTTTATTGATAAATGAAAGTACAATACAGTCGTTTTGCTGATTGATACGGTGGATTCTGTCAATTCGCTGTTCCATTTTCAGCGTATTATAAAGAAGGTCATAATTGATAATCAAGCTGCATTCCTCAAAGTTAAAGCCTTTTGCACCGTTGTCGGTTGAAATCATTATTTCAACGTCTTCTTTAAACTGTTTGATGACGGTGTAATCAATCTTAGATTGTCCGTTATAAATAAGTGTTTTATATTTTTCTTTAAGCAAACCATACAGATACTTTTGCGTTTCCACACTCTCTGTAAAAATCAAAGCTTTTTGGTTTGCTCCGAGTTTTTTAAGATAAGGAAACAGTTTATCAAGTGCCGCGAGTAAGTGTTTTCCCTTCGTATCTTCCTTGATACTTTCTGCCAATTTGAGCATATCCTCAAACTCTTGTTTTTCTTCCGATTCGTCAAGTCTCTTAATTATGTTCTTCAGGCTTGCCTTGATTGCCGCCGTTGAGGAAGATAACAGTCCCAAAAGCATCAATGCTAAATCATACTGTTCCATCTGGGGAAAAGCTGTTTTATTTGGTTTTTCTATGTAATCAAATAACTGATTATAAAGTTCTTTTTCAGTTTGCGACGGTTCATATTCAAGGGTTATATGCAGTCTTTCCGGTATTTTGGCATATTGTTTTGCTTGAAATCTTAATGTTCTGAAACAATATTTGCTAACCTTCGCCGCAAGCTCCGGATAATTTTCCGGTTTTCTTAAATACCTTTTCATATATGTATCGGGATCAGGAAGAAGGTCTTCATCAATAAAATAGATAAGTCCGTATAAGTCCATGATATTTTTCTCAATAGGCGTACCTGTAAGAAGAATTTTAAAAGTATCTTTTGAAAATTCTTTTAAGACCTTTGCTTGTTTTCCGCCGTCTTCTTGATACACAGAGAAAAGAGCATTTGCTTCTTCAAACACAATGATATCCCAATTTATTTTATCTGCTACGTCAATATTTTGGGTTAAATAATCATAAGTTGTCAGGATAAGTCCATCACCGTTAAACGAATTATTCTCAGTTGCAACCGAGAACGGAAGAGAGTATTTTTGATTTATCATTTCAGCCCATTGCGTAAGTAAGTCCGGATTGGGTACTGCTATTAAAATATTATTTTTTCCCTCATACCAGCTTTGCGATAAAATCAGCATTGCCTCATGGCTTTTTCCCATACCCGCTTCATCACATAAAATAACACCTTTTTGATAAGGATTACGCATAGCAAAAAGCGCGGCCGCAATCTGATAAGGATACACATCAATATTACCTTCCGCAAATACCGGAAGGAGTGTATCCTCATCTTGCAGCATATTCAATTTCATAGCTGTATAATATGCGTGAAACGGCGTTTGCATAATAAAATATTTCCTTTCAAATACTTCTTAATTAACCTATACAGTTAAATTCATTTTTCATCATCCTTAGAAGGAACAACTTCCATAATATCTTCAATTTTACAATGAAATGCCTCACAGATTTTTACAAGCACGTCTGTTGAAATATTTTCTCCTTTGCTCATTTTCGTAACGGAATACTGGCTTACCCCAATTTTATGAACCAAATCTTTTTTCTTCAAGTCATGGTCTATTAAAAGCTTCCATAGCTTCTTATATGATACTGCCATTGTTCGCACCTCTCTAAATTGGAATAATATATAATATATTATAACAAAAAAAAGACTGACAATCAATAGATTTCAATATTTTATATATGAATTTCAATATTTTTTTGTGATAATCAAGAAAAATGTGCTGATTTATTATTAAAAACATTCTTTTGCAAGCAGTGCCTTTGTGTGTACAAAAGGCGAAAAATAAAAAATCCCGCTTGCGGCGAGATTTTCATTTTGCTTGTTGGGGGGTAATTCCCCAAACCCCAAGAACAAAGTTTTTCTACTTTGAGCCACGCTCCTTGCGGAGCTATTTTTCTCTACTGTGATACCGTTCGCCTTTTTCATTTTTATCAGTTTCAATTCCGAGGATATATTCGTAATTTTGCTTATGGAGCAGCATTTCTCTGACTTCTTTTTGAAGCTTGACATATTCGCCGTAAGCTGCTTTTTTATCCGATAAGAGAGTTGCATATTCGCTGTTCAATGATTTTATTGAAGGTATTTTATTAAGCTTTAATTCATCAAAAGCTTTTTTGGCAGCTTTGTGAATCAATATGTCCGCTTCATGTTCGGCAAGATATTTTTTTGAATATCCGCTTTTTCTATATCCGACATAAATATCTTTTGTTTTGGAATAATTAATAATATGTTTTTTCAAAACAGCTATTTCGGACAAACGCTTTTCTGATGTTTTTATGATACTTGATAGTTCTTTATACCGTATCTGCTTGTCTGCTATGCCTTTTACAAAATCTTCATAGTTTTCATAGTTATGCTCTTTAAAAAAAATAATACTTTTTGCAATTTGCTTTGCACCGAATTTTTTAACCCAATTCTCATACGCAAAACCTTTTCCTGAATTGATTTTCTTTTCGAGATCACTCAATAATGTTATTTTTTCAAATTGATGTTTCTTGTGTTTTGGAGTGTGAAGTTTATTTCCTAAAATAACCGCCGATATATCCTTTTCCGAATAGCCGATTCCCAACGAACGTACACGGATGTTTTTCTTTTGTCTGGGATGAGAAAAGGTCAGCTGTCTGCCCTTTACAAGCTCAAATCCGTCCTCTCGAAGATATGAGAAGAACAAATCGTATGTTTTCGGATTTTTCTCCAATGCTCGATCTATGGCTTCTCTTAAAAAATCTCGATTGCTGATGTGCTCTTTTTCACCCAACCAGGTGTTATAGCTTTTTCCTCGTTTTTTAGGATGACTTATAATTGAAAGACCATGCTTAAAACAAATGATATCACTCAGCACTCTCATAACTTTTGCCATTCCCCAAAAATCACGAAACTTTCTTGTGCAGTCAAGTGTAGTTGAGTTCCATATGATATGATTGTGAATATGCTTTTTATCAATATGGGTACAAACGATAAAAGCATGATTTCCTTTTGTAAACCGTTTTGCAAATTCATATCCGACGGCATTTGCTTCTTCCGGCGTTATTTCTCCCGGTTTAAAGGATTGTCTGACCTGATATGCAATAATATCGCTTTCCTGCGTCCTGCCTGTGATTTTAAAATACTCCCTTTTGGATAATGCAAATTCAGCATCCACCGTATCGGGATTACATTCATAACTTGTTACAAGTTGTCCTTTATCTGTTTTGTCGGGGTTCTTAGCATAGTCGGTTCTGTCTGCGAGGCATTGTGCTATGGTTTTCCCTTTACTTATGTGCATTGTTATTACTCTTGTTGCTGCCATTGTATTTTCACCTCCCGATAAAAAAGAAAAGGGCGACATTAAAGCCGCCCATGATTTAAAAAATTATTGTACTTGCGGAATTGCTTCAAGAAGATATTTCCTTGCTGCCCCAAACATAACAATATCAGCTGCCGGAATATCCAAATAAACCTTATCTACTGCCAAATCCGTATTCGGCACATAGCTTGGATCAATGCTTTTATAAATTCTTGTATATGCTTCATTCAAAGCTTCGTTGTAAGGCTTACCGTTTTTCACATCATCAATTAAGTCGTAAATCAAATTGTAAACTCTGTCATTTTGCAGCTTATAATACTCCGGCCGCAAATACATATCGCGATATTGAAGAAGTGCGTTGCGAGCAATATTGGCAATATCAGCATATCCGTATCCGTTTGTTTGTCCGCTTAATACCGCATCGAAAATAGCTTTGTTTGCCTTTGCCCAAGCGGTCTGATATCCCATGCCGTTTTTTACTGCTTCCAGTTCATCTGCAATAAGTGTTTCGGTTATTGCGATACTTTCCGCCGTGGCATTGCACGGAGCCGATTCAATAGGGATTCCTGCAGCAAATGCAGACTGTGAAATCGCTGTAGTCAAAGCTGCCGCCAAAATGAGTGTTTTAATGGGTTTCATGATTCATACCTCCGTTTTTATTTTATATTTTTACTTCGGACCAAGTTGGTCTGAAGTTGATTTTCAGCATACAGCACTTTGAAGATTATCTTTTAATCTCTGAATAAATCCGAGAATCATTATCACAAACATCGGTATTCCATACGGACTGAACAGATATGCAAGCACAAGCCCTATTACTCCGTTTACGGTAGAGCCTGTAATCAAAAATACAAGACCTGTCAGTGCAAATATTCCGCTTACAATGCCAAGCGCCAAGCCTGAGATATAAGTTATCGCAGAGCCAAGCTTAATTACCGCCCACAGCAGAATAATTATCGGATAAACCATAATCTTAAATAATGTTTTCATATAGCTCAACTCCTTTTCCATGTTCATTGTATTCCTTTTTTTGTATATTCACAAGGATGTCGATTCGAGCAACAAACTCATAATTTTGAAAGCTTAAAAAATATTTTTTTAACCATATCAGATATTTGTTCTTGATTTTCTTTGATATCTTCAATATCGGAAGCATATACACTTTTTGATTCGTTTAATCGTTTTGCAATCTGATTGATGTTATTTCCGTTATAACGCAGCAGGGAGGATACCTCTTTCAGCTCCGGCATATTGAGATTGATTACCATTCCATCAATAGCCATTTTTATCATATATGCACTCAAATTAGTGCTTTTACTCTGTTTCATTTTTTGTAATATAAGCTCATATTCCTGTTCAGAAATTCTTAAATCTATACGACGTATTTTTCTCATAGCTTTACAGCTCCTGCTCTTTTGAAATCCCTGGTTTGCTTTGCAGTTCCGGTAAAGGGCGGTTAATTTTATTGACAAGTGATTCTTTTTTTGGCAGAACTAATTTGGAATATTCAAGCTCTTTTCTTAGAGCATTTGCAAATAAATTCAATAGCCCCGGGTGAACAGATGTAACTCTGAACGCGGCATTTCTGTCTCTGTCCCACTCGTCAATATCAACGGGAAACGGAACGGTACTTGCCCAATTTTTATTTTCAGCCGATATTCTTCCGTCATATGCCATTTCGCGGATTGATACAGCAAGAACAACCGATACCCGTTCAAGAGGAAAATGCTCTGAAATGGCTTTTAAAGCTGCCTCAGAGTTTAGCTTATTGTTGGTGTAGTTTTTATTGATTTCCGTTGTTATTTCTTCCTTACAGGCCATATTCGCTTTAAACGAAGCTCTGTACGTTTCAAGCTCATTATGCTCGACAGCATATGTCAATGTTTTATCATAAATCGCTGTATCCTTCATTTATAGTACCTCCTGTTTTTCATTTCTATTTTCTCTTAGAGAATTGTCGGGGAGTGGTTTTTGAAGCTTTGCGAGAAGTGACGGTTTTTCCGATTTTGCAATGCTCGCTTCCGGAGCTTTTACAGGCTCGGCAGTAACCTCGTCTGTTGTCTGTTCCAACGGTGTTTTATCATCAATATTAAGCTCAGCGTTCAATTCTGCAAGCCTTGCTGATTTTGTTTTTAATTCTTCCTCTTGAGGAAACGGTTTGCCAAGCTCAGCTTTTGCATTTTCCACCTGTACATATAAAGCTTCAAGCCGTTCCGTCACCGCTTCCAATCTTTTTTCGATACCGTTTAAGGTATTATCTATTCTTGTTAGGTTGCCTCGCGGATCTTTTCCAAGTGTTACACGGTGTGTCATCTTTCCTTTAAGCGTCAGGATATATTCTTTCCCGAAATCCTCCAATGTCAAATACATATTAAAGCCTCTGTAGCTTCCGATTTGAACAGGATCAAGCCCTTTTACTTCTTTAAAAGCATCAACAAGAGCAGCTCCGGCATTTTCTTTATCAGTGAGATAATCGTTTCTTACTGTCATACCCGCAAATCCATCTTTCGGATGTGGGTGCTCTGCAAGCATTTTCATATCCTGCTTAAAGCCGTCTATATATCCCTTGTTTTGCTCAATTTGTTCGGGAAAGTGTTTCATAAGATTATCTTCAAGACGGTATTGCTGACTTTTGTGATTTGCTTTCATCAGTCGTAGTTTTGCCACATCAATATCCAAATCCATTTTTTCCTTAATACGTTCATCACCGGCGCAAAGAGCTTTAATTTCCGCATAGGACAGAGCTGTTTCATCAATATCATCACAGCTTCGCACAGGGGATTTTGAGGTCATAATTTGTGAAATAAATTTTTGCTTGTTTTCTATTGTCTGCCATAAATAAGCGTCAAAAGTTGCTTCCGTGACATAGCGGTATATATGAACCTCTTCATTTTTATTGCCTTGTCTGATAATTCTTCCGCTGCGCTGCTCCAGATCACCCGGTCGCCAGGGACAATCCAAGTCATGAAGCGCTATAAGCCTATCCTGAACATTCATACCGGCTCCCATTTTGAAGGTGGAACCCATAAGAACACGAACCTGTCCGCTTCTCACCTTTGCAAAAAGGTCTTTCTTTCGAACCTCTGTGTTTGCTTCGTGAATAAAAGCAATTTGTTCACGTGGTATGCCGCGGCTTACAAGTTTTTCTCGAATATCATCATATACGGTAAACTCCTTGTCAGTATCTGATTCACTGAGCTGTTCGAGAGCGTGCAGCTCCGGGCTGTCTAAATTCCCTGCAACGGCTTTTGCGGCGCGTTTGGAGGTCTGTATGTTTTTAGGTGTTGACAAATCACAGAATACAAGCTGAGTCAGCTTATCGCTTTGACCGTCTTCCCAAACCTTATAAATATTATCCACACACATATTAACCTTACTTTGTGGTTCATCGGGCAGATCAGGGTTTATAATTCGCTGATCAAGACCGAGTTTTCGTCCATCGCTTGTAATCTTCAGCATATTATCGACGGATGCGTCCACTGCGCCCGCATGAACCTTTGCAGCTCTTTCGGATAACTCCTGTACCATGCTTTTCTGTATTTCGGACGGCTGTGCCACGACGTTATGATATACGGCTTTTGGGGTGGGTAGGTTAAGCTGGTCGCTTGTTTTGATGTCGGCAGCCTCTTTAAATAAATTCATCAGCTCAGGCAGGTTAAAAAACTTTGAAAATCTCGTCCTTGCCCTATATCCTGTACCTTCCGGAGCAAGCTCTATTGCCGTTGTTGTTTCCCCAAAGGTTGAAGCCCAGCAGTCAAAGTGCGCAAGTCCTTTTTTCTGTATGGTGTCATGTTGCAGATACCGCATCATAGTATAGAGTTCCGTCATGGAATTTGAAACCGGAGTACCTGTCGCAAATACGACACCTTTGCTGTTGGTAAGCTCATCTATATATCTGCATTTTAAATACATATCCGATGATTTTTGTGCATCTGAGGTGGAAAGCCCTGCGACATTACGCATTTTTGTATATAAAAAAAGGTTCTTAAACGCGTGCGCTTCGTCAACATATAAGCGATCCACACCAAGCTGCTCAAACGATATAACATCGTCCTTTCTGTCTGAATCCTGTAGTTTCTTCAATCTTGTTTCCAAGCTTTTCTTCGTGCGTTCGACGCTCTTTATGGTAAAGCGTTCGGCTCTGCTTGCTTTTAATTCTTCAAGCCCCTGTTCCAATTCTTCAATTTGTTCTTCGATTAAGCGCTCCTGACGTTCTCTTGAAACAGGAATACGCTCAAACTGACTGTGACCGATAATTACCGCATCATAATCACCTGTGGCGATCCTTGCACAAAACTTTTTTCGATTACGAGGTTCAAAATCTTTCTTTGTGGCTGCAAGTATATTTGCAGACGGATATAGTCTTAAAAACTCCGAAGCCCATTGTTCCGTTAAATGATTTGGAACGACAAACAATGATTTCTGACACAAGCCGAGACGTTTGCTTTCCATTGCAGCGGCTACCATTTCAAAGGTTTTTCCTGCACCCACCTCATGGGCAAGCAAGGTGTTGCCACCATAAAGAATATGTGCAACGGCATTTAGCTGATGTTCCCTAAGCGTAATTTCAGGGTTCATACCACTGAAGGTAATGTGGCTTCCGTCGTACTCACGCGGACGAGTAGAATTGAATAGAATATTGTACTTTTGTACAAGTTCCTGCCGTCTGTCGGAATCTCTCCATATCCAATCTCGGAATTCATCTTTAATTGCCTGCTGTTTTTGCTGTGCAAGGGTAGTTTCTTTGCTGTTTAATACTCTGCGCTCCACTCCGTCCGCATCGATCTTCGTGTCGTAAATACGAATATCTCTGAGATTTAAGGTTTCCTCAAGAATTTTAAACGCATTTGCTCGTTCTGTTCCATATGTCATATAGATGTTGACATCACTGTAGCTTGCCATATTCTTGTTTGTAATGTTCCATTCAGCAGTATATGGGGAGTAGTTCACTTCAACACTTCTTCTTAAATAATATGGCATATCAAAAGTTTCCCACATAAATTCTTTGATATATTCCTTGTCAATCCATGTAGCACCGAGTCGCACTTCAATTTCGGAAGCGTCAAGGTCTTTTGGTTGTGCTGTCTTTAACGCCTCGACATTTACCCTGTAATCGTCGGGATAAATTTCTGCACTGCGCTTTGCGATTTCCAATTTCTCGCGAACATTTCCCGATAAATATTCATCCGCCGGAAGATATTTTTCTTCGTTGCCTCCTCCGTAACCGTAAAGAGGATTTAAAAAGATTACGCCTTTTAGCTCAGCAAATATTTCTTGCTCTGTCATACCTGTTAGCTGCGACATATATTCCATATCAATTCGAGCTTTTTCTCCTATTGACAGGGCAAGCGCTTCCGACGCTGTATCAACGGATGTAACAACCTTATGCGGCTTAATTGTCCTTTTAGTAAACATATCCGCTTTCGTAGCGTTTTGCCTGTCTTCATCCACATTCTCAAGGGAGCAAAGCAGATAATATGAGCTGTCATCCGCAAAAGCTATTGCATTTGCACGGCTGTTTATAATACCGTATTTTCCGACATAATCATCATACATTGTGTTTAGCTTATCCTGAGTTTCCTTGATTTCAGAATCCTGAATATCCGCGTCCATTTGCTTTTCAATAAGCTCGTGAACACAGTCACGCAGGGCTATCATGCCTTTAACTCTTTGAATCGCCGTTGTGTTTAAATCAGGCTTTACCATTATAGAATTTTGTCTGAAATATACCTCGTCACCCACAAGCGTATATGAGTAATTCTTTACATTCGGATCGGCATGGATAGTCTGCTCGAGGCTTTCACCAATGTCATCGTCAATTTCTGCTTCCGTATATGTGCCATTGATATTTTGAATAGCTTCTTTTAGCTGTTCTTCAAGACTTATACCCTCATACGGAACAACGGTAAAATCCTCTTTGCCATATTGTGTGCTCTCCGATGTCTGCTGTCCAAGAACCATTTGGGGATTGTCGATAAAATAGCTGTTTATGGAAAAGCCGTCTTTGTTTATACCGAGATGTACCCAATCAGGTTCGATTTCGATTGGATTTTCTCGTTTTTGCAGAAAAAGTATGTCGGAAACAACGCTTGTTCCCGCGTTTGCCTTAAACGCCGTATTGGGAAGTCTTACAGCACCCAACAGCTCAGCCCATTTTGCTATATAGTGCCTTGCTTCGGGCGATTGTTTATCTAAGGTATATCTGCTTGTAACAAATGCAATAATGCCGCCGGGGCGTATCTGGTCGATTGCCTTTGCTATAAAATAGTCATGAATAGGAAATCCAAGCTTGTTATAGGCTTTGTCGCTTACCTGATAATTTCCAAACGGCACATTTCCGACTGCCAAATCGTAAAAGTCACGCCTGTCAGTTGTTTCAAATCCTGCAACAGTAATGTCCGCTTTGGGATACAGCTGTTTTGCAATTCGTCCGGAAATGCTGTCCAGTTCAACACCGTACAGATTACTTTCCGACATACCTTGCGGAAGCATACCGAAAAAGTTTCCGACACCCATTGACGGCTCAAGAATATTTCCTTTGCTAAATCCCATTTTTTCTATTGCTTCATAGATTGATCTGATAACAACAGGGCTTGTATAGTGAGCATTTAACACAGAACCTTTTGCAGCCTTGTATTCGTCAGGGGATAACGCTGTATAAAGCTCGGTAAATTCATCTGCCCAGGCTTCTTTTGTTTCATCAAAGGCATCTGCCAAGCTGCCCCAACCGACATAGCGTGAAAGTGTTTCCTGTTCGTCCTCCGTTGCTTGCCGTCCCTCAAATTCAAGCTCCTTTAACAAATTTATCGCGTCCATATTGGCACGAAATTTTGCTTTTGCTCCGCCTTCTCCAAGATTATCATCGCTTATATGAAAATTACCGACCTCTATTACGGGCGCATTATTAGGTATGACTTCAACTTCGACAGAGGCGGAAGAAGCAGAGGCATCATCCTCAGTTGGAGTTTCAAGCATTTCTTCCTGCTCGTTTTCTTTGCCCTGTTCCTGCATGATCAGCTTTAACCATTCAAGATTTTCACTTCTGAACACAGGAAATCCTGTATTGCTTTGAAAGGTTATATCTCGCAGTTCCACGCTGCCGAACAGTTCATTGATACGTTCTACAACAAATCTGCGGTCATCTACCTCAATTTCTCTGCCGATAAATCTCGTATAATCCTCGGAAACCTCAACCGTTTCAGAAACATCAGCTTTTTCGTTATTATCAAGAAAGTTATCGTTTTCCACCATTTGAACAAGCAATCGTTGAACCTTTCCCCATGAAAGCTCCACGGGAGTCGCCCCATCATAACGAACCTCTAAAGGTTCCGTTCTTCCATATTCATTGGCAAGCCATTGTGCTGTACCTCGATTACGTCCATGTTCAAGCATATATTCATTCACGCGCCGCTTACTTGCAATATCTCCGTTCCATTGCCTTACAAACGCCTCTATGTCTTCTTGCGTAATTTCACTTTTTACTGTTTGTTCAGGCTGTTTTCTTGCCAATGTATAGGCTTTTCTTTCGTCCGTAGCGCTGTCAATCGCAGAAATCGTAACAGAATGGGTATCTCTCAGCTTTTCAACATAATTTTCAAGCGTGAAGGACGGTATGCCGCACATATCAACTTTACCTATATCCCGAACGGTTCTGCCTGTCAGATGAATGTCTAAGACTGTTGCTGCGGTTTTGGCATCTTCACCAAACATCTCAAAAAAATCTCCCACTTGAAATAAAACAATATCATTGGGATATTCCTCTTTTACTTTGACATATTCGCCGTATAAGCCGTCAAACGTTCTTGCTCTTTTAGCTTCCTCATATTGCATTTTTGCTTCAGGGGTAAAATATCTGTCAGCACGCACAAGTTCATTTATTCTCTTTGCAACGGTATTCCATGACATTTGTATTTCGGTACAGCCGTTTTTACGAAGACTTAAGCCCTTTGAACTGTGTTCTTCAAAGCTTCCGCTTGACTGTGACAACGCATGACTTCTGCCATCGATACCATATTCGTTGCTCAAAAATTTAGCTTGCTCGACGGTACTGTGTTTTTCAAGGAAGAAATCATATATACGTCCTTTACCTCCCGAAACACCGCTACCACCGCTTAAACTCATGTCTATTTCATCATCCGTTATAAACGGAATTGCTTCGGGCAGTTCTGCCAAATCCGACGTATATACGGCTCTGTCTACTGTAAGTTCACGAATTTTGTTAAGAACCCTTTGCGGATCATAATGATGATACTTCATCAGACTTTTGTCATTGTTATAGTCCGAGATTAAAGAAGTCAATTCGGTAATGATACTTTCTCTGTATTCGGAGGTGTTCAACTTTTCGGCTATGTCCGCCGTTTCATCGGGGAACCCTTTAAAATGATCATTTCTTAAAGGGGACAGATACCCAAGCTCTCTTGCTGTATCGCTTAAGTAGCTGTTTAAATACCATAATTCTTCCGCAATCTGCCTGCGTTCAAAGCCGGGAGCTTCTTCAATCTCCACATTGCTTGCAAAAATACCTTTTTCAAGCATATCCGCAATTTTCTCCACGATTTCAGCCCAAGAATATATTTGTGCGTTCTCAGAATATCTCGCTGAGGTTCCACGGTTAATGTGAATACCGTCTTCTGCGTACCATGCGGAAAAATCGTCAATTTCGCCTTTGATACCCCAGCCGCCGTGATAAATTTCCTTAAGAAATGCTATATTGCTTTCCAAGCCCTTCTGCTTACTGAATTCAGTAACGACAAGCATACGGGAATTGTCTGTGTTTGAACCCATTCGGAGCAGATTTTCAAGGTCTGTTTCGGAAACGGAAAAAGCGAAGGGCAATTTATCGTTGCTCTCCGCTTCATCAATGATTTGAAATTGTTCATCCTCCGTAGGAAATAAGCTCAGCTGTATATTAGCTCGCTGAGAATAATCTCCTCCGCTTGTGCCTTGCAGCTGTTCATCAGGCTCACCCATTTCAGTTGATCGGTCATTTTCATTTTCTCCGTTATCCCTGCTTGTGCTGTCAGCTTTGGCATCATGAGGTCTATCCGTTCTCTGGCGGTCTTGTCGATCTCGTTCAGGTGTGGAATCAGGTTCCCCTGAAGTATCATCCTGTTCCAAAGTCCCGGTTTGTGTTTCTTGAGATAGTCGTTCCTCATTATTCCGTATTTCCCGTATGTCGCTTTCGTTTCCGGGTAGTTCAGGTTCGGAAGAAGATAATCCCCGTGTTTCGTGTAGCTCAGTTCTGTCATAGCTTTCGTTCCTTTCTGCGAGTAACGCTCGCTCATGATTTTTGATTGTGATTTCTATACTCCTTAAAATCTGTTGGTTAATTTCACTTGTTGCCAAGCCAAGCTCTGAAATTGTTTCTACCGTATTAAAATCAAAAATGCTTAAAAAGTCCTCGTGTTCAAAATATTCACCTGCTTCAAACCCGCACCTTGATAGTACAGAGTAGGTTACACTTGTGCTTACAGCGTCAATGAATTTAACCTCGATGTTGTAATCATCATACCCCTCTAAAAAAGAATTTGCAACGATGTCAATAATATTTCTTCTGTTGTCCGTCCAATATACCTCAGCCGTTTTACGGGCGGCACTGTTTACTGCTCCGAAAAAAGTGTTTTCCGATATACTATACCTTTCCGATAACATATTTTGAATGATTTGTCCGTATTCATCGGAAAACTCCCACAGCCTAAAAGGCTTTTCCTTATTTCTTGCTCCGGTGTCCGAAACATCAAATACATATCTTACACCTTTTTCTCCGGCGACCATAATCCCCTTTGAACCTCTTTTTACATATCGTCCGACACGTTTGTTCCATACATCAAATTCCGCACAGGCTGTCGCATCAGGTCTTTGTGAATAGATCATCAGCTGTTCATGATACGGATATTTATATAGTCTTGCCGCTGTTGTTAAAAATACCGTCCAATTTTGTGAGCTTCGAGTAAGAGTGAGAGCAGTTTCATTGGCACGCTGCATAAAGTCCTGATATTTCGATGGCATAGCACATTCTCCTTTCGATAAAAATAAAAAAGCGGCTCCAAAGAACCGCTTTCTGTATATTTTTAATAATTAAAGTCAGGAAATTTTTCCAGCTCGTCAAATTCTTCATCAGTCATGTTTTCAAGCTTTCTAAGCAGTGAATCAGACATATTTAAAAGCTCTGTTTCGTCTTTTTCGAGATATTGGCGCATTACTACAATAGCGTCCATTGTTCCGACTCTTGTGTTTTTTTGATAAATACATAAAAGATTCATTTCATCATGTGTTAAAGTTATCATGGTTTTACATCTCCCTTTCATTGTTTGACTGTATTGTTTTTTCCTGCTTTGACGGCAGAGGATTGTTTAGCTTTGCAAGAAGCGACGGCTTTTCCGCTGTTGTCTTTTCTTGCTTTTTTTCTTTTTTTAGAGCATCCGCAAGGTCGGATAAAGAAATTTCTTTTCCGTTTTTTACATCGTTTTCAAGTTCCTCTACCGTGGGTTTATTATCGCCGTTATTAATGATTCCGTCAATCATGTTGTAGTCGTCTTCAACAGACATCTCCGCGTTTTTCAGGTAATTATCCTTAACTGTATCCCAGTCCTGTTTTTCAATACCGAAAATGCCGTCAAAATTTTTGATTTCGTTAGCATCCAGCACCATACTTTCTGTGTCGTCGTAATGAAGCATATATACATTCGCATCCATATCAAAGAGCCTTTGCGCCGTTTCTTTTGACAGAGGAAGCATACTTTCATAGTGATATCCGTATGCGTGCATATCAGGTATTGTAATGCTTAGATCAGGCAAGCAGGCACTCATTTCAGCCGCGGCTTTATCGGCTATATGATCCAAAATGCAGCTCTTTTCACTGTCCGCAAGCATTTCGCCGTAAGGAAGCTTTACCTCATATCCCAACATAACGGCTTCTTTTACCTGTTCAATCTTCATGTTCGCATCGTCTATGCGACCTCCGTCAACGAGATTAAGCGTTTCTTTATCATAGATGGAATAGTCCCAGGCGTTATTACTGCCCAGCTGAATGTACAAATAATTTATACTGTTTTCATACAATGCTTCACTCAATTCGGGTTCATTTTTTTCAAGTCCTCGCTCCTTGATGATATCTGCATAGTTTTTATCAATGTCCGTAATCATCTCATTTGATGCTTTGTTGATCGTTTCAAGAGATTCTTTTAGTTCAGCCAGCTCTTTACCTTTGCTCCACGAAGCAATGTAACCAAAGCTGTTCTCCTCGGTTTTGATTCCGTAATATGCACAAACCGCAAAGGAAATGCTTTCAGCTTGTACTTCCTCGGTGTTGCGTATGTTTTTTGCCTTGTCCGGATATTGCTCTCTCCAAAACTCGCGTATTCCTTTTTCCGTACCGAGAAAATTAAGGTCGTCATTGATTGGTATATACTTATTCTCACCAAAATCAAGGGGAGTAGCTGTGACAATACTTCCTGCGTGATTGACTGCAATTTGTTCCTCAACAGTAATGGGAATACCGGGATCATCATCGCTTCCTCTAAGGTCGTAACAGTATAGTCCTTGCGGTAACATGGATTTATCTATACGTTCGTTTGAAAACAAGGCTTTGTTTCCAAAGATTGTAACTTCTTGGAGTTGGTCATCTTGTATCGCTTTATTGTGTAGTTTTGAATGTGCCAGCTCATGTAGCAATGCCGATATGGTTTGAACCTCACTCATATTGTTGCGAATAACAATTTTTTGCTCGTCAAGTGAAAAATAGCCGTCCGCACGGTCGATTGATTCAAAGCTTATCGGTACGGCTGAGCTTCGCTTAATCGCTTCCAAAAACACTTCATAGTTTTGTACATTACCTGATAAATCGTTTGCAAGCTGCGGCAAAGGTTTACCGTCTGTTTGACTTACATCAAATACCGACACCACTCGAAACATCGGTATTTTAATTTCTTTTTCCACTTTAATCTCATTACCGTTATCGTCAAGGATGGGGAGCTTTGTGTCAGGATCAAGCTTCGTTTCCTCAATCTTTTTCTTAAATGGGGTGGGGGCTATAATCTTTATGCCTTTTTCACCTTTTTTCACATTTCGCTCAAATTGGTCGTGCCATTTATTAAAGCCTGCAACAAGTGTTGCATCCGGTTTTTGCATATAAATGAGCATTTGGTTATTGACACTGTATCTATGAAATCGGCTCATTGTCTGAAGATAGTTCTTGTACTTATCGCTTTCAAACAGCTCTTTTATACCTGTCTCTATGCTGTCTGTTATATCTTTCAGCCGTTCCTTGCTGCTTTTGGGTTTTTCTTTTCTTTCGGTAGCTTCATTTACTTTGTTTTCCGGCATTTAAAACTCCTCCTTTTGTAGATTTTTATTTTCAAATTCAAGAGAAAAATTCGTTTTGACACCATCGTCATTCATTAAAACAAATGCATTGTACCGCTTACCGGTTTGTTCTGAATAAATACCGCTTACATATGCTTTCTTGTTTTTAAGAAGTTCTTGGGCAATCTTTTGAGAGAGGTTTATCCGTTTTGATGTCAGGAAACGATTATCCCTCCATAGTGCAAATTTACAGCTGTTTTTCTCACAGAAGTACCCTTTTTTGCTCTCGGTGACATTGCTCCCACAGCGAGGACATTTGCCCACAACGGTTCTTCCTGACGGGAACAGTACCTCTGCACCATCAATGACTTTGTAGCCACGTACTATATCTGAAACCATTTTTTTGATTCCCGATAAAAAATCTTCGGGCTTCATCTTGCCCTTTTCAACGGAAAGCAACTGGTGTTCCCATTCGGCAGTCAAAAGAGGTGATTGCAGTTCCTCAGGGAGGATGGTAATAAGTGAAGTGCCGACATTATCTGGTAGGAGATTGACTGTTTTCTGTCCCTTAACCCGTGTAACAAATCCGACGGAAACAAGTTTTTCGATCATAGCTGCACGTGTTGCGGGTGTGCCGATCCCTTTTCGTTCCGCATTTTCGGGCATTTCCTTTTCTCCTGCCTTTTCCATAGCTGACAGAATAGTATCTTCTGTATAATGCTTGGGCGGTGTTGTTTTACCTTCTGTTACCGTTACATACTCAGCATTAAGTATCTGATCTTCATAAAGATCGGGGAGTATCTCATCTTTATCATTGGATGACAGATATAATTTCCAACCCATTGAAGAAACTGTTTTTCCTTTTGCTTTAAATCTTGTACCTGCACACAAAATATCTACCGTTGTTTCGGTATATAAGTAGGCTTCACTTACGGCACAAAGCATTCTTCTTGCTATCAGCTTTAATATCTCACGTTCACCTGCAATCAGCGATTTTATATCTGCACGTTCGGCACTTTTTGTAAGAATAATAGCATGGTGGTCCGTCACCTTTGCATTGTCACAAACCTTATTGCTGTTAATACTGTTCGGAGTTTCTGTACCTAAGATTTTTGCCGCTATGCCGGTCATTTCATTTACCGAAGCTTTCATATCCTCCGTCAAAAATCTACTGTCCGTTCTCGGATAGGTGCAAAGCTTTTTTTCATAAAGGCTTTGAAGATAATCAAGCGTTTGCTGTGCGGTGTAGCCCAGCAGTCTGTTCGCCGCTCTTTGAAGTGTGGTAAGGTCATATAAAGCAGGTGCGTTTTCTCTCTTTTCATTTTTTTCGACAGCTTGTATAACGGCACTGCTGCGGTTACACATTTTCGCAACAGCGTTTGCTTCGTCTTCATGTTCAAAACGCTCGCTTTCTGCTTTAAATCCGTTAAAATCCAGAACGACCTTATAAAACGGCTCACTTTTAAAGGCTTTTATTTCTGCTTCACGCTGTACGATCATGGATAGAGTGGGAGATATTACTCTGCCTACATTTAAGGTTCTGTGATACAGCACAGAAAACAGCCTTGTTGCGTTAATGCCAACAAGCCAGTCTGCTTTGCTTCTGCATAATGCGGCATAATAAAGGCAATCATACTCACTTCCGGGACGAAGGTTATCAAAACCACGTTTTACAGCCGTATCTTCCATAGATGAAATCCATAATCTTTTAATGGGCTTTGTACATCCCGCAAGCTGATATACAGTCCTGAAAATAAGTTCTCCCTCACGTCCCGCATCACAGGCGTTAATAATCTCTGTAACGCTGTCGTTTTTCATTAAGCCTGTTACAATTTCAAACTGCTTGCGTTTATCTTCTCCGACTGCGTACTGCCAGGTATCAGGAATGATAGGTAAATCCTCATATCTCCACTTAGCATAGCGTTCATTATAACTTTCGGGCTGTGCAAATTCTGCCAAATGCCCGAAACACCAGGCAACGGCATAGCCGTTACCTGATAAATAACCGTCGTTTTGCTTACCTGCGTCTATAACAACCGCAATGGTTTTTGCTACGGAGGGTTTCTCTGCAATTACAAGTTTCATGATTTCAAATCCTCGCTTTCATCATCGTAATCCTCATCGTCATCTGTGACAGCCTCATCTTCTTCAATGTCCGGTTCTTCGTTTGTTTCAATCTCGGTTTCTTCTTCCTCAGAATCGTATTCATCATCCTCTTCGTATAAATCATTCGGATCGGTTGCACCTTTTGTGCTTGATTTCTTTTTCCTGATATTAAACCAATAGAAAGCTCCCGCGCCACCAAGCAACATAAGAAGGATTAAAGCAATAACGGGAGTCATGTTGTTCTGAGCAGGTTCGGGTTCGGGGTTTGTTTCGGGTTCTTCGACTGTCGGAGCTGTCCCCGTACAAGCTTCCGCATTGACGCTGCAAACAGCACACTTTGTATTTACACTACCTATTTCGCATTTTGTGGTACAGGAACAGGTTGCTACCGAATCAGTCGGCTTTTCATCCTCGGTTAGCGCAAGCAAATCCGTTTCGTCAACGGCATTCAGAAAATAAACATTTTCCGTATCGCCGCTTCTGTCGATGATAATGTAGAATATGTTGCCGTTTTTAGATTCAACCGTAATAAACTGCTTGTCTTCGATCTTATTTTCAGCAGAAGTATCTGTGACCTGATGTACATCATCAATTACTGTCAGATTACCGCCGGGCGTAAGAGGTGATGTGCTTTCCACATTGTCATTTACACTTAGTTCCTCATTTTCCGGAACATTGGCTGATGCGGGAAAAGAAAAAGCTGTTATGCAAAGCACAGCAGCTAAGGTTATTAAAACCGTGTATTTCTTAAATTTCATTGTCATTTTCCTCCAAATCATTTTCAATTTTGGGTGTTTCTTCGTTTTTACCCAATAGATTTAAAAGCTCATCGATTGTAAATCCGCTTTCACGAACAGCACCGATAATTTCTTCATTTTCGAGCCGTCTTATTTTGTCGGAAAGCTTCTTGTTTTTATCTTGTAAATACGCAATTTTATCATTGTTTTTTTCGTATTCCTCTTTTAGTTTCACAATTCTCTGATTCATAAATATTCACCACCTTACGGAAGTCTGCCGTAGCACATAAAATGCTCTCTGAAATAGCTTGAATTGACATTTGCATATTGAATCGGATCGCCGCAATGAATCATCATACCGTCACCGACATATATTCCGACATGAGAAGCACCGGCTGTGTTATATGTTCTTTCAAAGAAGATAAGATCTCCGGGCTTTGCGTTTGACGGTGAAACTATCGTGCATTGCTGCCGTAGTCCCTCTGCGGTGAGTCTGCCCATATTCCAACCGCTGTGATTGATTACCCAGCATACAAAGCCTGAACAATCAAAAGAAGTAGAGGGAGAAGCTCCGCCCCAAACATAAGGATACCCAAGATACTTGGTTGCTTCTTGCATCATTGCCGCAAAACTTGTATCGGACAAAGCCTCAGGCGGAATCGCATAGTCTTGATATTCGGCATTGATGTATTTATCTATATACACCGAGTCGCTGAATAAATCCGGACGATTTCCGAGCGTTTTCATATACGTTGCATACAGCTCCAATCGGTCCTGACTAAGTATTTCCGACGGAATGTGCGACAGGTTATTGTTCACCAAAGTAACGGTGCAGATGTAGCAATCGTATGTTTCTTCGTAAGATGAACCATCCGGACCTGTAACAGTCCTTGTTCTTTGCTCCACTGTTACGCTCTCTGTTAAAGAATATTGCCTTTCAAAAAGCATTGTCAAATCGTCCTCAACATCGGAAAGTGTCCACGCACCCTGATGAAGTGCCGTAAGGGTGGAAATAAGTACATACGGATCATGTTCTATTGTGTCAAGCACATAAACGTACTCATCATAGCTATGGGTGCTTTCGTAATTTGATATTGTAGCATTCAAATTCGCTTCCAGTTCCTTATACCGCTGTTCTGCTCCGAGCATTGCCTCATCGGTACTTGGGTATGTTGAGCCTGCAATAGCAGAGGAAGCTCCTTCAAACATTACGGAGCAAGAGCTGAATATTCCTGTAATCAATACTATAATTGCAGCTATTCCCCCTATGATTAAAAATGCGGTCTTATGACGGCTTATAAATCCAATAAGCTTTTTTGAACCGCTTTTCGCCTTTGCCGAAGCTTTTTTTGTAATTTCTGAGGCTTTCTTTGCGGAAGCTCCGCTTTTTTTAGCTTTTGCATACTCTTTTTTGATTGCTCTTTTCTGCTGCCACTTGGAATAAGGGTTACTGTGCGGCGTATCACGAGACTGATATTTAGCCTGCTTGTTAAGTGCGTTTATATTTGCCTTATCTGCCTGCTTTTCCGCCTTATCGGCAGCCTTATACGGTTTTAGCTTGGATGAACGATTAACAAACCTTCCTGTCCTTATGCTTGTTTCAGCGGTTTTTTCCATTCCATGAGTTGTGCTTGCTGCTGCACTGTCATCTTCATTTTCACGCAGTATATTTGCAGCGGTATCCGCTGTTATGGTAACGGGCACTTTTGCAAGCTCTGCTTTTAAATGAGAGGAGGGTTTCTTTTTATCTACTTCCTCAAACAGTATTTTTGTTTTGACCTTACCGGTTTTCTCATCAACAAACCTTTGCTTTTTCTTTACCTGTTTCTTGGGAAGGTTCGCCTCAGCCTTTTCAAGACTTGCGTTTGCCCTGTCTGCTTTTTTGGCAGCTTTTTTAAGTTCCGGCTGTTGCCGTTCTTCGTCGGTAAACAACAATTTGGGTGATCTTTTCGCCATTTGTTACCACCGCCTTGCTTAAATTTTCTTTTCATAATCATTCCTCTTTTTTTGAATCAATGTTAATATTTGCCGAAACAGTAATCTGTTTGCCCTCTGTAAGTGCGGCACAGAGTTTATTTAACAAATATTCAAGATTACTTGGTTCCGTTTCTGCATCCGCGTCATCAGACTCACAGGTACCAAAATCAATGCCGAGCATATCTAAAATGCCTTCAAACATTTCGTCTTCATCATCCTCACAAAGTGCAAATCTTGGACAGCCGATGCTTTCAAGAAGTTCAAAACATTCGTTGGTAAGTCCCACTGTCAGTGCTCTCATTTCACTTTTTTTTTGCACGTTCTCCATGATTTAAAGACGCTGTAACCAATATATAATGATCGTCTATAACCTGATATAATCCAATCACCGTATTGATAAGGTGAAACAGCTTTTCTTTGTCTACTGTGTAAAATTCTGTGTTTTTCATTGTAGAATCCTCCTCTTTATTGATTATTGTTTGTTTGCTCTTGTGGTTTGGTTGTCATTATACTGTAGAGCTTCGTATCCTTGGGGAAACGATCTACGAACGGCAATATCGTACTGCCGTAAAAAAGCAATCCTTCACCTTCACTTGAATGTGTAACATAGGATAGCTGATGATTTGATATGTTTAATTGTTTTGCAAGAATCTGTCTGTCTCCTGATGCTTGATTGAGCATATACACATAATCAGAGTTTTCAAAAATGTTTTCCACCTCACGGCTTGACAGTAAGTCGTAGGGTAGGGTAAAGGCGCCTTGCCGCCGTTGGCGGTAGGTTTCCTACTCCCTCCCTCGGAACCGGACTTACTCCTCTCGAAGTATCCGGCTCCCCATTAGTAATTGACGTATTGATTAGTGTCTGTGTATTCTTTCATGGCACTTGCTGCAAACAACAAGTGTTTTCCGCCGTTTCTTTTTCATCACGGTTTCCCAATCAGAATTGCCCAATTCGTTTAGGTTCCGTATAACGTGTACCTCATACAAGTCGGCTTCTTTACACCCACATAGTTCACAAACTCTGGCATTAAGCCGTTGTCTGATTGTGGTTTTCCAGCTAAATTTCTTTCTCTGGTAGATAATGTCACTCGCTTCGCCACGCTTGCAGTCAGCGATTTTAACAGGGCGTACACGTTTCGTCCCCGTTTTGGTTTCATAAGGGACAGACCATGTTTTCCCGTCTTTATACTGGCGAATGATTTTGCGGATACTGGTCTTATGCTTATTGGCAATCGTTTTTAGGCAACTGTACTCCATAAGATAGCAGAAGTAATCCAGCGTGTGGTAATCACAAGCCAGATTGTAATAGTTGCATAGTCCTCTTGCCTCGGCATTGTACTGTTCCACAATCTCATAGTCCGCAAGGTTGAGAAGTCCGGCTCTGTGTATCGGCTGAAACTCCCCGTTTTCCTTTTGGCGAATGACTTTCTTTGCAAACATGAATTTCTCAATCTTTTCCGTATGGGGAATAGACAGGGCAACTTTCATGTGCAAGGTACGGGATTTTCTCCACGTTCCGTTTTTCATTCTGTGACCTTTGACTTCCTGATTTCTGCGGACGCAAATATCATAGCCAATGAAACGGACTTTTTCGGAGCTGTGCGTTATCAGCGTCTTTTCTTCGCTCAAAGTCAATTTCAGCTCTGTGCTTAGAAATTCAGCGATTTCGGCTTTCAATTCCTCACATTCCGCTTTTGTACCGCACACGCCAGCCAGCCAGTCGTCCGCATAGCGGACAAACGTAAACTTTTTATTGTCGGCAGGTTTGCAGGGCAGATTTCTTAGGGCTTTCTTCTGCGCCTTATGCTGGTTAATCAGTTCTTGTCTTGCCGCTTCGTCAGCGGTGTGGTCAATCCAGTAGGACAGTCTTTTTAGTTCTTTGCTTGCCGCATGATATTCCGGTGTCTGATATGCCGACCTCGGTTTATCAAAGCGTTCTGCGATTTCTCTGAACTTCCTGTCCAGCTCATTCAGATAGATATTTGCAAGTATTGGAGAGCAGATACCGCCTTGCGGGGAACCGCTGTAAGTGGCGTTGTACTTCCAATTCTCGATATACCCAGCTTTCAAAAACTGGCGAATAATGTTCAGAAAACGGCTGTCTTTGATTTTCCTGCTTAAAATCTCAATCAGCTTTTCGTGATTGATATTGTCAAAACAACCTTGAATATAGCCCTCGATAAACCAGACCACACCTGTGAAGTCAGAAGAAATCTGACGGAGTGCGGTATGACAGCTTTTGCCCGGTCTGAAACCGTGGGAGTGACTGTCAAAGACAGGTTCATAGATAGCTTCCAAAATCATTCTGACAACTTCTTGCAGGAGCTTGTCACGGAAAGACGGGATACCCAGCGGACGGAGCTTTCCGTTTTTCTTTGGAATATACTCACG
>JABLTO010054221.1_pt1 | contig 38241 bp, 27 predicted proteins | sample 7160091 | NCBI WGS metagenome assembly JABLTO01 (sample SAMN14651225, study PRJNA627086) | human gut metagenome | isolation source: feces | host: Homo sapiens
AAGTTCTCCGTCAATCTCATCAATGTGAAGTCCGTAAAGGTCTTCTAAGGTAAATAAGGTATGCATCAGTCCAACGTAACTGTCAATATCCGGGATAGCCAGAGCATGAGGGGATACTTCAAAAATATCAGCCAGTGCGTTCAGATATTTTTCTTTTGGACTGCGTGCCCCTTTTTCATACTGTGCAATGCGGACATCAGCCTGTGAATCACTGAATCCCAGCTGTTGCCCCAAATATTTCTGCGTGAAACCACGCAGAAGTCTGAAAGCGTGGATTGCTTTCAATGCATGGTATAATTTTAGTGGTGAAGTTCCAGTTGAAAATGATAAGGCATGTGTTGAATATATTGCAAGTCAAACTAATAGGTTTAAAACATATATAATGAATTTAATCAATGCTGAAAATACGGATGGAAGTGCATACAGAGAGAATATTGCAAAATTACATAGTGCTCTTTTGAATGCAGCGATTACCACACAAGAATATATAGGAGTTCGGCAATCTGTTTCATTTGCGGAAGTAGCAGTAAAAAATGCAAATACACTTAAACGCAAAGATTATTATCAACATAATTATGAGTGTTCTAGAGCACATGGTAAGACAAAAACAGTGATTACAGCTAAAGCTACGGGTAATATAATATTTGATTTTGAACAAGATGGATATGATATTGATGTTTTAAGGCAACAATCGGGATTTACTAGTTTAACGGGGAGACAACAAGAAAAGTGTGAAGAATGTTATAGGGAACTGACTCCGTATAGAAATACAAGTGTCCTAGCAACTGGACAAAATAAATTGGAGTATATAATTTTGTGAACGATGCAGGGAAGATTAGTGAGGCTATTGTTATTATATTGTATATGCTTCGTTGTTGTCTTGCACATGGTGATATTTCTCCAGACGAGTCTGCAAATGAAGTATACAAATATGCATATGAAGTACTATGTGCACCGTTAAAAAAATTGAAATAAATCTATTGATAACAAAAGCTAAACCGCTATAAAATAAGTAGAAGTACAAAAATTGTAAAAATCCGTACAAAAGCTGTAAAAATCTACGTTGAATTTTACAGCTTTTGTGTATAATAGAAGTAGCAGAAACAATTTAAAATCAAAGGAAGTAGCTGAAAGAATATGGCAAATTTGAAAATCTTCAGATGCTTCCGGGAATGGGGCGGATCTTTTTAAAAGAGTCAGCTTTCGGACAGATTATAAATATGCGATATGGGAAAATTATGTGATTATCTGCAAGATCAGTAAAGAATATGTAGAGGTTTATCGTGTAGTTAACCGATATCAGGATATCAAGAGAATCTTTGATTGATAATGGGTAAGAGGATAATGCTTTATGCTGATAAAGAAGTTAAGTAAATTATAATAATAAGTAATACTATTAGGTGACCCATAAAAGGCATATGTCAATAATGTTATTGACATATGCCTTTTATGGGACTATTATATAAGAAAAGCGAGAAAGGAGCAGTTTATGCCGAGACCAGTAAAATGCAGAAAAGTCTGTTATTTCCCCAATATTTTAGAATTTCTTCCGGCAGATAATACTGAGAACTCCCCCATTGTTCTGACGGTAGATGAGTATGAGACAATTCGTCTTTTGGACAAGAAAGGTTATAGTCAGGAGCAGTGTGCAGCATCTATGCAAGTCGCAAGAACAACGGTTCAACGAATTTATGAGATTGCCCGGAAGAAAATAGCAGATGCACTGATTGACGGACATCCACTCAGAATTGAAGGCGGAGATTTCAGAATCTGCGACGGTCAGAGCAGTAACTGCAACCTTGGAGGATGTTACAAGCAGGAATTTTATCAAAAATATGCAGTGGAAAAAGGAGAGGGTATTATGAGAATAGCAGTAACATATGAAAACGGACAGATTTTCCAGCATTTCGGACACACAGAAACATTTAAGATTTACGATGTTGTGGAAGGAAAAGTAGTGCATTCAGAAGTAGTAGATACGAATGGAAGCGGACACGGTGCATTGGCGGGAGTCCTTAATGCATTAAATGCAGATATTCTGATTTGTGGCGGAATCGGAGGCGGTGCACAGACAGCGTTAGCGGCAGCAGGCATTAAGCTTTTCGGAGGAGTTTCCGGAGATGCGGATAAGGCAGTAGAAGCTTTTATCAATGAAACACTTGAGTATAATCCAAATGTGAAGTGTTCTCACCATGAGCACAACCACGGGGAAGGACATACATGTGGCGAGCATGGATGTGGAAGCCACAGCTGTCATTAAGAAGAATAGTAAAAAATAATAAATAATACGAAAGGATGTGCCAAGGTAATGGAGAAGTTACCGCAGCACATCCTTTTGTGTTATTTTCATATTGATTATTTCTTACTTGCCGAAAGTAATGAATGGAACATATCATAATTATTAAGCACCCAGAGAAACCGAAAAATATTGAGTACAAGGTATCTTACCTGATAAAAGTGAAAAGTACATGAAGACGATTGTAGTTTTTGTATTGAGAAATATTCGACTCGGAGCAACCACTGACGGATTGGTAAGAAAAGAAAGATATGAGCTGCCGTCGGAAGCAGATATGAAAGAGTCAGGGCAGAGATGAGACTGTCCATATACATTTTTTACTTTCAGAGTTACTGTTCACTCCGTTCACAGCAACTTGGTCAAAATCCATTCCATATCACCTTCGGTGATGGGATTTTGCCCTGTATGTCTCGGGATTTTGCCATATTCATGACAAAACACCTCGCGGAATATTACCTGTGAACAGCAACCTTTCAGACCATACATCTTCCAGAGTCAGATGAAAAAGATTGATTTGACAAGAAAAACCGCTTATAATTTGAGTAAGAAAGATAAAAATCAGGAGACCAGCTATGAAGTTTTTTGATGCAATATTCAAAAAGAAAAAAGAGGCGGAAACTACTGCGAACACATCCGTATCAAAATCAAAGGAAGCTCAGAGCCTTAAAGAATTAGAGGGAGTTTTGCAAAAACTGCAGGAAAGCGACCACTATATTGCAAGAAGTGAATACTACGAGCAGGTCAGAGAATATGCAGAAACAGTTTCATTTATGCGAAAGATGGACGAGGCGGATATGCTGGTGGAGTTTTGCAGTAAAAACGGACTGTCTCCGGAGAATGTGCGTGAGCTGTGCATAAATTATGAAAATATTGTATCTTTTGTGGATAATATAAATGAGAATTATCTTTCAAGAAAGAAAAACGAAGAAAAAGAGTATCTGGATAATATTCTGAAAGACATAGACCCTGATATTTGTCTGGATGAAAATCAGAGAGAGGTAATTCTCTCTGATGAAGATTATGGGCTGGTCGTTGCCGGAGCTGGTGCGGGAAAAACAACAACTGTCGCGGCAAAGGTTAAATATCTGGTGGAGAAACAACATATTGATCCGTCGCAGATTTTAATGATTTCTTTCACAAATAAAGCAGTGAATGAGCTGCGGGAACGAATTAACAGAGACTTAAATATTCCCTGTCCGATTGCAACCTTTCATTCCGCAGGAAACGCGATACTTCATAAGAATGATCCCCAGAATCTTAATATTGTAGATTCTAATAAACTGTTTTTTTGTATACAGCGATATCTGAAAGATAAAATTTTGCGAGAGCCGGTTATGGTAAAGAAACTGGTATTATTTTTTGCGTCATATTTTGATGCGCCTTATGAAGGGGACGATATTAATGACTTTTTTAATCATATGGCACATGCAAATTATGCGACCATGCGAAGTGAACTTGAAGATTTTCGGACAGAAGTAATTGATCGTAAAACGCGAAATAAAGTAACGATTCAGAATGAAGTAGTACGTTCTTATCAGGAAGTAGAGATTGCTAATTTTTTCTATCTTAATAATATTGATTACGAGTACGAACCTGTATATAAATATAATATTATGTTGTCCCGTAAACCGTACACTCCCGATTTTATCATTCGTCAGAATGGACAGGAGATATATGTTGAACATTTTGGAATTACAGAAGATGGTCAAAATTCGCTTTATACTGAAGAACAGTTGAACATGTACAAAAAGGCAGTAAATGATAAAATCCTTTTTCATAAAAAACATGGAACAACGCTTATTTATACATTTTCTTCTTATAAAGACGGACGAAGTATCTCTGCACATCTGGAAGAGAAACTGCGTCAGCATGGAATTGAGCTGAAACGCCGCTCTGATGAGGAGGTGGCGAAGAAACTGGTATCTTCGGAAGAAAACAGATACATTAAGAGATTGATTATACTGGTATCGAATTTTATTCGAAATTTCAAAGTAAACGGATATGATGAAGATGACTTTGCGGTATTGAATCAAAAAACAGATAATGTAAGAACAAAATTATTTCTGGAGATCAGCCAGGCATGTTATCTGGAATACAAAAAGTGGCTGATTGAAAATCATGCAGTCGATTTTGAGGATATGATCAATGAGTCTGCACGTGTTTTAAATAATGTAAAAGAAATGAAACAGAAACTGGATTTTAAATATCTGATTGTTGATGAATATCAGGATATTTCGCGGCAGAGATTTGATCTGGTTAAAGCTTTTTCGGAGGTGACATCTGCGAAGGTTATGGCGGTCGGTGATGACTGGCAATCCATTTATGCATTCAGTGGTTCGGATATCACCCTTTTTACAAAGTTTGAAGAAAAAATGGGATATGCCAGACTGATGAAAATTGTCCATACATATCGTAATTCGCAGGAAGTCATTGATATAGCAGGAAATTTTATTCAGAAAAATACTTCACAGATTCGTAAATCCCTTATTTCGCCAAAGCATATTGAAAATCCTGTAATTATTTATACATATGACAGTACAATGAAATCGCCGAATGCGCACAGAAGAAGTGGGGCGGATTATGCAATTGCGTATGCTGTGCAGACATCATTGGAACAGATTATAAAATATGCAAAACAAGATGGAAAAGATCCATATAGTTTAAAAATATTGCTGTTAGGGAGATTTGGCTTCGATGGTCAGCGTCTGACCAGGACCGGTATGTATGAATATGTTAACCGGGGATCAAAGGTTAAATCGGTAAAATATCCGCAGATGAATATTACTTTTATGACAGCACATGCGTCAAAAGGACTGGGCTATGATGAAGTAGTTGTAATCAATGGCCGCAATGAAACGTACGGATTTCCATCAAAGATTGAAGATGATCCTGTTTTGTCACTGGTTGTAAAAGAGGACAGAAGCATGCAGTATGCGGAAGAGAGACGCCTTTTTTATGTAGCAATGACTCGGACAAAAAACAGAGTTTACTTTATAGCTCCGGAGCAAAATCCATCGGAGTTTCTTCTCGAAATCAAGAATGAATATAAAAATGTTTCGCTTTGTGGGACCTGGTCAGAAGAACCGGTTATTTTGGAGCGAAAAAAATGTCCGGTATGTGGATTCCCTATGCAGCTCAGATATAAACCGGCATATGGACTGCGCCTGTATATTTGTACAAATGAGCCCGAAGAGTGCAGTTTTATGACAAATCATATTATGGGTAAAAAGCTGGGAATTATGAAATGCCCGGACTGTCAGGATGGATATTTAATTGTAAAATTCAGCGAGAACAGACAGTATTTTTTAGGCTGCACCAATTATCAGAATAATGGAAAGGGCTGTAATAAAACATTATCTGCAAAAGAATATTACAAGCTTATGGGCTATGATGTTACCGAACTGGACTGGTTACCCAAAAAGGAAATAAAGGAAGAGAATACGAAACCGCAGCAAAAAACAATAGAATATGTAAGTCATAATGAGCAGCATAAAAATGATAACTGGGAACAGAAAATTCTGGATAAAAATGCGGATTCTGAAAATAGTCGTAAAAAGTATCCGGAATATAAAGGGCACAGCTTGTTTGAAATTGTTGAAACAATCATGAATGCATTGGTTCATATAAGTGAGAAGAAATATTTTGGTGTGTCGATACTGAGTGGGGTTTTGCGGGGATCAAATGCTGAAAAAATAAAAAAGAATGGATTGGACAAAGTAAAAGAATATAGCGCATTATCATATTTGTCCGGGGAAGAAGTTACGAGACTGATCTACTGGCTGATCGGACGTCATTATATTATTAAGACTGCGGGGCAATATCCGGTTCTTCATATTACAAGTGAAGGATTAAAATATGCGGAACTGTTTACGCCGAGAATTGCAGGAAATCTTCTGAAATGGCTGGAGACAGAAGCTGCCAGGCGGTTATTAGATGAGCAGGATATTTGATTTTCAGTCAGAAAAGTGGTGATATTTATGACAAAAGATGAATGGTATGCCCAGCTCTTTGAAAGACTTAACAATTTCAGATTTCGGAGCAGTTTTCATTTGAAGCAGAAAGATATTGATTATATAAATGAAAAGGGGAATATAAGTGAAAGAGAACTATAAATACCGGACAGGACTTTACAGAGGCCTCCTTTTTTTAATACTGGCAATGTTTGCGGTCGCGAGCGTAGCTTCTGCGGCACCGAAAGTTCAGGTACAGGCCGCATCAAAGAAGAACATAAATAGTAATCAAAAAAACAGCAGAAAAATTATCAAACTTACGGATAAATCCGGAAACTATCTGATTTATACAGGATATAACTGGTGGCTGAAAGACAAAAACGGAAAGAAATTAACCGGCATGCGATGCATCAGGGTGCCGGCAGGGCAGAAACTGAGATCCGGTTATTATATGTTTGACAGCAGGGGCTGTTTATGTAAGAGGAGAAGATTCTACAGAGTCAACACGGTTATTGGCAGCAAGAGATTTAAAGGAACTTATTATTTTTGTGGAGATTATGGAAGCTTATACAGGAGAGCCGGATGGAAGACCATAAATGGATATACCTATCTCCTTGGATTTGAGGGGAAACGATATGAAAACCGATGGAAATATGGATACTATTTCAATGCAAATGGCAAAATCGTAAAAAACAGAAAAATATCAGAAGGTGTTTATGTTGATTGTGATGGGCACAGATGTACGGAAGCAGAGATGGAAATCAGCAGTCTGAAGAAAAAACTGCAGACGATGTTGAACAGTTATTATGGTTCATGGTCAGTTTATGTGAAAGATTTAAAGACTGGCGGGGTGGTCAATCTGAATGAAAGTGCCATGTATTCTGCGAGTATAATCAAACCTTTTGTAATGGCATCGACTTTTGATCAGATTCAAAAGGGAAACTTGTCATACAGTTCCACGATAAAAGGACTTCTTCGCGAGATGATCACAGTAAGTGACAACGAGGCATACAATCAGCTGGTTAAATACAACAGTACATCCAGAAGTTTTTTGAGTGGGGCATCTGTTGTTAATAGATATCTTGAGAAAAATAAATACACAAAAACCGGCTGCCATCATACATTACATCCGGCATCTTCGGCATCAGTCGGCGATGGACGGAGCAATATCACCTCGGCAAAAGACTGTGGCATTCTTCTGGAACATATTTACAACGGAACCTGTGTATCTTCAAGATATTCAAAAGAAATGCGAAACCTTTTACTTGCCCAGACAAGAAGATGGAAGATACCGTCAGGTATTCCATCCGGAGTCAGAGTTGCAAACAAAACAGGCGAGACATCCAGTGTTGAGCATGATATGGCGATTGTCTACGGAAAGAAAAAAGATTACATAATCTGTGTATTTTCAAATACAGGCAGTGAGAATTATGCACTTCCGCGTATTCGGGAGATTTCAAGAACTGTATATAATTATCTGAACTGAATATGCAAAAACAAAAGAAAACCTCTTCCACCGACTTATCAATTTGTCGGACAGAAGAGGTTTTTCACTTATATAGAATTTTTTATCTGGTTACATACCTGTGTGTACACATGGTATCTGTCTCTGCCATTATGTTTTGCTTCATACAAGGCCGTATCGGCATTTTTGTAAAGATCCATATAGCAGCTGCCGGCTTCGGGAGCGAATGCAATGCCAACACTGATCGTAACATACTTTCCGTTCATTTCCTCGAAGGGAAGATTACGGACATTTTCAATCAGTTTGTTGATGCGCGCAGAGGCGATTTCCTTTGATTCTGTATTTCGCATGTAAATGACAAATTCATCACCGCCGATTCTTCCGATAATATCATCTTTCCGGAAATGACGGAAAAATGTTTTGCTGAGCTCATGGAGAACCGTATCACCGACAGCATGACCGTACTGGTCATTGACTTCTTTGAATTTATCTATATCGAGAATGACAAAAGTGCCTTTTTCATTGGGCATCTGTGTCAGGATCCTGTTGATATATTCTTCCGTAGCGCGTTTGTTGTAAGCACCGGTCAGTCCGTCAAGCTGTGCAGTTCTGAGAAGTATTTCGTTTTGTTTGCGATTGGTTCGGATAATATAAAAAACAAGAAGGAGAACCAGAATCAGGAATACACCAAGAAGTATACTTTCATCAGTTTTGATAAACTCATAAGATCCCTGTGCATTTGCAACAGGAATTACATAGCAGATCATCCAGTCGTTCATTCCGAGTCGGGTATAGGAGAGATACTGTGCGGTAGCAGAGCCGGAAGTTGTACGCACCTTTACGGTTCCGTCAGTTCCATTTTGGAAGTCCTGACGGACATTTTGCAAAGTAGCGTTGGATAATAAGTTTTTGCGTTCATAAAACTGGAAGAAATTATCCCCATATGTAATTTTGTGGTAAGCCGGATCACCATCATAAGCAATGATCTCCCCCAGCTGGTTAACGATCAGGCTGTATCCGGAATTATCAAATACATCATTAAAAAGCATGCGGCTTAGAGCGGTTACATTATAGGAACCACCAAGTACAGCGATGACATTACCATTCTGATAAACGGGGACGCCAAGGATTACGCGGGTTTCTTTATCTATACTGCTTTCAAGTGGATCACTTAAGGTTTCGTTTCCCTGTATAGCTTCCTGAAAATAGTACCGCTGTGAAACATTTTTTTCGGCTCCGTTATCATAATGAGCGGTGCCGTCTGTTTCAATCAGTGCTGTTCGTTCAAAGTCTGTATTTTCTGCCATGGAAACGAGCAGTTCCATATTTTCATCGGACAGAAGCGCGGAAGATTGCCCCATCTTATCTGCGATACTGTTCAGAAATCCATAATGAATCTGAAGAATGGAAAGAATATGGTCACTTTGCCTTGAAACAGTATCGGTCATGATATTTTGCGAGTTGGTGTCGATAGAACTCTGTATATTGATCAGAAAAATACTGAGGCTTACTGCCAATGCGCAGATAAACATCAAGATTGCGGATATGTAATTAACAGCATGATCTAGTTTCTTTTTCATATGCATTCCTCCGTTTCCTGTGGGCTTAGGATAATTACAGTATAAATGATTCTTATGTGTAATGCAAAAAGAATTACCGAATCTGTCCCTGACAGACATTATGTGCAAAAAGTGCATAAAAACTCTTGACGTGAAGAAAAATGAGAGGTAAAATAAAGTCACCTTTTAGCAAGGTAAAGCATAAGAGTAAATTCTATGAAGGGAATCAGTAGAAGCAGAGGAAACTGTCTACAGAGAGCTGTGTATGGTGGGAAGCAGCGACAGAACTGTTTTGAATATCATCCCTGAGAAGGAAGACCGAACGTTTTGCAGAACCGCCAGTAGGTTTTCACGGTAGCTCCCCGTTACAGGAGACGCGTATGCCGGTACGTTGCAGAATCGTACTTGTTTCAATGGAGAAACAGGGTGGTTGCGGAATGATATATCTATCCGTCCCTGATGGGGGCGGTTTTTTTTATGCCCAAAAGATCTGAAACCAGGAGGTCTGAAACCGGAACAAAATACAAAAAAGGGGAAGAGAGTATGAAAGTTTACAAAAAACTCATGAATGCACTTGCAGCAGTCGAAAAAGTCGTACTGATTGTATCTACGTTGCTGATCCTGGTGCTGACAGTGGGAAATGTATTTTCCCGTAAAGTGATCCATCGCTCATGGTCATTCACAGAAGAACTGGTTGTAGCGGTATTTGTTCTCATCACACTTCTGGCAGCAGCACTTGCATGTCGTAAAGGTGAACTGGTCAGTCTGTCATTGTTTACTGACCGTCTCCCGGAAAAACTGAAAAAACCGTCTGTGATCCTGATCACGGTTCTGAGCATTGTTTTTTCAGCAATTCTTTTTAAATATGGTATGGATAAGGTTATGACCCAGCTTGCAAACGGTAAGAGAACCTTCGTGCTGAACTGGCCGGAATGGATTTTCTGGTCCTTCGTACCGATCGGTGCAGGATGCATGATTCTTCATTTTATCGAGTTCTGCCTGGATTTCTGCACAGGATATAAAGAAGAAAAGGAGGACAAATAAATGATCAGTGCTGTTTTATTTATTTCATTCTTCATTTTTTTGATCCTTGGTGTGCCGATCGCAATCTGCCTGGGACTTTCCTCAGTATGTGCAATCATTTACTCCGGAACTTCACTTACGATCGTGGCAACCAACATGTATGCCGGAATCAGTAAATTCCTGCTTCTGGCAATTCCGTTTTTCGTATTATCCGGTAACATCATGGCAAAAGCCGGTATCTCCAAACGACTGATCGACTTCGTTGATACCTGCGTCGGCCACAAAAAAGGTGGTATCGCCATCGTATGTGTTATCGTTGCATGTTTCTTCGGAGCAATCTCCGGTTCCGGACCGGCAACTGTAGCTGCCCTTGGTGCAGTTCTGATTCCGGCAATGGTAGAGCAGGGAGGATTTTCCGCGCCGTTTTCCACGGCATTGATGGCGACATCGAGTTCGATTGCGATCGTCATACCTCCTAGTATTGCATTCGTTGTATATGCATCCATCACAGGTGTTTCTATCGCTGATATGTTCACAGCAGGTATCGTACCTGGTATTCTGATGGGTGTTGCGCTTGTAATTGTTGTTATGCTGGAAGCAAAGAAACACAACATTCAGCCTTCCAGAAAAAAAGCAACTGCAAAAGAACGCTGGGCTACATTTAAAGATGCATTCTGGGGATTTTTGATGCCGATCATCATCCTCGGTGGAATCTATGGCGGTATCTTTACACCAACAGAAGCAGCAGCCGTATCTGTTGTATATGGTCTGTTTGTAGGTATGGTCATCTATCGTGAAGTCAAATTCCGTGATCTGATCGACATTTTTGTAGAATCAGCAAAAACAACAGGTGGTATCATGCTGATCGTTGCATGTGCATCCCTGTTCTCTTATGTATGTACGAAATTTGGTATCGCAGACGCTGCATCCGGACTGCTTGCATCTATTGCACACAATCAGTTCGTATTCCTTCTGATCGTAAATATCATTTTCCTGATCGCAGGATGTTTCATCGATGCAAACTCAGCTATGTATATCTTTATCCCGATCATGCTTCCTGTATGCAAGGCACTTGGATATGACGTTGTTGCATTTGGTGTTATGGCAACTGTCAACCTTGCAATCGGTCAGGTAACACCGCCGGTTGGTGTCAACCTGTTCGTTGCAATCAGTATCAAGATCAAAAAAGGTCTGGAGGTTACTCTTCAGCAGATTTCAAAGGCAGTTATGCCGATGATCGCTGCTTCTGTAGCAGTGCTTCTTGTAATTACATATATTCCGGCCGTTTCTACAGCTCTGCCAAAAGCTCTTGCAAAGAACGGCGCTTATACAGGAGATCAGTCCTCCTCTGACACAGGAAGCACCGCTTCCAAAGATGCCGGAAACGACAATGATTCCTTCAATACTATTGCGGATTACAGTGATCTTGACTGGCCGGAGATGACATGGAACTTTGCATGCTCCACAACAGAGACAAGTACATGGGCTGACGGCGGACGTAAGTTCGGTGAACTTATGGAAAAAGCAACTGGCGGAAAGATCAAAGTCAATGTATATGCAGCAGACCAGCTTACCAACGGAAATCAGTCCGAAGGTATTCAGGCGCTGATGAATGGAGACCCGGTACAGATCTCCATGCATTCCAATCTGATCTATTCAGCATTTGACCCGAGATTCAATGTTGTATCCCTGCCGTTCATCTATGATTCTTATGATGATGCAGATGCAAAATTTGACGGCGCAGCCGGAGAGAAACTGAAAGAGATTCTTTCTGAGTATGGCCTGCACTGTATGGGTATCGCGGAAAATGGTTTCCGTGAGCTGACTAACAGCAGGCATGAAGTAAAAACTGTCGATGACATGAAAAACTTAAAGATCCGTGTAGCAGGATCAAACCTTCTTATGGAATGCTATAAGAGATGGGGCGCAGATGCGACCAATATGAACTGGTCCGAAACCTACACTGCACTGCAGCAGAACACAGTAGAAGGTCAGGAAAACCCGTTACCGGCAATTGATGCAGCAAGCGTACAGGAAGTTCAGCCGTACTGCTCCATGTGGGATGCAATCTATGACTGTCTGTTCTTCTGTATTAATCAGGATCTCTATGACAGTCTGACCGCAGAGCAGCAGGCAGTTGTTGATGAGTGTGGACAGAAAGCAGTAGAGTATGAGCGTTACATCAACCGTTCCGGTGACGAAGAGATCATGAGCCGCTGGGAAGAAAGCAATGGCGTAACTTTCACACAGAAAGAAGATATGGATATTGATTCCTTCAAAGAAGCTGTTGATGGTGTAGACGATTGGTTTGTTCAGGAACTGGAGAGTCAGGGCTATGATGATGCACAGGATCTGGTAGATCTTTTCACAGAAGATTCCATGGATACCGTAGATGATTACAGTGACCTTGACTGGCCGGAAGCAACATGGAACTTTGCATGCTCCACAACGGAGACAAGTACATGGGCAGAAGGCGGACGTAAGTTCGGTGAACTTATGGAAAAAGCAACCGGCGGAAAGATCAAAGTCAATGTATACGCAGCAGACCAGCTTACCAACGGAAACCAGTCCGAAGGTATTCAGGCGCTGATGAATGGAGACCCGGTACAGATTTCTATGCATTCCAACCTGATCTACTCTGCATTTGACCCGAGATTCAATGTTGTATCTCTGCCGTTCATCTATGATTCCTACGATGATGCAGATGCGAAGTTTGACGGTGAGGCAGGAGAAAAACTGAAAGAGATTCTTTCAAGCTACGGCCTGCACTGCATGGGTATCGCGGAAAATGGTTTCCGTGAGCTGACCAACAGTAAACATGAAGTAAAAACTGTCGATGATATGAAGAACCTGAAAATCCGTGTAGCAGGATCAAACCTTCTTATGGAATGCTATAAGAGATGGGGCGCGGATGCGACCAACATGAACTGGTCCGAAACCTATACTGCATTGCAGCAGAATACAGTAGAAGGTCAGGAGAACCCGCTGCCGGCAATCGATGCGGCAAGTGTACAGGAAGTTCAGCCATACTGCTCCATGTGGGATGCAATTTATGACTGTCTGTTCTTCTGCATCAACCAGGATCTTTATGATACTCTGACACCGGAGCAGCAGGCAGTTGTTGATGAGTGTGGACAGAAAGCAGTAGAGTATGAGCGTTACATCAACCGTTCCGGTGACGAAGAGATCATGAACCGCTGGGAATCCAAGAATGGTGTAACATTCACAAAGAAAGACGATATGGACATCGATTCCTTTAAGGAAGCAGTAGACGGTGTAGATGAGTGGTTTGTAGAACAGCTTAAAGATGCCGGATACAAAGATGGACAGGAACTTGTAGACCTATTCGAAAAATAAAAATAAAAAGTTTTAAGTCAGAGAAATCCCTGAATTCCGTTGGAGTTCAGGGATTTTTCTGCTTGTTGATTAAATGTACGGACAAGGGTATAATATACTTGTATTATTATGTGATATTGCAAAATGAGGGGGAAATACACGATGAATCCGATCTTGCAAAAGGATATGGAGGACATTTTTTCACGCAATAACAGCTGGGAACGACTGGAGAAAAGTACAGTACTTCTGACGGGTGCATATGGGATGCTGGCATCTTATATTGTCCATTTTCTGCTGTATGTCAGAACTGTCAAAAATATAAATGTAAAACTGATTGCGGTAGTTCGAAACAAGGACAAATTTGTGCAGAGATTTGGGAATATAGAGGGATTTGACAGTATAGAGATCATTCAGAATGACCTGTCAGAACCGATAGAGATAGATGAAGATGTGGACTATATCATTCATGCTGCATCACTGGCGAGTCCACAGTATTACAGCGTGTGTCCGGTGGATGTATTGAAACCGAATACGATTGGAAATTATCATCTGCTTGAACTTGCAACAACAAAAAAAGTAAAAAGCTATCTGCTGTTCAGTTCATGTGACGTTTATGGGACACCGAAAGTCGACGGCTTGATTAATGAGACTGCGTTTGGGCATATGGATACACTTGACATACATAACTGTTACAGCGAAAGCAAACGTATGGCAGAAACCATGTGCCGTGCATTCTGGGTACAGCATCAGGTTCCGGTCAGAATTGCACGGATCGCACATACGTATGCACCGACGATGGATATACAGAATGACCCTCGGGTATTTGCTTCCTTTGTAAAAAATATTGTTGCAGGTGAAGACATTGTATTGAAAAGTGACGGCTCCGGGAAGCGTACGTTCTGTTATATTACAGATGCAGTTGCCGGCTATTTTAAGATCCTGTTTGATGGTGCGGAGGGCGAGGCATACAACGTTTGCAATACTTCACAGTTTGTAAGCATTCGTGAGCTTGCAGAATGTCTGACGGAGATTTATCCGGAAAAAAATCTTCATGTAATCTGCAAACAGCGCAGTGAATCTGAAAATTATACAGAAAATAAGGCACTGGTTGGCCATGAAAGGATCCCTGATAATCACAAGCTGCAGGCACTGGGCTGGGAGGCCAGAGTGGATATCAGAGAGGGATTTGGCAGAGTGGTGCAGTATATTGAAAATGAAAACAGGTGAGGATTCAATACTCACAGAATTTATTTACAGGAGCGACAATATAAAAATGAATAACTTCGATTTCAATTTTTATAAAGGAAAAAAAGTTTTAGTTACAGGTCATACCGGATTTAAAGGGGCATGGCTCTGCAGACTTCTGCTCGGACTTGGGGCAGAGGTGACGGGATATGCACTGAAACCGCCGACAGATCCGGAGCTTTTCGGGCTGCTTGACCTCGAAAAAAATATGCGTTCTGTAACCGGAGACATCCGGGATCTTTCTAAATTAACGGGAGTCCTGAAGGCGGCACAGCCGGAAATTGTTCTTCATCTTGCAGCACAGCCGATCGTCCGTGAATCCTATGCGAACCCGGTCTACACTTATGAAACGAATGTAATGGGTACAGTCAATATACTTGAGGCAGTAAGAAGTGCAGGAAGTGTAGCTTCTTTTCTGAATGTTACTACAGATAAAGTATACAAAAATAATGAGTGGGAATGGGGATACCGCGAGACGGATGAATTGGATGGCTATGATCCGTATTCCAACAGTAAATCCTGCTCAGAACTGGTTACACACAGTTACGAAAAGGCTTTCCTTAAAGATGCAGGTATTGCAGTATCTACTGCACGTGCCGGAAATGTAATTGGCGGAGGCGACTTTGCAGCAGATCGTATCATTCCGGATTGTGTCAGAGCTATGGCGTCCGGAAGGGAAATTGCCGTGCGTAATCCGCATTCAACCAGACCATATCAGCATGTACTGGAACCGCTGGGGGTATATCTGATGATTGCCGGTGTGCAGTATCAGGACAGCTCGAAAGCCGGTTCCTATAACGTAGGACCGGGAGATGAAGACTGCATTACTACCGGAGAGCTTGCAGATCTTTTCTGTGAGGCATGGGGAGGAAAGGCAGCATGGAAAAATCTGTTTCAGGGAGGTCCTCATGAGGCAAATTTCCTCAAACTGGACTGCTCCAGAATCCGCAGTACTTTTGGCTGGAGACCACACTGGCATGTAAAAGATGCCGTACGATATACAGTACAGTGGTATCAGGCATGGCTTGACGGAGAAAATATGGCAGAATATACAGACCGTCAGATAAAAGAATATTTTAGATAAAAACAGAATGGAGCAAAAGGAGTAATGAAAAAGAATCGGGAAATGTTCAGCGGACTGACGGCATGGCTGGTGTCGGCCTGCTTTTTTCTCGGATGTTTTGCAAATAAGCAATTGCTGGAAAAAATAAGTAAACTGGGAAACAGTCATATTTTAATTTATGGAATTACATTGGTCTTGTTTTGTCTGGCATTTCTGGTATGTATGGGGCTTACCGGAAGAATGAAGGGTAAACAAAGCTATTCTGACGGAAATGCGGCAGGGCAGAAAATCCTGTTTTCTGTGCTGCTTCTTTCGCAGATTCCTTTCTGGATCATCTGTGTGGCGAATGAGACAGATCAGGTGAGTTCAGTAGCCGGGAGATATGGATGGCATACACATCCGCTTATATTTGGAATCATTTTGTTTCTTGCAGAACTGCTCATTCTGACATGGATGTATGCAAAAATCTCCGTTCCGGGACGTGATGGAGAATGGATCGTCTGGCTGACTTATGTTGTTCTTACCGTATTGATCCTGTACTCTATGTATACACCGAATATTTTTGGCAGGGGAGAACAGAGTGACTCCTATCATTGCCATGCATATTTTAATTCGGTTTATAACATTTATCAGGGAATGCCGTATACACACAATGTTACCAGTATTTACGGACACTATGCTTTGTTTTTTAAGATTCCGCTGAAATTATTTCATGGGGACTTCAGGGCATTTGTCATGATGCTTGCAATGGTCGGTACATTTGCACATGTATGCGCATTTCTGACATTACAGCTTCTGGTGGAAAGCAGAGCATTGCGGATAGCCGGAGCGCTGGCTATCGCATTTCCAATACTCGGTATGCGTGGGGGATACTACTGGCAGGTATGGCCGCACAGAATAGTTTTTCCAATGATTCTTCTGCTGTATGGAGCTGTGATCCTTAAGAAAAACTACCGGGGATTTATAAGCACGGCGGGGGGATATCTGATCTGTCTGCTTGCAGTTCTGTGGAATACGGAGACAGGAATTTTTCTGGCGATTTCGTGGGCGGCAATGTATGTGTCCCGTTATTTTTCAGAAAACAGAGTGAAGATCGGAAAGCTTCTTATAAATATAGCAGTACATGTTGCAGGAATTGTATTCAGTGTCCTGGGTGCATATGGTACGGTAAATCTGTATAATATTCTGAAACACAGTCCGGTGAATTCACTGGAGGATTTTCTGGTACCGCTTCTTTCAAGCAATTATATGGAAGGGGTTCTACATCTTGATATGCCGCTTTATCCATGTGCTTATATGGCGGTGATCACGCTGTTCCTTATGGGAACCTCTGTGGGATTGTCCGGCTGGTTTCGGGAAGAAAAGAAACAGTGCTGGAATAGAGAACTTATATTTTTGTTGAGCGTAGGTGCACTTGGATGTCTGGTCTATTATATTAATCGTCCGGCATACCATAATCTGGACTGTGTTGCTCTTCCGGCTGCGATTTTGTCGGCATATTTCGGCCAGTACGGTCTTAGATTTATCAGAAACAAAGAATGGAAAAATTTTGGGAAAATTTCATCGACGCATGTATTCCGGGCAGGAGTCGGACTGATCTGTACAGCCGCTGTACTTGCTATGTCTACAGGCACAGTGCTGCAGTTTGCTCAGAACAGTCAGATAAAAGAAAATTTTCACGACATGGAAGATTTTGAAGGGCTGGCAGCTCAGGTGGCTGAGATGGTACCGGAAAACACACCGGCGTTCGGAATCAATATACCGGAGATCTACAGTCTGCTTCAGCGGAGAACAGAATGTTTTACAATGGATTTCAGTGATATGCTTGTCCGTCCGGACAGTTTGAAAGAACTGAAAGATCAGCTGGAACACGCCGAAGTCAGAGGGGCCTTTACCGGAAAATCCTCAATGAAAATATGGAAGCGTAATGATCCTGAGACTTACCGATGGTTCAGGGAACATTATATACTAAAAGATACGATTTCTTTCCAGCAGGAAGAATTTCAATATTATATAGAAAAATAAAATACAGAAGGAGAATATTATGTTTGAAGAAATGACAGAACAGCAGGCCAGAGAACAGATTCTGGAAATGACAAGAAATTACTGCAACAAATATCATAATCAGAAAAAACCATATCAGGAGGGTGACCGTATTCCATATGCGTCCAGGGTATACGATGCAGAAGAAATGGTAAATCTGGTAGACAGCTCTCTTGAGTTCTGGCTGACAGCCGGACGTTATACAAATGAATTTGAACATGCATTTGCAAAATATCTAGGTGTGCGTTACTGCTCACTGGTAAACTCAGGATCTTCCGCGAATCTGCTTGCTTTTATGACGCTGACTTCTCCACTTCTGAAAGAACGTCAGATCCTTCCGGGAGATGAGGTGATCACAGTTGCGGCAGGTTTCCCGACAACTGTTTCGCCAATGATCCAGTATGGGGCCGTACCGGTGTTTGTTGACGTGACCATTCCACAGTACAACATTGATCCTTCCCTTCTGGAAGCTGCATGGTCTCCGAAGACAAAAGCTGTCATGCTTGCACATACACTTGGAAATCCATTTGACCTGAAAGCAATAAAAGAGTTTTGTGATCGGCACAACCTGTGGCTGATCGAGGATAACTGCGATGCACTTGGGTCTGTATATACGATTGACGGTGAGGATAAACTGACAGGAACAATCGGTGATATCGGAACCTCCAGTTTTTACCCGCCACATCATATGACAATGGGAGAGGGTGGTGCTGTTTATACAGACAATCCACTTCTGAACAGAATTGCACGTTCTTTCCGAGACTGGGGAAGAGACTGCATCTGTGCACCGGGTCAGGATAATCTCTGTGGTCATCGCTTTGACCGCCAGTATGGTGAACTTCCGGTTGGCTACGATCACAAGTATGTATATTCTCATTTTGGATATAACCTCAAGGCAACTGATATGCAGGCTGCAGTCGGATGTGCACAGCTTAAGAAGTTTCCATCCTTCGTAGAGCGCAGAATTCACAACTTCAATTATCTGAAAGAAGCACTCAAAGGAACAGAAGACAAACTGATTCTCCCGAAGGCATGTGAGAATTCCAGACCGAGCTGGTTTGGTTTCCTGATCACCTGCCGTGAGGGTGTAGACCGTAACCAGATCGTTCAGATGATTGAAGCAAAAGGGGTACAGACGCGTATGCTGTTTGCGGGCAATCTTACAAAACATCCGTGCTTTGACCAGATGCGTGCAACCGGCAAGGGCTACCGTATTGCCGGAACACTTGAAAATACAGACCGTATCATGAAAGATACTTTCTGGATCGGTGTATATCCGGGAATGACAGATGAAATGCTGGAAGCTATGGCAAATGCGATCAAAGATGCAGTGAATGGAGTAAAATAAGATGATTTTAGATGAAAAACTGCGTTGGGCAGGATTTTGGATACTGGATGGACTGCGTGGCGGTCAGACCCGTAAATATTATGACAGGATCCGCTACGCGTGGAAAGAAGGAAGTTCTGTTGCGGAGACAGAAGAAAGAATCCGGAATCTGATCAGACATGCAGTAAAAACAACAGATTTTTATAAAGATTATCCGGAAGACACACCACTTGAGAAACTTCCGGTCGTAAATAAAGATACATTTCGACAGCATTATGACAGCTTTCTTTCATCAACTTATAAAGATGCAGAAGATAATCGTGTGATGTGTACCAGCGGTTCGACCGGTACACCACTTCGTATGATCCAGAACAAAGACAAAATTTGTCACAATACTGCAGGTGGTATTTTTCTCGGGGCAGCAGCCGGATATTATATTGGAATGAAAGAAGCATTTATCCGTGTGTGGGTAAATAATGTCCGCAAAAGCAAATTACGCCTTTTTCAGGAAAATCTGATCATGATGGACAGTTCCCGGATGGATGACAAAGCGCTTGCCGGAATGCTCGATGTGATTGAAAAGAAAAAAGTCAAATGTCTTGTCGGATATTCTTCTGCACTTGGTGAGCTGAGTGAATATATCCGAAAAACCGGACGGGATTGCAGTAAATTCCGGGTAAGGACGATCATCCCGATCTCTGAGACGATGCCGGAACCTGTGCGCCGCACACTGTCAGAACAATTTGGCTGCCCGGTGCGTGCATGGTATTCCAACGAAGAAAACGGCATTATGGGCCTTCAGAATGAAGACAATGAAGGCTATCATATTGATACCGAAACTTATTATTATGAAATATTAAAAATGGATTCTGATGAACCGGCAGAACCGGGAGAACTCGGAAGAATCGTGATTACAGATCTTTTTAACTATGCATTTCCGATCATTCGTTATGACAATGGCGATACAGCGGTGGCAGTCCGCAAAGAAAAGAACGGTCGTTTTAAACTCTGTCTGTCTGTGCTTTACGGACGGCGTAGTGACCTGATCTATGACTGCGACGGCAAGGCAGTCACACCATATATCATTACGAATAATCTCTGGGATATTGAGGGTGTGAAACAGTATCGTTTTATTCAGGAAGATGTAAAAGATTATACGATCTGGCTGAACGGAGATCAGGAAAAGATGGATCAGGAGGAGATTCTTCGCAGGATCCGTCCGTATCTGGGCGAGGAAGCACATATTAAAGTTGAGATCGTTGATGAGATTCCGGTGCTTGCTTCCGGAAAACGTAAATACATAGAAAACCGCTGTCAGAAGTATCAGCAGCATAAAGGATTCTGTGGCTGATATGCAGGAGGTAAAGATTTGAAAAACAGGGAACAGAAAAAAGGAATTGCGGTAAATACCCTGTATACGATGGGCGGACTGCTCTGGATGAATGCAGTTCTGCAGATCGTGGTGACACCCCTTCTCAATCGGCTGATGGGAGCGGAGCAGCTTGGAAATCTTCTTTATATTACCGGTCTTGTGGCAATCATCTGCCCGTCGGTGGGACAGGCATTAAATACAAGCCGCCTTGTTGTTCGCAGAGACTGCGAGATAACAAACGGAGATTATGACTGGCTGCTTCTGATCTTTGGCGCGATCGGAAGTGTGGCTGCTCTTGTGATGTCAAGGAACAGCATTACCAATATGGCGATGGCGGCCGGCGTTTTTATTATGTTTATGCTGACTGTTTTTCGATATTACGGAGATGTGGAATATCGTCTGAACCTGAATTACCGGAGATATTTCATTTATTATCTGTTGATCGGAATCGGATATCTGGCAGGATTCGGAATATATTATGTAACCGGACAATGGGTATGGATTTATCTGATTGGTGAGGGCGCCGCACTTGTTTTTGTAGGAATTACAGGAAATGTATTTCATAATTTCTGGAACAGGAGCAGTTTTTTTTCTGCTGCACTCAGCCGTGGATTTTTCCTTATGTTGTCGTATCTGGTCACGAATACAACGTTGAATATTGATCGCCTTGTGATACGTCAGGTACTTGGAAATGAGCAGGTAACATGGTACTATGTGACTTCACTGATCGGGAAGACTCTGGTGCTTCTGATCGCACCGATCAATACGATCGTGATTTCCTATCTTACAAAAAGAAAAGAGCGCCTGACGCGTTCACAGTATGGCAAAGCAGCACTTGCAGGAGGAATCGTAAGTTTTGTATTCTTTCTTGCCTGTCAGGTGGGAACACCGCTTTTTGTATGGCTCTTTTACAGAAATCTCTATGATTCGGTAAAAGGCATTGTAACTGTTGTAAATCTGGCGCAGATTCTTGGATTATATTCTGCGTTTCTGTTTATTCTTGTGCTGACATTCACGGATGAGAGATGGCAGCTTGGTCTACAGCTTGCACATTTTGGAATACTTCTTGCAGTGTCGATACCGGCAGCAAAAATGTATGGACTGACAGGCTTTGCCTATGCGTCACTTGGTGCAAATATTCTGCGTGTGGCGGCTGTGATCATTCTGGGACTGGTGAAAGCACAAAACGGAAAGGAAAGTAAAGATGAATACAGGTGAAGTACTTAGAAGGACTGTTTTTAATCTGCTCGATGCCTCAAAGGGCGGCAAACTGCAGAAATTAAAAGAAGTGAATAAGCGGGAGATTGTGGAAGGTGTAACAGAAGAATATATGGAACGCCGCCTGAAGACCCTGCTCGATTATGTAAAGAAAAATTCTTCCTTTTACCGCAAACATCCGGAATGGAAAGAACTCAAAGATTTTCCGGTCATGACGAAAGGTGACTTTATTGAACATTATGATGAGGTTCTTGTAGACCATTATCAGGAACAGGGTAAACTTTACCGTCTGAGCACAAGCGGTTCTACAGGCACACCGTTTACGGTACTGTGTGACGGTGACAAAATGAACCGCATCAATATGAATTTTATCTCCTGCATGGAGCTGAATGGGTTCCGTATGGGAATGAAGCGTGGTGAATTCCGCGCGTGGATAAAGGGAAAAAATACGATCAGTAAGTGGAAATCTTTCAAAAATAATCTTATCATGGTGGATATCTCCAATATGGGAGATGAGTCTCTGGAAAAAATCTGTCGGGATATTGAGAAAAAGAAGATTCAGGTACTCGTTCCGTATTCAAGTGCACTGACTGCACTGACACAGTATCTGAAGAGAACGAAAAGAGACATCAGCCGCTGGCAGGTCGAAATGATCTATACAATGGGAGAGGCGCTTCCGCAGGAGACATATGATCTGGCAAAGGAACTGTTTGGTTTTACTCCGGTGCGTACTTATGGAAATAACGAGAATGGTTTTATTGCGGTTCAGCTTGGCGAAGATCCGGAATATTCCATCGATATGTTTAACTATTATCCGGAGATTCTTAAGATGGACTGCGATGAACCGGCAGAACCGGGTGAACTCGGAAGAATCGTTGTGACGGATTATTACAATAAGACATTCCCGATGGTACGTTATGATACAGGAGATACCGGAATGATGCGAATCGACCGGGATGAAAAAGGCCGCATCCATGGCAAATATGTGGAAATCTATGGAAGACGCGGATCTCTGATGTATAACACAAAGGGCGAACCACTGTCCATTCATGTATTTATGAACACACTTTTGAAATTTGAGGGAGTGGTTTATCAGGCCAGATGCATCCAGTGGGGTGAAAAAGAATACGAACTGCTTGTCAATGCAGACAGAGAAAAACTGAATGTCGAAGAGCTTCTTGCAGCTTACCGCCACTATCTGGGCGAGGATGCTGAAATCCGTATTACTTATGTAGAGGAGATACCGATTCAGGCATCCGGTAAATTTATGGTCTGCGAGAATAAGTGGGATGGAAGGAAATAAGCTTTATGAAACAGAAAGTATCTGATTATATAGCGGATTATATTGCAAACTGGGGAATTCGGGATGTGTTTACAGTGACGGGTGGCGGCGCCATGCATATGAATGATGCTTTTGGGCATCATCCGAAACTGCACTGCACTTACCAGCACCACGAACAGGCATGTGCGATGGCAGCCGAAGCATATGCACGTATGGATAACCGTATGGCAGCAGTCTGCGTGACGACGGGGCCCGGGGCGACAAATGCCATAACAGGTGTGCTTGGCTGCTGGATGGATTCGATTCCCATGATTGTTTTTTCCGGACAGGCCCGATATGCAACGACAGTTGCAGCTTCCGGATTAAAGCTTAGAAGTATGGGAGTGCAGGAATGCAATATCGTTCCGGTTGTAACTTCGCTTACAAAATATGCACAGATGGTAATTGATCCAAAAGAAATCCGTTATCATCTGGAAAAAGCACTTTACATGGCGGTGAACGGAAGACCGGGACCGGTATGGCTGGATATCCCGCTGGATGTACAGGGGGCAACGATTGAGACGGAGGATCTGAAAGGTTACGACCCGAAAGAAAATCCGGAAGAAACACCTGCGGCGATTTCACAGGATGTAGTAAAAGAAATTGTGGACAGGATTGCACAGAGTCGTCGTCCGGTACTGTTTCCGGGAAATGGTGTGCGACTTGCCGGTGCGATAGACGATTTCCACAGACTTGTAAATATTCTGGGAGTTCCGGTGATCACAGGAATGAGCAGTGTAGATGCACTGGAATCACATCACCCATATTTTGTCGGAAGGAGTGGAGGAACCGGAACACGTCCGGGAAATTTTGCACTCCAGAACAGTGACGTACTTCTTTCCATAGGAAATCGTCAGGGATTTGCGCAGACAGGCTTCCAGTATCAGGACTGGGCAAGAGAGAGTTTTACAATATTGAACGATATTGATGAAAATGAACTGAAAAAACCAAATCTTCACGTAAGTCTTCCTGTAGTCGGGGACGCGGGCGAGCTGATCCGCAAACTGATCTGTGAGGCAGAGCGTCGCGGGGCAGACGAAAAACATCCACTGTTTCAGGGAGAGGACTGGGTTCGTCAGTGTCAGATCTGGAAACAGAAATATCCGGTGGTGACTGCGAAACATTACGAAACAATAGAAGAAAGCTGCACCAATATTTATGCTTTTTATGAGGAACTGTCGAAGGCAATGCACGAAGGCGAGACACTGATGGTCAGTGTTGGAACTTCAAGAGTTGCCGGAAGTCAGGCATTTCAGGTAAAAAAAGGTCAGCGTTTTATTACAAATCCGAATACAGCTTCTATGGGCTTCTGCCTTCCGGCAGTGACAGGTATCTGCGTGGCACATCCGGGAGAATCGGTGGTATGTGTCACAGGTGAAGGAAGTCTTCAGATGAATATTCAGGAATTACAGACTATCCGTCAGAATCGGCTTCCAGTGAAACTGTTTGTGATCAACAATCAGGGATATCATTCTATCCGCCAGACTCAGCAGAGCTATTTTGCACCGCCGCTTGTAGGTGTGGGCGAGGAGAGCCGGGACTTAAGTTTTCCGGATCTTGAAAAACTGGCACCGGCATATGGCTTTACTTACAGAGCAATCCACCATGCGGAGGAACTTCCGGACGTGATACGGGAAGTGCTGGAGATGGATGGAGCGGCAGTATGTGAGGTCTATGTAACGAAATATCAGAAGACGGAGCCAAAGACTTCTGCGAAAAAGCTCGAAGATGGATCAATGGTATCTGCTCCGCTGGAAGATATGTATCCGTTTCTGGATCAAAAAGAACTGGAAGAAAACATGTATATTCCGCTTCCAAAGAAATACTGACAGCGGAAGAAATCAGAATACAGGAGAATGAACATGAGGAAGAAAATTTCAATTGTAATACCGACTTACAATGAAGAAGCAAATGTAGTGCCCCTCTCAAAAGCGGTAATAGAAGTGATGGAGCGGGATTTAAGTGAATATGATTACGAAATCCTGTTTATCGACAATCACTCCAAAGATAACACACAGGCACTGCTTCGAGGATTGTGTGCAAATAACAAAAAAATCAAGGCAATCTTTAATGCGAAGAATTTTGGACAGGCACGTTCACCGGTATATGGAATGAAACAGGCATATGGAGACTGCGTGGTACGTCTGACTGCAGATTTTCAGGATCCGGTTGATATGATTCCGAAATTTGTCCGTGAATGGGAAAAGGGAACAAAGATTGTCATCGGAGTTAAGAGTGCAAGTCAGGAACGTAAGACCATGTACTGGATTCGTTCCTGCTATTACCGGATGATCAACAAAATCACAGATATTGACCATATCAATCAGTTTACCGGTTTTGGCCTGTATGACAAAAAATTCGTAGATGTTGTGCGTGATCTGCATGACCCGCTTCCGTATCTTCGCGGCATTATCGCGGAACTGGGATTTGACTATACCGCAATTGAATATACGCAGCCGAAGCGCCGTGCAGGAAAGAGCAAAAATAACTTCTACAGCCTGTATGATTATGCGATGATAGGAATTACTTCCTATTCTAAAGTAGTGATGAGACTTGCAACTTTTGCAGGATTTATCATTGGTGGATTAAGTATGGTGGCGGCGGTTGTTTATCTGATCATGAAACTGATGTTCTGGCATCGCTTTTCAGCAGGTATTGCACCTTTGCTGATCGGTGTATTTTTCCTCGGAGCACTGCAGCTGTTCTTTATCGGATTCCTCGGAGAATATGTTCTGAGTATTAATACAAGGGTGCTTGACCGGCCGCTTGTTGTTGAGGAAGAACGTCTGAACTTCGATGAAGAGGAAACAGAAAAAGAGGAGGATGCACAGTGACGGATTCGCAGAAAAAACCGATTTGGAAAAACGAACTGGTATGGCTTTTTCTGATTACGAGCGGACTTTTTGCGCTCCTGTACAGTAAATTTATTCTGGGCGGTTTCGCTTATGTGTTTACTGATTGCGGAGCGGATACTTTGCAGATCAATTATGCACAGTATGAAATGTTTTCTTCATTATTCAGAAGTGGCGACAGCGGTTATATATTGCAGGCCGGACTTGGAATGGATGTGTCTTCTTATTATCCGGCATATCTGATTCCATATAATCTTCTGCTTCTTCTTGCACCGCAGAGACTTCTGCCGTGGGCAGTGCTTGCATCTGCATATCTGAAACTTCTGACGATATCTCTTGTGGGATATCTGTTTTACCGTAAACTGATGGGTGAGGGAATCGGAACGATGGCAGCTGCACTTGCGTGGACATTTTCCGGCTATGTGATCCTCTGGGGGCAGCAGTACGGATTTTGTACATGTATGGCACTTTTCACTGTTTTTATGTATTTCCTTCAGTGTTATCTTAACGGAGAAAAACGGTGGAAAAATGCCGGACTTGTACTTACAGTGACAATGTTATTGTTTGCAAGTTATTATTTCCTCTATATGATTGCTTTTTTTGCTGTATTTTATGTAGTTATATACAGCATAATGCAGAAACGCTCCATCAAGTCTGCAGCAGGAAAAATGATTGGTCTTGGGGGAATGGGAATACTCGGTACACTGATCGGCGGGATCGCTCTTGTGCCGATTGCAGATACATTCCTTGAAAGTGCGCGTGCAGGTGCAGTGAGCGGAGGAAGTACTTCAGGTTTGTTTCATCCATATAAGGGAAAAACACTGGGAACAATTTTTGCCCGATTTTTTTCCAATCAGATGCTTGGTATCGATAAAGATTATTCCGGAAATCTCAATTATTATGAGGGCATCGTACTGGCAGTCAGCATTCTGACAGTTTTTGCAATCAGCTATTTTCTTGTAAAAAAAGCGACCAGGATAAAGGCGATTTTTCTGACTGCGTTGATGGTATTTCTGGTTGTGATGCCGTTTACCAGCCGTGTGCTTGTATTTACCAAAAACTCACATCGCTGGTGCTTTATGATCTGTTTTGTAGAAGCGCTTGCCATTGGACTTTTCCTGCAGGATGTTTTCCGCGAGAAAAACAAAAAAACGGTACTGTGCGGCGGTGCGCTTGCGACCATCATCTATGCAGCAATGATGGTATTTGTATACAGCTTCAAAAATATCAAAGTAAATAATAAAATTGCTGCAGAGGTCTGTGCCTTTTTTGTGGTATATCTGCTCCTTCTGGTGGGGGGAACAAGAATCAGAAAATTGTACAGGATATTCCCGGCTGCTGTTTTGCTGGTGCTTGTATGCGAGCTTTTTGCACTGAATTATCCATCACTCTGGCACCGTGAGTCACCGACCAGAAGTCAGCTGGCAACCGAATACTATAATGATGGTACGAAAGATGCGGCAGCTTATCTGAAAGCACAGGATGATTCTTTTTACCGCATCGAAAAGTCCTACAGGTCGACCGCGGAAAATGATGGAATGGCACAGGGCTACAATGGATTGTCGACGTATATGAGCACAAATCCGTCATCACTGGTAAGCTATCACAAGATGTACGGACCGGAAAGCATTTCTATTAATTTTGTGGATTTTAATAACGATGATTATATCCGAAGTTCTCTGCTTGGAACCAGGTATCTGTTTGGAAACGCAGGGTATAATGCTCCACAGAAGGTATATACACCGGTGGGAGAAGCCGGGGGCAAAACCATATTCAAAAATAATTATGCACTTCCGTTTGGATATCTTTATGACAAAGAATGGAATGCAGATGGAAATGAAAAATTATCAGGACTTGATAAGACACTCACTTCTCTTTCCGGATTTTATTATACCGATGCAAACAAGAGCGGTTCTTATGAGGATGCATCTCTGCCGGAGGAAACAGATACTTCCCTGGTGGAGAAGGTGAGTGAAGCAGTCGACTGTACGATGGAAAACAATGACAACGGCATTACCGTTCGTGACCTTGGTGCAGATCCAAATGTGATCTTTCCGGGAGTGGAATCCGACTTTGCAGACGAAAACAAATTATATGGACTTTCTCTGACAATGGACGTATCTGAGGATACCGAGATGGCAGTCTATTATCAGACAGAAGGCGACAGGGGATTTTCGGCAGATAAAGTTTATACTTTCTCCATCACGAAGGAAAATAATACGTGGGAACATGTGGTTCCGGCAGGAATCACAGCGCTCCGCGTCGATGTGAGTACCCAGATCGATTATGCGACGATCAAAGATTTTGAAGTGAAATCGTATGACCTCGATGCAACCGGTTATACAGTGCTTAAAAATTCCGGTGTGACGGATGTAAGTTACAGTGACAGCACTTATCAGGCACAGGTGGAAAACGATACACAGGAAAATGAAATGCTGTGTGTACCGTTCTTCTATCAGAAGGGATGGACTGCCCGGGTAGATGGAGAAACGGTGAAAGTTTCAAATATCAACAGTGGTCTTTGTGGAATCGAGATCCCATCCGGAACACACGAAGTTGTCCTGAAGTATGAGACACCGCACAGAAGTCTCGGTGTGGGAATGACCATTGTCGGAGTTGTGATCTTTATACTTGTTTTTAGTCAGAATTTATATAAAAATTTCATAAAATTGTGTTAAAATTCGTGAGAGTGTGTTATAATGGACGCATGAACAACAAAATAAGTTGTTTATTAAATATCATCCAAAATAAACAGCAAAGGGGATGGGATTATGAAATTTATTATCAGCGGAAAAAACATCACAGTATCTCCGGGACTCAAAACAGCCGTTGAGGACAAACTCGGCAAACTGGAACGGTATTTCACACCGGACACAGAGGTTATCGTAACCTTAAGTGTTGAAAAAGAAAGACAGAAAATCGAGGTAACGATCCCGATGAAAGGTAACATTATCAGATCCGAGCAGGTAAGCAACGATATGTATGTATCCATCGATCTGGTAGAAGAAGTCATCGAGCGTCAGCTTCGTAAATACAAAAATAAAATCGTAGACAAACAGCAGGCTGCTGCAAACTTCCAGAAAGAATATCTGGACAAAGACTATGAAGAAGATGATGAAGTAAAGATCATTCGTACCAAGAAGTTCGGAATCAAACCTATGTATCCGGAAGATGCATGCGTACAGATGGAACTTCTGGGACACAATTTCTTCGTATTCTTCAATGCAGAGACCGAGCAGGTCAACGTAGTATACAAACGTAAAGGAAACACATACGGTTTAATTGAACCAGAGTTTTGATTTAAAATCTGAAGTGCATGTTGGAATTTGAAGACCTGTGTCGTGCTTGCACGTAAACAGGGATTCAGATGACAACATATAGGGAGGATGCCCTCAACCGAAACGAAACGTAGTGGAGTTGAGGTTGGAGCACTTCAGTATAAGATATGGTACAAATACAGTCCCACCCTTCAGCCGAGGGGTGGGACTTGTGGGTAATAGGAAACAGCTCAGAGGAAAGGAAATATGAATAACAAAAAGAATCTCAAGATGAAACCCGTAGGCAGCGAATACATGGAACAGTACAATGCCCTTCTTCGCTATGTTTTTCAGGTTACTGAGCAGGAATTAAGTTCGATCGGATGGCAGGAGCGCGAGATCATCCGTGCGAAATTCCCGACCATGGAGAAGGCAGATGTCATTGGCTGGTTTGACAATGATACACTTGTTTCGCAGGTGGCAGTCTACCCGATGCATGTCAGAATCTTTGGCAAGACCTATGCAATGGGCGGTCTGACCGGAGTCGGCACTTATCCGGAATACTCCAACATGGGACTGATGCATAAGCTTCTGGAGCAGGCTCTGAAAAACATGAAAGAAAAAGGACAGGATATCTGTTATCTTTATCCATACTCAATTCCATATTACAGACGCAAGGGCTGGGAACTGATCTCAGACAAGATCTCTTATGAGATCAGGGATTATCAGCTTCCGAAGAATCGTCAGGTTCCGGGCGATGTGCGCCGTGTAAAGACAGAGAGCGATGAACTGAAAGAAACCTACGAACGTTATGCCATGCGTACACATGGAGCAATCCTCCGTGATGATCTGGCATGGAATGAATACTGGCTTTGGGATTCTGATGATATTATGGCTGCGATCTATTACAATGAGAAAAACGAACCGGATGGTTATGTGATCTACTGGATCGCGAATGAGGTATTCCACATCAAAGATATGATTTTCATCAACGAAGATGCCCGTACCGGTTTGTGGAACTTTGTTGCGGCACATTTTTCCATGATCAATCAGGTCGAGGGAGATACCTATACGGATGAGCCGCTGGCATTTCTTCTCGAAGATGCCGGAATAAAAGAAGTGATATCACCATATTATATGGGAAGGATCGTAGATTTCATATCCTTTATAGAAAAATATCCGTTCAAACCGAGCGTACTTGACCGTGAGTGGAAATTCAAACTGATTGATCCGATTATGGAATGCAATCAGGGATATTTCTATATGACGATCTCACGTGAAGGACACGGACAGGTGATGCGAATCATGGAAAGATGCGAGGACAGGATTGATATTCAGACTATGACAACGATGCTGATGGGCTACAAACGTCCGGAATATCTGGCAAAGATTGGACGCATTCAGGCTGCGGAATGGACGATTGATATGCTGGAAGATGCGATCGAACAGCAGACACCATACATATCGGATTATTTCTGAGTGTAATTTTCAGAAATATTCTCCGGGTACTTGACATAGTATAAAACAAGTGTTATATTACAAATAGAACAAGAGGAGATGGAAAGGGATGCGGTGAGAAGAAACTGCATCTCTTTTTTAGCAAGTAAACCGGAGGTGGCATTATGGCTAAGAGAGATTATTATGAAGTTCTTGGGATTGGGAGAAATGCCGATGCCAAGGAAATAAAAAAAGCATACAGAAAGCTTGCAAAGAAATATCATCCGGATATGAATCCCGGTGACAAGCAGGCAGAGCAGAAGTTTAAAGAAGTTACAGAAGCATATAATGTATTAAGCGATACAGAAAAGAAGAAATTATATGATCAGTATGGATTTGCGGCATTTGAAGAAGGCGGCAATCCATATAGTGCCGGTGGTCAGGACGCAGCCGGTAATGGTTTTCATGGCGGCTTTGGAGGTTTTGACTTTGGTCAGGGCGGCAATGGCGGCTATCATGAGTATCATTTTGAAAATAGTAATATGGGAGACATTTTCGGAGATATCTTCGGAAATATGTTCCACGGACAGAAAGGCAGTGGATTCGGAAGTCAGAACAGTGGGTTTGACAGGCAGGGTTTCCACAGTCAGGGTGATTTTGGCGGCTTTGGAGGAAGAAGTACGCAGGCAAAAGGCAGTGACCTTCATTCAGAGGTAAATATCAGTTTTGAGGATGCCGCATTTGGCTGTGATAAGATGCTGCGATTATCTGATCCGTCCGGCAGCGGAGCTGTCCAGACACTGAAAGTGCATATTCCGGCAGGTATTGAAGATGGCAAAAGTATCCGACTGAAAGGCAAAGGCAATCCGGGATTTGGCGGTGGTCCGGCAGGAGACCTTCTTCTGCAGGTGCATGTAGCATCCAAAGCAGGTTTTGAACGAAAAGGCATGGATGTCTACACAACCATGGAGATCCCGTTTACAACAGCCGTATTTGGTGGTGAGGCAAAAGTCTCTACGCTTTACGGAGATGTAATCTGTAAGATTCCAGAGGGCGCACAGACTGGCAGAAAGATCCGCCTGAGAGGCAAGGGAATTGTTTCCATGAAGAATCCGTCCGTACATGGTGACCAGTATGTGACGATCAGAATTCAGGTACCGCAGGATTTAAGCCCACAGGCAAAAGAAAAATTAAGAGAGTTTCAGCAGATCTGTAAGAATGATCAACAGAGAAGAAGAGGAAGCGTAGCATAAAGCGCTTCCTTTTCTGATATTGCAGGTAGAAGTAAGATGTTTATAAAGCAACTATGAAATTTTTGTAAAACTGTCCATTTTCGGCATTTTGTGCATTGATTATTTGATAGGATAGGGTATATTATAAGCTACAGAAAAATCAGAAATCCTGAAGATGACAGAATCTGGCTGAGGCCGAAAGGATGGAAAGGTGATATTTTGAATTATCTGAAGAAATCAAAGCATTTATGGATCATACCGGCATATGGGATTTTTTATATGCTCGCGTTTATGCTGATGGAGCAGAGCAATGTAAAAATACATATCATTCATTCTCTTGCAGATGACAGAATCCCATTTTGTGAGTACTTTATTATTCCATATGTGATGTGGTATTTTTTCCTGATCGGGACGGTGATTTATTTCGCAGTCTTATGCCCGAGCAAAAAAGAATATTATCAGTATCTCGGAACTTTAGGTGTAGGTATGACGCTGTTTTTGCTGATTTCCTTTGTTTATCCGAATGGACAGCATCTGAGACCGGATCTTACCAATGCAGGTGACAGTGTATTCCTGAATGTTGTTCGTTTCCTGTATAAGATTGATACACCGACAAATATTTTCCCGAGTATGCATGTGTTCAATGCGACGGCAAGCTGTATTGCGCTCTATCAGAATGAGCGATGCCGGAAGAATCGGATTTTTACTGCAGCACAGATTGTTCTCGGTGCGCCAATAGTATTGTCGACTATGTTTTTGAAACAGCACAGTGTTGCCGATGTAATGACTGCACTGATTTTGAATATTCTCTGCTACCAGTTATTCTATAAGGTAATTCCTGTAAGACAGGAACGACTGGCAGAAGTATTTACAAAGAAAGAAATTCTGACTGTACCGAATCTGCTCAGTGCAATGCGCCTGGTGCTGGCCATATTGTTTTTCGGAACATTTGAGAGATATGGTATTGTACAGTATCGTGCATTGCTCATTGTATTTGTGATTGCGGCAGCGGCTACCGACATTCTGGATGGCAGGATTGCACGCTCATTTAACAGTGTCAGCAGATTCGGACGGATACTTGATCCGGTTGCCGATAAGGCTATGCAGGGAGTGATGCTGGCATATCTGATCCCGCGTTACCCGCTGGCAGAACTTGTACTACTCTTGTTTGTGGTCAAAGAATGTTACATGACGGTTGTCGGCTGGAAGATTATTATGGAGACTAGAACGACCATTGAGGCGCAGTGGCACGGCAAGCTGAATACAGTAATGACTTATGTGGTTGTAATGATTCTGATGGTGGGACCGAGACTTCCGTATTCTACTTTAAATGTGCTGATTGGTGCATGTGCGGTATGTATGGCAATGTCGTTTGGTATGTATGCAACGGAGTTTCGCGAAATTCTGGAACAGCAGAATGGAAGCTACCGCAGAAATATGCAGGGCAGACTCAGCCGGGGGAATTAAACATGGCTGAATCAATTTGTTGCAGCAGTTCCGCCCGTTCCCTTTGAAACTGCAGTTTTTCACTGAAAATAAAATATTCTTCACATCCGAAAGTACGGATAAAAGACATGGCACAGATGTTATGGCTGAGATCGGAGATCAGAAAGAGAAGTTCCGGGCCGTCATGGAAAGCAGCCTTTGCAAATGCAAAACCCTGTTCCAGTGCGTGGGAAGTCTTTTGTGCGAGATCTTTGCGGATCGTGGCAGAACGGCTCAATGCTTCACGGAGGACATCGATGATTTCCTCCGGGGCGTTGAGTCGTTTTTTTCTTGCTTCAGTCAGGCATTCCTCGAGGATACGAGCAGTTTTTTCGGATTCATCTGTTTCGCGGCTGTCAAGAAGCTGGTTCTGCTGGCGGATCTTTAATGCGTTTCGATACTGTTCTGCGAAATCAGCCAGAGAGGATCCGGCAAGCAGGGCAGTCTTTGCCTGAGAAAGCGTTTCCTGAAGATGTATTACGAAATGATCTTCCTCTGCAAACTGGAGGAAATACCGGTTCCAACCGTCAAGAAGAAGTCCGGATACACTGAGCTGTTCGTCGGATGGTGCAGAGGATGCCATGCCACATACTGACTGAAACTCTTTTTCGCTTAAGTTTCCTGCAAGCAGTTCCGTGATCGGGTAATCTTTGCGGTATTTTGCATACAGCTGATAATAAGCGGCAAAATCTCTGGCAATATCGTCATCCTGAATATACTGTCGGATCAGTTTTTCATCAGGAGTCAATCCCAGTTCTTCATATCCGAATAAAATAGAAGAAAGGTCTTCCCAGCCGCGGGCGGTCACGAAAGAAACTCCGGCAGCCGTATTTTCGATATGATAAAAATGTTCTTTTTTCAGGTTCAGATAAGAGATGACGGAAGCATGCAGACCTTTTGCATAGGCATACTCTTTCCAGATATCAAGATCCGGCTCGATATCTATTCGCTTTACTCTGTCAAGGGTGACAATATCAAATTCCCGCGCGGAGCGGTTGTATTCGACCGGGTTGCCGGCAGCAGCAATGATCCAGCCTTCCGGTACAGGGTGTGTGCCGAAGGTTTTATTTTGGAGGAACTGCAGCATAGTCGGTACAAGAGTTTCGGAGACACAGTTGATTTCATCAATAAAGAGAATTCCCTCTTTGCAGGAAGTCTGTTCCATTTTTTCATAAACAGAGGCAATGATCTCGCTCATTGTATATTCTGTTATGGAGTATTCTTTTCCCTGAAAATTCTTTTTTACAATTACAGGAAGTCCGACTGCACTCTGGCGCGTATGGTGTGTGATAGTGTAGGAAACGAGACCGATCTCGCATTCCTTTGCGACCTGTTCCATAATTGCAGTTTTGCCGATACCCGGAGGTCCGATAAGCAGCAGCGGACGCTGGCGCACAGCCGGCATAAGATAACGCCCATGTGCATCCTTTCTGGTGTAAACCTGTATCGTGTGAAGTAATTCATTTTTGGCATCTTTGATATTCATAAGGTTATGTGTCCTTTCTCTGGAAGGTCTGTATGGGAAGGGCAGGAGGTTACTGCCTGAAATTTTCATCGTCCAGATAGAGTTTTGTGGCCCATGCGGGAACCTGCTGATGCAGGTCCTTTTCGTGATAAAAAATAAACGCGGTCTGATAAGTGGTTGGTCTTTGCGGGTAAATCCCGTCACCGTCGGTAAAGTACAGAAGACCTTTTAAGTTATGGATTTTTCCCTGAGCGCGGAGTGTTTCCACATGATCAAAGACAGGACGGAAATCTGTGCCACCACGTCCGTGAATCAATAGATTACTAAGATATCGTTTCCAGTCCTTTTCGCAGGTGATATGTGCACAGTCCTGAATAAAACTGTCACACTGGATGATGTAGAGATTCATTTTGCGGAAAAAATTTTCATGGTCACTGAGGATTCCATAAGTTTCTTCCATGAAGCGGCGTACTGTTTCAGTCGTGCAGGAACCGGAGGTATCAATCGCAATCACAAGCTCTTCCATACGGTTCATTTCCTGATATTCCAGATGTTCGATCAGAGGCATGTTTCCGTAATGATCCAGCCCATAGACATAGGGAATATAATCGAAGCTGGAAGTGTCGGTGTGCAGTTCTTCACGTTGAATGGCGAAACGTCTGAGAAAACGGCGAAAATCATAGCCGTGTTTGTGATGCAGGGCAAGTTCTTCTGTGAGATTGCCGGGGGCTGTTCCGCGACAGGAATTACCGTAAAGGCCGAGACCGGCGGCACCTGAGCCAGAATTCCAGATCTGTTTCATCTGTTCGAGAAGTTTTTTGCGGTCGGCAAGTTTCCAGAACTGGTGATCATCGACAACCGGGATGGCAGTTTTTTCTGAGGCAGTCTGCAGCTCATGGTAGATGACTGACGGGGACGAGACATCTCGGCTCCCTGTGATCAGGCGTTCTACGGAAAGATCACAGGCCTGATCCCACAGAAGGTGGTCAGGTGCTGATTCCATCACAAGATGAAGAAACAGGCAGTGATACAGCAGATGAAGAAGCAATGTTTCCAGTGCGTCCGGATCGTTCTGAAAAGTCCGGATCAGAAATTTCGGGGCAAAGTAGATGATGTGCCCGTCTGTTCCGGCAGTATGTGTGTCAGAGGATTCCTGAAAAGAAAAACCCCATATTAATTTTCGAAAAAAAGGATATTTTACAGAAAGCTGTTCCCGTGTCAGATTCCAGATTTTCAGGCAGAGAGGACAGGATTCTGCGGATACTGTGCGATTCATAAAAAACCCCCTGAGAACAGTTTAAAGAGTAAATTCACGGTCATGAAAACCAAAGCGGTCTTTTTTCAGCTTCATAAGAAAAGAGAGGATTTCTTCCTGCTGATTCTGAACAGCCACATCAATAAAAGAATTGAGGGCGGATTCCGTGACAGGAGCAAAGCTGCACAGTGCTCGTATCCGAGTCAGATCTCCCTCGCGGATCAGAGTGGAAAGTGCAGGACGAAACCGCAAAGACAGGTATTTCTGATATTTATTTTTCCATTCAGGGTCGTCGATTTGAATAAATCGCAAAAGAGCGATCGACAGACGGCGCGCTTCCTGTCCGGTGGAAAGAAATTCATCTTCATATGAAGTCATTTTGGATGCTCCTTTCAAATGCGGGGAAGAGTTATAATGATGTCAGATACATATGATATGTAAACTGTAAATTACTGTGAACAGTAACAACTGTAGCTTTATATTTCAGTGTATCATTTCGGCGGGAGTTGTCAATGGAAAAGAAATAAGGTATAATCACCATAGTTATAAGTTACAGAGTACGATAAAGTCACAGATGGAGGAAAACATGGAGAATGTATTTATTATGGATCATCCGCTGATCCAGCACAAAATTTCTATGCTTCGTAACAAAAATACAGGAACAAACGAGTTCCGTAAACTGATCGAAGAAATCGCAGTACTTATGGGATATGAGGCACTGAGAGATCTTCCGCTCGAGGAGGTTGAGGTTGAGACTCCGATCGAGACATGTATGACACCGATGATTTCCGGTAAGAAACTGGCAGTTGTTCCGGTACTTCGTGCAGGTCTTGGTATGGTAAATGGAATCACTACACTTGTTCCGTCCGCAAAGATCGGACATATTGGTCTTTACAGAGATCCGGAGACACATGAGCCACACGAATATTACTGCAAACTTCCGGATCCGATCGAACAGCGTCTGATCGTTGTGACAGACCCGATGCTTGCTACAGGCGGATCTGCTGTTGACGCTGTCAGAATGATCAAAGAGCATGGCGGAAAGAACATCAAATGCATGTTTGTTATCGCTGCACCGCAGGGCCTTGAGCGTCTTCACAAAGAACATCCGGATGTGCAGATCTATGTAGGACATCTGGACCGTGAACTGAACGACCATGCTTACATCTGCCCGGGACTTGGCGATGCAGGTGACCGTATTTTTGGAACTATTTAATTACGATATCGAGGAAGCAAAAAGAATGACAAAAGAGAAGCTGGCACTGGAAGTGATCGACCGACTGAAAAAAGAATATCCGGATGCAGGTTGTACACTGGATTATGATCAGGCATGGAAACTGCTCGTCAGTGTCCGTCTGGCAGCGCAGTGTACCGATGCAAGGGTAAATGTTGTTGTAGAAGATCTGTATGCAAAATATCCGGATGTTGCGTCACTTGCCGCAGCAGAGCCGGAGGAGATCGAGGCAATCGTGCGCCCGTGCGGACTCGGCAAAAGCAAGGCGCGGGATATCAGTGCCTGTATGCGTATCCTGCACGAACAGTATGCAGACAATGTACCGACGACTTTTGAGGAACTTCTGAAGCTTCCGGGAGTCGGACGCAAGAGTGCAAACCTGATCATGGGTGATGTTTTCGGGAAACCGGCGATTGTGACGGACACACATTGTATCCGTCTGTGTAACCGTATCGGTCTGGTTGACGGAATTAAAGAACCAAAAAAGGTTGAGATGGCTCTCTGGAAGATCATACCGCCGGAGGAGGGCAGTGATTTCTGCCATCGTCTGGTTTATCACGGACGTGAAGTGTGTACAGCAAGGACAAAACCTTACTGCGACAGATGCTGCCTTGCGGATATCTGTGCAAAGAATATATCAGATGTGAAATGACTCCCATCTCTGTAGGTGGCGAGCAACAAATCAGTATCAGTGGTGGGAGTCAATTCCCCATCTGATATAGCCTCCGGCAGGATTGCAGAGATGCGCAGAAGAAGTATGTCATGCATTGCATGACGCGCATCTCGCAACAAGAATGCCGAGGCAT
>JABLTO010098777.1_pt1 | contig 38160 bp, 38 predicted proteins | sample 7160091 | NCBI WGS metagenome assembly JABLTO01 (sample SAMN14651225, study PRJNA627086) | human gut metagenome | isolation source: feces | host: Homo sapiens
CTGTTGTGGATGGAGTTCATGGAGCGCACCCATGCCATCTGGTCGGCAGCTTTCAGGGCTTCTGTGACGCCCTCTTGCTGCATCATGGCTTTTTCGATAATTTCCAGCCGCTTCCGACAGGCGGTGTCGATTTCCTCCAAATGGGGAAACAGTTTTTCAGTGACAATGAGATCGGTATACAGAATGGGCCGGTGTTCTTTTAAGTAGGCACGGCGCAACCGGCCATATTTCCCGATATGGTACTCTTTGGTGTCCAATAACACAAGGTCAGGAATGAGATAATCGCCGCATTTGGTGTAAGTCAGTTCCATACAAGACTCCTTTCGTGGGAATGTGGTTGACAGTTACGGTAGGTTTGAGGGCATCCCTCCTTTATCATAACTGTCTTTTCATTCGCCACAAATGAGCCGTCAGTCATGATGTAATGTTTTTTGGTGTAATCCACCCTCTATACATTACATCATGGTTGGCTATGCTGTTGCTCTCACTATCCAAAGCGTCCTCTTGGGAAAGTCTTGCATACAAAGCGGTGATGTTGTCGGGATATGTATTCATGGTTCATTCCTCCTGTAATGAACGCCCGACAAACAGGTTGCTATCGTTATTATAACGCTCCCTCATTTCCTTGTCAGCAGGCGTTTCGACGGTTTCCGATTTTATGAGCCGTTTCATTTTGTCATAGAGCAGTTCGGAGCCGCCGCAGGAAGTTTCAATTTCAAAGGCTGTCCCGCCGATTTTGTAGCAGACGGTTTCATGTAGCGGGTTGCCCTTTTTCGGCAGCAAATCGTTTTGTTCCGCTTCTCGCTTCTTTTCCATTCCGTTCCCATCCTTTCTCTGTTTTGAGCAGGGAGCAAGCACAGCAAATGAGTACCCATTTGCCGCTTGCTACTTCCGCAGCAAGCATAGGAAAGGGGTACCCTTTCCGTAAAAATCCACGTTTTGACGCTATGCGCCGGACGGGGATTTTCTCTTGTTGGGAGTTTCCCAAACCCTTTTACTTCCTCTCACTTAATATCCCGTCCGGCAATCCGCTTTTGTTGCGCTTTGGCTTTCACTATATACAACGCTGCACTTTTGATTTTGCCAAAGCGACGAGAGAGTTTTTTAAATAGAGCGAACCACATATGCAAATTGATATACTTCCGCAAATGTGCTATAATTCCTTTAACAAATTGCATTTGTGGGGGCGGTTGCTATGAATATTATGACGACGGAGCAAGCAGGAAAACTATGGGGTGTTACGCCCCGGCGGGTATCTGAATTATGCCGAAACGGTCGAATAAAAGGTGCCTATAAAATTGGTACGTCATGGGTCATGCCTGCCAATACGGAAAAACCGAAAGACGAGAGGGTTACAAACGGAAATTGGATTGGATATAAGCGCAGAGATAAGGAGGGGCGAAAATGAAAATATCAAGAGTTCATATTGAGAATTATCGCAGTATTAAGTCGCTTGACTTTTCACCCAATAATTATTGCGCTTTAATTGGGGAAAACAATGCCGGTAAGAGTAATATACTAAAGGCTATTAACCTTGTTTTGGGTGAAACATGGCCTACTGATCGCACATTCACAGAGGAAGATTTTAACGAATATAACACCGCCAATAACATTGTAATTCAAATTTTCTTTGATGAGGTCATTGAAGAATGGCGCAATAACTGTAAATGTGACATCTCTGGCTTTGAATTACGGGGGGAAGGCATATAAAAGACAAGTTAAAACTAAACCTGCGGGAACACTCGTTGTTGATTTTGTTTGCATTGATAAGAACGGGAAAGTTTGTAAATATCCTGCTACCCCATACAAGCAAGGGGAGAGATATTCCGGACAATATTATGAATTGAAAGTAACAAAAGAGCTTCGCGAGAAAATACCATTTATCTATGTTGATGTAATGCGCGATTATAATAGGCAAGACCCGAGTAATCGCTGGTCGATATTGCGTCGTCTTTTCAACGACATCAATACGAGCTTGTCGTCAGATAAAACAACTGTAACCGTTGATACGCCAGAGGGAAAAAAGAAGCTGACGAGAAAACAGGCATTTGAACTAAAAATTAAAGAAGCATATAGCTTTTTGCAAACAGAGCAGTTTCTTGAAATCGAAAACAAGATACGTGATAATTCATTAGAACAGATGGGAATTGATCCCACAGAGGGGGATATAGCTATCCGTTTTGATACTTACGACTCAATGAATGTATTTAAGAACTTGCAGCTTTATGTCGATCAAATGGGAATAAGCACAACCGCTGACATGGTAGGTGCTGGATTACAAAGTGCAATTGTGATAGCAATATTCAGAACATATGAGGAAATTAAAAAAGAGGGCGCAATTTTTGCAATCGAAGAGCCGGAAGTTTATTTGCATCCACAAAAGCAAAGATATTTTAGTAATATCCTTTCCCGGCTGGGAGAGCAAAATCAAGTCTTTATAACAACACATTCCCCTACCTTTGTTCGTTTGTATGAACCAGAAAATATTTGTATAATCCGAAGGAACAACACAAATGGAACAACAGCAAAACTTTGCAAAAGGGACGACATTATATCAGGTGAAAAACAAGCATTAAAACTTGAGAACTATTTTGACAACCAACGAAATGAAATGTTCTTTGCTAAAGGGATTGTTTTGGTCGAGGGAGCAACTGAAAAATTTGCTTTTCCTTATGCAGGACGTTTGTTAGGTATCGACATTGACCGATACGGAATATCTGTTATTGAGTGCGGCGGTAAAGATAACTTGATAACTTTCGCGAAAGTTGCATCGGCCTTTGAAATCCCTTATGTAATTGTTGCAGATGATGATATAAAAGATGTGAGTACCATTACTGACCCAGAAAAGAAGAAAAAACTTGAAAAAGAAAATGATAATCATACGAAGAAAAACAAGGCATTAAAAGAATTTGTACCAACTTCACAACTATTTTGGATGGTGCCAAATATCGAAGCTGTTATGGGGATAAATGAAAATACCGATAACAAAATTAAGCAGGCTTTGGATTATTTAAAATCCAAAAAAGATAAAGATAAGATTGCCGCAAAAATACAAAAACCATTAAAGGCAATAATGCGTATGCTTGGCAAATCGGATAAAGATACCCCCTGTAATTAACAGATTATGACTACTAAATGTAAAACCTTTTTGCCTCTCTTTTTTGTGCAGGGAAAGAGAGGACTTGTCCTTTGTAGGTTGATAAAATGAAATGGGTAGAGGGGGAATGAATATGGATTGGATTGAACGACTTAACGAGGCAATTCGCTATATAGAAGAAAATCTAACAGGCGAAATTGAGTATGAAAAACTCGGATAAATTGCCTGTTGTTCTGCGTACCATTTTCAAAGAATGTTTGCATATATAGCAGGTATTCCTTTGTCCGAGTATATCCGCAAAAGAAAGATGTCACTTGCGGCTGTTGACCTGCAAGGCAGCGACGCAAAAATCATTGATGTAGCTGCAAAATATGGGTATGCTTCGCCTACTGCATTTAACAGAGCGTTTCAATCTGTTCATGGCGTAAATCCTTCGTCAGTAAAGAGCGAGGGTATCGCAATCAAATCATTTCCATCCATTACCATCAAAATCACCGTCAAAGGAGTGGAAGAAATGAATTATCGGATTGAAACCAAAGAGGCGTTTCGTATTATTGGAAAGTCATTCCCGTTAAGCAGAGAAATCGAACAGAACTTTTCTGAAGTACCGCAAATGTGGCACGGTGCAGTTTTAGACGGTACCCTTGAAAAAATTATCTCGCTGATGAATCGTGAGCCGCAGGGCGTTTTAGGGATAAGTGCTTGCAGCGATGATGAAGAATGGAGATATTATATAGCGGTTTCTTCTTCTGCCGAAATTGACAATTCGCTGGTAGAGTACACCATTCCAAGCTGCACATGGGCCATTTTCCCGGGTGCGGGAACGGGAAAATCTATTCAAGAGCTGGAAAAACGCATTGTAACAGAGTGGCTTCCAACTTCCGGCTATGAATTTACCTACGGACCAGATGTTGAAGTTTACTTTAATCCCGACCCACAAAACACCGTTTATGAGGTTTGGATACCCGTCAAGAAAAAGCAGGCGTAACCGTTCTGAATAAAAAGGTTGATTTATCTATGAAAGAAGATCAACGTCAAAATAATGAAGAAAAACATTGGCTGTTATGCCCTGTTTGCAAAAGCAAGACGCGGATAAGGTTACGGGAAGATACGGTGCTTGAACACTTCCCGTTGTTCTGTCCGAAGTGCAAACAGGAAACACTAATTAGCGTAAAGCACATGAGAATATCCGTTATCAAAGAGCCGGACGCACAGACGCAGAGCCGATAACACGCAAGATGAAATGCGGTTATCGGCTCTGCTATTTTGTTTGGAGGTATCTATGTTGATTGCCATTTCTCATAACCTACGGTCAAAAAAGCCTTTGCACCTATACGGGATTTTGCGCTTATGAGTATGAACACACAAGTCATATAGTTATCTCTTATAATTCCTGCTTCCAACGCCCATGCGGTTTTATGCTGCATGGGCGTTTGCTGTTATCACCACCCACTTGGGGCAGAAAGGGGGTGAGAAAGATGACGAATACAGAGCAGTATCGGGAACATATCGAGCGAACTTTTAACGCCTTTTGCAAGATTGTTCTTTATCATGCGGCGCTGGGCGCTTACAAGAAAATACGGAAAAAGCAGCAGTTTGAAGTATCACTCGACTATCTTCGGGAGTTTGATTTTGAGCCGATTGCCACAACAGACGAGTATTTCGTGAAATACGATGTGCCTACCACTTTTGCCGTTCACGGGGAAACGGTCATTGTAGAAAGCGAACTGTTAGCAGCCGCGCTTTTGCGCCTGCCGGAAAAGCGGCGGGAAGTCCTGTTTTTACGGTACTACCTCGGTTACAGCGACACCAAAATCGGAAAGTTGTTTGGAGTTTGCAGAAGTACAATCTTCCATAGGCGAAAAAGGGCATTGCGCTTGCTGCGAAAAGAAATGGAGGTGATAGGAGATGAAGAATAGGAAATCCAATTTGCTACCCTATGAAACGATTATAAAGGCAGCCGCCGGGGAGCCGGAAGCGGTGAACACCGTCATTCAAACCTATACCGGTTACATCAAATATCTGTCCTACTTTCAAGGGTGTATCAACGACGATATTCAAGATTACCTCAAAGCGTCCTTAATGGAAGCACTACCCAAGTTTCGCTTTGACAGATGATAAGTAGCAAAGCCAGAAAAAGCCGTCAAGGATAAACTTCACGCTTCGCGTCCTTGACGGCTTTCCCCGTCTTTGCTGTTGGGTAAACAAGAGAGCGCAAACGGATAGACCGCTTGCGCCCTCAAAATATTATGAGTATGTTGTTACGCAGTAGGCTTGAAAAAATCCTTGCGCCATGCGGTTTTGTAGATTTGAAAGCACAATAGTTGAGAGTTTATATTCCCGCCCTCAAAAATGGCGGTCTACTGCGTAACATTTTGCTATGCCAGCATGGACATTTAGACGGGCAAAAAGCCTTGATTTATGCGGCTTACAGAGGGCAGAAACAGAGTAGGGAATATCATATCCCTCGGAAGCGCAAAATGCTGTTCTATTGTTCCACGCGATATAGAAAAAGCGGGCAAGAGGTTTTTGACCTCTTACCCGCTTCTGTTGCAACCTGTCTGCCAGCCGTTTAGTTAATTTGTTTTTAAACCTTCCTTATCGGTGCTTGGCTTTAGGGCGCGCCACTTTTGATTTTATAGGCTCAGCAATTAATTGACCGGCTTCATTGTGGGGAAAAGCAGAACATCGCGGATGGTTGCCGAATCGGTTAGAAGCATAACCATGCGGTCAATGCCAATGCCGATACCGCCTGTTGGGGGCATGCCATATTCAAGCGCAGCGCAGAAATCCTCGTCAATCATCATGGCTTCATCATCGCCTTTGGCGCGCTCCATGGCCTGCTGCACGAACCGCTGCCGCTGGTCGATGGGGTCGTTAAGCTCCGAAAAAGCATTGGCATATTCATGGCCGGCAATAAACAGCTCAAACCGCTCGGTCAAGCCGGGAAAGCCTGGCTTGCGCTTGGTAAGCGGGGAGATCTCAACCGGATAGTCGATGATAAAGGTAGGTTGGATGAGCTTGTCCTCCACAAATGCATCAAAGGCTTCTGCGAGAATTTTGCCCTTCGTTGCCGTTTTATCTTCGATTGTGAGGCCGATGGACTTGGCGAGCGCATGCGCTTCGGCATCCGTTTTGCAGGCATAAAAGTCAGCGCCCGTATATTCCTTTACCGCATCGTTCATCGAAAGGCGGCGGAAGGGGGCGGTTAAGTCGATCTCCTGCCCTTGGTAGTTGGTTTTCGTGGAGCCGTTTACCATCTTGCAGCAATGGGAGAACAGGTCTTCGCAAAGCTCCATCATCCCGTTATAATCCGTGTAGGCCTGGTAAAGCTCAATGGTCGTGAATTCCGGGTTGTGCGTTGCGTCCATGCCCTCGTTGCGGAAAATGCGGCCGATTTCATACACGCGCTCCAAGCCGCCCACGATGCACATCTTCAAATGCAGCTCCGTGGCGATGCGCAAATACATGTCAAGATCAAGCGCATTGTGGTGCGTGATAAACGGGCGTGCGGAAGCGCCGGAAGCCGTGGTGTTGAGCACGGGCGTTTCCACTTCAATAAAGCCCTTTGCATTGAGACGGCTGCGGATCTCCGCAATGATCTTGGAACGTTTAACAAATGTGTCGCGCACTTCAGGATTTACGATAAGGTCCACAAAGCGTTGGCGGTAGCGCAGCTCTGGATCCTTGAGCCCATGGAATTTTTCTGGAAGCGGGCGCAGGGACTTGGCAAGCAGAGTCACCTGTTCAGCGTGGATGGAAATTTCCCCGGTGCGAGTTTTAAACACCTTGCCCACAACGCCCAAGATGTCCCCAATGTCCATGGTCTTAAAATCCGCATAGGCTGCTTCTCCTACATCATCCCGGCGGACGTAAATCTGAATATCGCCCTTATAATCGAGCAGATGGGCAAAGCTTGCCTTGCCCATAATGCGTTTGGACATCATGCGCCCCGCCAGGCTCACGGATTTCCCTTCCAGCGCATCATATTGCGCAAGGACATCCGCGCTGTAAAGCTGCTGGTCATAGCGCACGATCGCAAACGGATCGCGGCCGGCATCCTGCAGGGACTTGAGCTTATCCCGCCGAATTTGCAGCAGTTCACTCAGTTCCTCCTGTGTGAGCGCCCGTTCTTCGGGCGTGTTCACGCCTCGTTGCTCGTCCATGTTTTTCTCCTGTCAAATTTGATTTAGTATACCCCGTTTGCGCGGGGGAATACGTTATGTGCCACCAGCGTTATTTGCCGATGGAAAGAATTACGAATTGCTGTACGCCGCCAGGGGTTTGAATTTCCACGGTTTCACCAACTTTATGGCCGATCAGCCCCGCACCGACTGGGGACTCGTTGGAAATGCGGTTTTCAAGCGGGTTGGCCTCTGCGCTGCCTACGATCTGGTATTCCAACTCGCGGCCGCCGAGCGCTGGCATGCGCACGCGCACCGTTGCGCCGACGTTGACAACATCGGTGCTGATGCTCTCTTCGTCGATGAGCACGACGTTTTTAAGCATGTTTTCAATCTCAACGATTTCATATTCCATGCGCGCCTGCTCGGCCTTTGCTGCGTCGTATTCCGCATTTTCGCTCAAATCGCCGAACGAGCGGGCCACTTTGATCTGCTCCGCGATCTCCGTGCGGCCGGTGGTTTTTAGGTATTCCAACCGATCCTCGTATTTCTTAATGCCTTCTGCGGTCAAACGTACTTCTGCCATGTTGCTGCTGTCCCTCCGGTTTCTTAGTGATAAAAGCGCATAAAGCGAACGTCCCACCTGCTGGGCAACGCTGCCCTTGCGGATGGGAACGCCGTCGGCGGTTCCTTTCATTTATATATTTGTATAAGCCATTATATGTAAGGGATTTCCCTTTGTCAAGAATCCAGGCCGCCTTTCATGGTGCGCAAATAAAAGCATTTTAATGCATGCGCTTGCTTTTTTGCGGGTATTTTCTGAAAAGTTGCTAAAAGATCATGTAGAACGCCAGCAAATCCCATGGGAAGCTTATAAAATGGCCTTCGCCGTGCGTTTGCTGCCTTATACCCAACCCCAAAACCTATTTATCGCCAGCATTTAAGGAAGGGGAAGATCCAATCGCTGCAAGCCCATAGGATAGGATAAAATGCCAGCGTGCAGAGGCTGGGATACCATCGGGAATTGACATTTTTTAAATGGAATACTATACTGTATAAAAATCAGTGTTTTGAATTCATTGGATCCAGGTGCAAAAAACGTATCATATGTATCCTGCTCCATCCGATATGCGCATTATGCAAAACAGCGAAACGTATTTTGGAACATGCTGCTTTAAAAAAACGAAATCGATTTGAGGAAAGGAAGTGTGGATCATGAAAGCTGCGATCCCTCGCGTCATTGGGGTTATTGCGATCCTTTTGCTGCTTTGCTGCCTTTTCGGCGTTTACAGGCTGGCTACATCTACAGGGATGCTGCTCGCCGGCCAGGTGGCGGTGGAGCGAGCCGGCGGCGAGCCGATTTTGATCAACGGGCAGCAGGAGGGGGAGCGCTGGCTCACCCTGCCGGAACAGATCGTCCTTACCGATGCGCCACAGCAACTCCCCGGAGCCGTACGCACGGGCGTCACCTGCATGGGGCTTGTGCGTTTCCTGCCGTGCCTTGCGGCGGTTATCCTTTGCGCCATCCTGCTCGTCAATGTTTTGCGCGGGCACCTGTTTGAAGCAACCAACGCGCGCCTCCTGCGCGCGGCAGGCATTACGGTAACGGCTGCGGCAATCCTTGTTCCCCTCCTAAACGGGTATGTGATCCCTGCGCTGATCCGGGCGGCTTCCGGCGTGGGCATGGGCATAGGGCTGGAGTATGCCAGCGCCCCGCAGCTCTGGCAGGGGCTTGCGCTGCTGCTCGCTGCCTATGTTTTGCGGCAGGGGCAGGAGAAACGGCAGGCTTAACAGAAAGGAAAAACGCGGGCGGCTTCGCCGCCGCCTATGCCAGCGTGCCAGGGCGCGCGCATTCCATGCCCATACTGCGAGAACGCCTATAGGAAAGCGTTCTGCCGCATGGTTCATGGAGATTCGATGGGAGCCCCAATTTGCTGGGAACCCCAAAACCCATGTGGCAGTTAGGCTCTAGGCAGCCGCAGCCAGCCGGCTTGCGCCCGACTTGGCAGCGCAAAGATGCATTACCCCAAAGGGACGAAAGCGGCATGGAAGAGAGGAAATCTACTCTTTGCAGGGCTCCTGGCCATACCGCAGGTGTGAAAGGGATTAAGCAAACCGACATGTGCTGCTTTTTCGGCGGCCGGATGCAGGAAAGTCCTTGGACAGAGCTGCAAAGGCGTGCGCTGGGAACGCTTGCCGCAGGCGCTAAACGTTTTACGATTCCGCGCAATCCTTTTGGAGTGACTGCTGGGTAAGCGTGCATTTGTGCGCACAGCGAAGGCAAGAAGAGGCTTTTATGGGTGCAGGCTGTCTTTGAGAGGCCTTTCCATGAAGCAGGGGGCGGCTAGGAAGCGGTACAACCAACTTATGAAAAGCTGTATGGCAACTGAAAACCGGGCCATTTCCATGGGCCCGGTTTTCCTATAGCATGGATAGATTGGAGCTCCTCAATAGAGAAAAGAAAAAAGCGCACGGACATGCTTGAACGGCGTGCAGCTTCGGAGCATAGGTTAGGGAATCGTCATTTGGGGATAGCATGGAGCACGGCGGGATCCCATGGAGCCACGATAAAATATAGAGAGCAGAAAAAGCAGAACGAGCTCAGCGTAAAACTAAGAACCCCCCAAGGGGCAAAGCGAAGCAGCGCAAAGGCCCTGTAAGAGCAGCGATGGGCCACAAAGCAGTGCGGCTTGACTGGAAGGATGCATAGCGAGTTCCCATAGCATGAAAAAGAAAGTCGGCGCCTTGAGGCACGGCCAAGCAAGGCAGGCTTGAAGCCGCATCCCGCTCCCCGATTTAAGCATCGCCATTGAGCGCATGTTTGTATTGCGTGAGCATGGACTCAAGTTCTGCAAGGCTTCCGGTTGCGTTTACCTGCGCGCGCAGCGCCGAAGCGCCGCGCATGCCGGAAAGGTACCATGCCACATGCTTGCGCATCTCGATCACGGCGCGCGCTCCGCGGCATTCCACAAGCCGCCGCGCATGGGCGAGCGCTGTATCAATGCGTTCGGCGTTGGTGGGCGGCGCATAAGGTTTCCCTGCAAGCGCGGCCTTGATCTCCCGGAAAATGAAAGGGTTCCCTTCAGCGCCGCGGGCTACCATGATGCCATCGCAGCCGGTATGCGCGCGCAAAGCAAGCGCGTCTTGGCCGGAGAACACATCTCCATTGCCGATCACGGGGATAGAAACGGCCGTCTTTACCGCTGCGATGATATCCCAATCCGCCTTTCCGCTGTACATCTGCTCCCGCGTCCTGCCATGCACGGTCAGCATCGCCGCGCCGGATTCCTCGGCCATGCGGGCAAATGCAACGGCGTTGATATGCGCTGCATCAAATCCCTTGCGGAATTTCACGGTTATAGGGAGGGAAGAGGATTTGGCCGCCGATTCGATGATGCGCGCAGCGCGCGGAAGATCCAACATAAGCGCACTGCCCTCGCCATTACCTGTGATTTTGCGCGCTGGGCAACCCATGTTAAGATCGATCAGTGCAAGCCCTGGGTGCGCTTCATCTGCAAGGCGTTTTGCCATTTCGGCAACGATTTCCGGTTCTGCGCCGAAAAGCTGTACACCATAAGGCCGCTCCAGGGGGGAAGCTGCAAGCAGAGAAGCGGTGCGTTCGCTGCCGTAATAGAGCCCCTTTGCGCTTACCATTTCCGTATACGAAAAATCTGCCCCCATGGCGCGGCAGATTTCACGGAACGCGAGATCTGTTACGCCGGCCATGGGTGCGAGCAAAACTGGAAATTCGGTTTGTGGGGCAAAAAAGAGCACGGGAACATTCCTTCCAAACAATGGATCAACCGAAAATGGCTGCTTTACGGTGTGGGAGAGGGGAGCAGGGAATAATTGGGCGTAGGCGCAGGTTCCACTTCCGGGTTTTCCTCTATAAGCGTAAGCCCCGTGATATACCAGCGGGAACCAGAACGCGCAAGGGAAATAGAATAGCGCGCCGCAGTCCATTCGGGAAGCTCTGCGCCCGATTCCGGATCGTTTGCGGAGGCGTTGATCGCAGCAAGGTAAGTTAACACTTGCATGGTTGCCCGCTTATTCCATGGCAACACATGGATGCCTTCTACTTCTATGCGGAAATCGAAACTGGAAACGGTGAACGCATCGTAAAGACCATCGTAAAGCGCATTATCATTGCGCACGAATTCCTCTGTGAAATACTCCGTCAAATCAAGCACGGCGCCATCGGTTAAAATGCACTCCGCGCGCGCTTCCAGGCCTTCCGTCACAAGGATATAGAGGTTGCTTACGTGCATGCCTTCCACAAACACACCGAGGCAGAGCGCCACGATAGCGGTAATAATCAAAAGCGTGCGCAGCACATACCATATGGAACGGCTTGCGACAGCATATTTGTTGCGCGACATAGGCGGATTCCTTTCAATAGCCAGGATGACCACGCTGTGGCCTTCCGCAAGCTTAGATTTTTTTGCCACTTTAAGAATACCACAATGCGTTTGCAAAGGCAAATGAACGGATTGTGAGAATTGCAGCCGCTGTGCATGCGGTTTGTAACGCGCAGTTTCCAAATCTCCATTTCAGCATTATATATTAAGCTTGAACAAGCTAGAATAAGAAAGGATTCGAATTCCAGATGGGAGTTACCAATTCAAATAAAGAGTTAAGCGTTTCCAGCATTCATTGCGGGGATTCGTTTAAGGTTAAGCTTTCTTTGACAGCGGAACCAAATATTATAACAAATCCTACGGATATCGTGCTTGCACTGGATCGCTCTGGCAGCATGAGCGGAAGCCCGTTTGCAAATCTGAAAAACGGTGCGAAGAAGTTCATTGATATCATTGCTGAATCTACCGGCGGAACACAGGATGGCCAGATCGGCTTTGGCAGCCGCATCGGAATTGTAAGCTTTGCCGAAACTGCGGTACAGAACACGCAATTGATTACTTCTGTAGATGATCTGAAAGCGGCAGTGAACAGCTTATCGGCGAGTGGGCAAACCAACCATGCAGATGCCTTTACAAAAGCTACGCAGCTTTTTGATCCTGCCTCCACAAATGCCCGCGTAATTGTATTGTTTACGGATGGGCGTACAACAGCTGGCGGAAATGCTGCGCCGGCGGCTATGGCTGCAAAAGCGCAGGGGATCATCATTTATTGTATAGGCCTTACGGGGAGCGATGGCATTGATGAGCAATCCCTCAATACGTGGGCTTCCAGCCCTTCCTCTTCCTACGTAGCAATTACGCCGGATGACCAAGAGCTGGAGACCTTGTTTGAAGAGCTGGCCCAAAATATTGCGAAACCAGGTGCTACAAACATTGTGATTGATGAGGAAGTGAATTCCTGTTTCCAAATTACGTCTATATCAAATCCCACGAAAGGAACGGCAAACATTACGGGAGCCCGCACCCTTCAATGGAAAATTGACGAGCTTGGCGTTAGCAGCAGCGAAGGAGCAGTACTCGAGTTTACGGTTACGCATATGGGCGCCTGCACGGGTACGATTGAGGTGAACAATCGTATCGATTACAGCGATACAGAGGGAAACCTGGTTTCCTTCCCTTCCCCGGAAATCGAAGTCGACTGCGGCATTGTTGTAACGCCGGAGGAATGCCCTAACCCGGTTAACATTACCATCCAGGGATGCCAGGATGCTGTGGAATTTGATGCAGGCGATCTTGGCATGGAATCCCTCGGCCGGATTCTGCAGCTGGATGTTACAATCAAAAATGTGTGCCCGCGCAAGCGCGTGGCACTTGCGGCAATCGTTACGGAGGTAGATCCGCGCGGCATTGAATACAAGCGCGGCATGAAAACGATAACGGTTCCGGCGCACACAAGGGCCACCTGCCATGATGTCACTGTGCGCGGAATAAAATTTGTCCTTCCGGAAGACCTTGATGTATCGGGTGGGTCAACGACTTCAATTTGCAATAGCCGCCGTTTTAAAGCTAGATTCCTTGCGAATTACATCGATAACGATTTTGACGGCTGCAATATGGTGTTTTGAGCACATCCCTGCCGTACCAAAAATGTTTAAACATGCTATAGGGAGCCTCCTTCCGATGAGGAGGTTCCCGTGTTTGGCAGGCAGGCCAAACACAGAGTGGAGAGGGTACTTCTTGCCGTGTATGAGAGACCCTGCAATTAGTCTAATCATGATGCACCTCCTCTCTATGTGAAATTTAAATAAAGGAAATTGATTTGATATTAGTGAATTACAACACGAAAAATTATTTTTTTCTGTTCTTACTATTAATCTTTTACCAAGATGCAAAATTGCTAGGAATTAAGGAATATCAAGAAATAAAAGCCGGTATACAGTTTTGCGACTTACTTTTTCGGCAGCATTATTGAACAACGCATCGCTAAACAAATTTGCTTTACATCAGAGCTAGAACTGATGCAAGCTACTTTTTCGTAAGAACTTTATAATTACAGTTTATTAGACCTGGTTAAAAAATGGTTGGTATGCACTGCGGCATGCTATAATAAAAAAAGGAGTGATATGGATATGTGCGGACGCTATTATATTGATGCGGAGGATCAAGCGGTTCAAACGCTTATTGCAGAGATTGCGGCAGGGCCGGATGGAGTACGGATGCTTGATATGAAATTGGGCGAGATTTTCCCAACCAATACCGTGCCTGCCCTGGTGGCTGAAGGGGGCCGGTTGATGCGCTGGGGGTTCAGCCGTTACAATGGCGGCGGGGCAGTGATCAATGCTCGCAGCGAAACGGCTATGGTGAAACCTATGTTTGCGAAATCCATGCAGGAAAGGCGATGCCTGCTGCCTGCAAGCCGCTATTTTGAATGGCAGCGCACACCGGGCGGGGCAAAAAAGCAAAAGTATGCCATTGCGCTGCCTGGTGGGAAGCCATTTTACCTTGCAGGAGTTTACAGGCAAGAAAAACAGTTTCCTGTTCCCGTATTCGCAATTTTGACCAGGGAAGCTGCGCCGGAGCTGGCTTATCTTCATGAAAGGATGCCTGTAGCTTTGCCATACAGCGCGCGTGACGCATGGCTTTCCCCAACATGCAACGTGGAAGAAACCATGCAAAGCTGCCTAACCAGCTTTATTTGTACGCCGGCAGCAGAGAACAAAGCGGCGCAAATAGGGTTTGACCTAAATTGAAAAGTATTTCGAACTAAATTATGCTATGTCGTGTTTTCAAATCTTTAAAATATTTGTAAAATAGGATTGAAGTATAAGCAAAAGGATGCAAAAAACGCGCGTTTCAAGGTATGATATGGCTCGGGGATAGCCCGGATGCAAGATGATTTTGCGGGAAGATGGAAAATTGCATTCGGAATGGAATTAGGATGAAACGATCGATAAGAGAACATCTGAAAACCTGCGTATCAGCTGTAAGAACGTGCTACAGGGCAGCGGGCTCAATCGTTTTCTGGAATTATCTGCTTAGCGCTTTGATTGCGCTCCTGCCGTTTATCAGCGCAGCTGCGCTAAAGGAGATTACCAATGAGCTTGCGGCGCTTGTTACATTAGGGCGTCCAATGAACCGTCTCGTTTTTTTCGGCGCATGCTATATCGCGGTACTTTTGATCCGAAATACGCTAACAGGCTTCCAGGCTTATTCGAATCAAATCATAGAAGAAAAAACTACCCGGTTTGTAACCGATCAAATTGTCAAGAAAAGCACGGAAGTAGAAATCGTGTATTTTGATCGTGCAGAATACTATGATCAATTGTCGATTGCGCTGCGCTTTGCGAACAATGTGTATTATTTGTATAAAATGCTGGGAGACATCGCGCTTTCCATCATAACGGTGGTCATGACGATCGTTCTGCTTCTGGACATTGATCTGCGCATTACGATGATCCTTGTTATGATCCAGATCCCCATGCTGTGGATCCAGCTGAAAAATGCAAAGCGGGAGCTTGACACGGAAGAGGATTCCGCTTCGGACAATCGGCGCATCCAATACTTTTTTTCAATTGGATTGGAAAAACAATATGCGAAAGACGTGCGCATTTCGCCGCTGGAGCATTTGGTTAAGCGTAAAATGGATGCATACACCGCGTCCTTTCTTCGGAAACAAAACAATATGCTCCATAAAAACGCTGCAAAGGGCATTATCGGCGATTGGATCAGCTATCTTGCAATGGGAATTGCGCTTGTTCTTGCGGTCCTTGATGCAATGCATGGCGCCATAAGCATTGGGGACATTCAATATGCAATGAACCTTATATTGCTTTCTTCCGGCCGTTTGGAGAATTTAACGGTGGATCTGGCCTATTTGAAAGGGTTCCTAACCCGGGTGGCCAAGTGCCTCTCCTTTATCCAGACTGCGGCGGAAAGCAGGCTACATTGGGGGTCTGCGGAGCTTGATGAACTGCGCTCAATCCGCTTTGAGCATGTCTTCTTCCGCTACCCGAACGCCAAGGAATATGCATTGCAGGATGTGTCGTTTGAGCTGCGTGCAGGGGAGCGCGTGATGCTGGCCGGGCTCAACGGGGCCGGGAAGAGCACGATCGTGAAACTGCTGCTGGGGCTTTACCCGGCGGAATCGGGTGAGATCCTGCTGAATGGAAAAAAGATCAGCGCGTTTGCAATTGAGGATATCCGTTCCAAGGTCGGGATTTTCTTTCAAGATACGGCGCTTTATGCGTTTACGCTCGCCGAGAATGTGCATATGTGGGCTCCCGGCTTCGAGAAGGACGAAGCAAAGCTGGCCGCTGCGCTTGCGCAGAGCGGCGTTTTCAGGATGATACAGGATTGGCCCATGGGAGAAAACACCGATTTAACCAAACTGTTTTCCGAAGACGGACGCGAGCTTTCGGGCGGGCAAGCGCAGAAAATAGCCTCTGCACGCGCCTTATACCATGGGGCGGATTTCCTTATCTTGGATGAGCCATCTTCCTCGTTGGATGCAAAAAGCGAGGAAGAGATTTTCAAAAATGCGATCGCCCTTTCCAAGGATAGAGGCTGTCTGCTTGTTTCCCACCGGTTGTCCGTATCGCGCATGATGGATACCATCCTGTTTCTCGAGCATGGGAGAATTGCGGAATGCGGCAGCCACGAGCAGCTTCTCAAGAAAAATGGCAGGTATGCGCATCTATACCGGCTGCAGGCGGACAGCTATCAATGGTAAAGAAAGAATACTTTGGAGATAGGCTATGATTCAAAAGGCAGCCATAGGCATTGCGGCGATAGCGTTTGCTTTCAAGATCAGCTATCGCGCTTCAAAATCGCTTTTTATCAAACGTTTGATGATTATGCTTGCGGAGTCACTGATCCCGATTGGTATAACCGTGCTTTTTGCAAGGATGATCGATGCCGTATATCTTGGAATCCAACAGAAAGATAGCAGCATTCTGTTTGCAAATACGCTGCATGCGAGTTCGCCGTTTGCAACTGCCATTGTATATTTGATCTGCTATATCTTGCTGCAGATTGCTTCGATTGCGCTGGGCCGAATCAAGTACAATGCCATACTGAAAATCAAGGCTGAGGTGAATCGGTATATCAACGGTGAAATCAGCGATAAAATGATGCATGAGGAGCTCGAAGCATTCGACAGACCGGACACGTATGATACGTTGAGCCTAATCTTAAGCGGCCGGCAAAGCATTGAAAAAAGCACATGGCAATGCTTTTCCATTTTGCAGGGGCTTATTACGGTCATCACGTCCGCTGTGCTGCTCTCAGCCTTAAGCCCGCTTATGAGCCTGTTCGTAATTGGAACATGTATTCCGTATTTTCTGAATCAATTGCGCTTTACGCGCGATCAGTACAACTTCGCGGTTGCAAACGCAAAACCCATACGCAGGGCAAACTATATTCAAAACGTGCTTACAGCAAAAGAACATGCGCAGGATGTCCGGCAGTACCAATCGTTTTCCGAGACGCTGCTGCAGCAGTTCCACAGCATCAAGCAAGCGTTGTTCGATGAGAAAAAGTCAGCCCTAAAGCGGAACCATTTGCGCAACCTCGTGTTATCCAACGTTTATCTGACGTCTGTCATCGCAGCGTTTGTTTTAAGCATTCGGGCAGTCGTGCGGGGTTTTGCTGAGATTGGCGGGGTATTCTATTATACGTCTTTGTGCGAAACGATCGCCGCGCATGTAAAAAGCGTTTTTCAAGAATATTCCGAGATCAGCCAAAGCATCGAAGTGATCGAGCGCTATCGGGCGTTTATGAATACGAAAATTGCAAATCCGGAACCGGATGGCACGCGGGATTTGCCGGGTGCGTTCACGGTGGAATTTGTTGATGTGGGTTTTCGGTATCCGAATTGCAGCGAATGGATTTTGCGCAAGTTCAATCTGCGTTTCAGCAGCCGGGATAAAATCGCATTGGTGGGTTTAAACGGCTGCGGAAAAAGCACGCTCATAAAGCTGTTATTGCGGTTATATCCTGTGCAGGAAGGGCAAATCCTGCTCGATGGGATCCCAATCGGCGCATACAGGCGGCAAAGCCTCAATAAGGCATTTGGCGTAATGTTCCAGGATTATAACCTATATCATATGAGCATTTCCGAAAACATAACGTTGGAAGATAGCACTGCGCAGGACGCTGACCGGCTGGATGCGGCATGCGCTTTTTCGGGAATTCGGGAGCTGATCGCATCTTTCCCCAATGGGTATGCCCAACAGGTATCAAAAGAATTTGATTCGGATGGCGCAGAGCTTTCCAAAGGACAGCAACAGCGCATTGCGCTCTCGCGCGCCTGTTACGCTGGCGGCAGCATGCTGATCTTTGATGAACCTTCTGCATCCATCGATATAGAAACGGAAAAAAAGCTATTCTGCATGATCGCGCAGCTCTGCGTTGATAAAGGATTGATCCTTGTATCGCACCGGCTGTCAAACATCTTGATCGCAGACCGGATCGTTTATATTGAAAACGGCATTGTGAGCGAAATGGGAAGCCACAAAGAACTCATGGCGCTGGGCGGGAAATACGCTGAGCTTTATCGTATACAGTTTGAACTATATGAAACGGACGGCGATACAATCCCGGAAGGCAATCAAGCGTGAAGAGGATTTCCCATCGTATTGCAACGCATTTCCAATTGAAACATGATATGGCCAAACAATGCCTTTCAAGTTGCATTTCCGGCATCGAAACACATCTTTTCGGTTTCTCACTTCAAGGTGTTTACCCCAATCATAGGGTATTTATAGCCCGGCCCTCCATTAATGTGCGCACAAGCTCAATGGTGCGCTTTGCATAAGGGGGCAGTATTTTTCCCTTTAGGTTTACTGCGCAGAATTCGATGCGGTTTTCCCTGTTCCCTGCGGAAAACAGGCGCAGAGGCCTGGAAAGCCCTACAAAGCTTTGATAACTGTTTGCACAAAAACCTACCCCCTGCCCCCGGGAAACCAGCTCCATGATCGTTTCGATCTTATCAAATGTCATAACCCGCCGGGGCGCCACATGCGTGGATTCGAGAACTTGGTCAATGAACGCGCGCAAGCTGCCACCATGGCGGCTTAGGAAAAACTGTTCATCTTCAAATAGTTTGAGGCTCACCCAAGGGTATGAGCCGCCATTCTGCGCAGGCAGGTTTGCGGTAAGAGGATGGTCGATGCTGGTCATGAACAGCACGGAATCCTGATAAAGCGGATGGTATTCAAACTCCGGCCTTTTGGATGGGCAGTTGCAGAAAAAAAGATCGATGCTGTTGTCTGCCAACATCCCTTCCAGCTTGGAAAGCGTTTCTTCCTCAAAGCTCAGCTCCACCCTGGGGTATTCTTCGGCAAGCTGCTCTAAAAGCGATGGAATCAGCCGGGAAGAGCGGAAATACTGAAATCCCATGCGCAGCCTTCCCCCTGCGTTTTCGGAAATATTGGCAAGCTCTGCATCAAACTCATCCTTCAAGTTCAACATGGCCTGCGCCTTGGCAACATAAAGCTCACCAGCATATGTTAAACGAAACTGTTTGCCTATGCGGTCAAAAAGCTGCACGTTGAGCGAGCGTTCCAGATTGCTGAGAAAAAGGCTGAGATTGGGCTGTGATGTGCGAAGTATCTTCGCCGCAGCGGTAAGACTGCCGGTTTTTGCGATGGTGCAAACATATTGCTGTTCGCGTAGCGTCATAGAATATCGCTCCATAATAACTTATAATAAAATTGATTTATAATTTAAAAACAATATATTTAATAAATTAACTATAAGTTATTTTATTGCGTTTCGTCAAGTATCTGCAAAAAAATTTATCATGTTCTGTACAATCCATGAAGCTTATACCGGGCGAATTATGCCGCTGCATAGTGAATTTCTGGAAATAAATTGCGCTGAAAATGCCTAAATTCCTGGAATAATGACAAATTATTTAAAAAATAAATTATAAAAATTAAAAAGTTGTACTTTACAAATTATTGTATCCATTGTATACTTGCCGCAAACTCACAAATCTAAAAAGGAGAAACAGCATGAAAAAGTATCTGGCAATGCTTCTTGTCCTCGCGATGGCGCTTTCGCTTTTCGCTGCATGCACCCCTGGTAATGCGGATCCTACCGCAGATCCAGCTGCGGATCCCACAGCAAGCCCGGAGGGAACTCCCGTTGCCAACACAGAACTGACCCCTACCGAAGATGAAACCATTTCCGATAAGGACACCATCAACATCGCTGTAGACCGTGAACCGGCAACGCTCAACCCTGGCGGCGTAATGAGCAATGTTTCCGAAATCGTGATGATGAACACGATGGATACGCTGCTGAAATTCGATGAAAGCGCTACCCCGCAGCCGAACCTTGCAACGGAATGGGAAGCGATCGATGAGCTGACATGGCAGTTCAAGCTCCGCGAGGATGTATACTTCACCAATGGCGAGCATTTCACTGCTGAAGATGTTGTTTATTCCATCAACCGCCTGGCCAATACGACAACCGGCCCCAGCGCGCTCACGCATATTGACCTAAGCGGCGTTGTAGCGGTGGATGAATACACCGTGAACATTAAGACCACGGAACCCTATGCTTTCCTGGAGGCGCAGCTCTGCCAGGCGGTAATGTGCATTGTAAACGAAAAAGCGATTACCGAAATGGGTGAAGATGCACATGGCCGTGCGCCAGTTGGTACGGGCGCCTATATGGTTTCCAACTGGGTGGCCGGTGAAAGCATCACGCTTACCCGCAACGATAATTATTGGGGGGAAGCGCCGCATCTTGAGACCGTTGTGCTTAGGATCATGACCGAGGCCACCTCCCGCACCATCAACCTTGAGACCGGTGATATCGATTTGAACTGCCGTCTCCAGGATACTGACATCGAGCGTGTGGAAGAAAGCGATGATATGTATGTCCTCGCAGGCCCGCAGAATACGCTGCGTTATATCTGCTTCAACACCGCTGTTGAACCGCTTGACAATGTAGATGTGCGCAAAGCCCTCTATCATGCTACCGATACGGAGCTTATCCGTGAAACGATTTATGGCATTAAGAGCTCGGAGCCTGCCACCGGCCCTGTTCCGCCGGCCTTCCAGGGCAAGAACAACGATCTCCCGCAGTATGAATACGATCCGGAAAAGGCCAAGGAACTGCTTGCCTCAGCCGGCTATGAAAATGGTTTTGAAGTTTCCTTCATTTACCTTGCCAACACCACAAACAACATGTTCGCAGAAATGCTACAGGCTATGTGGGCAGAAGTTGGCGTAACGCTCGTGCTTGAGCCGACCGAAAGCGGCACGCTTTCCACCATGCTCAATTCGGGCGATTACCAGGTTGGCACGGCTGCTACGGATATGAAAATGTGCGATGCGGGCGAAGGCCTCTACTCCTTCTTCCACAGCAGCAGCCGCGGCAGCAGCACGGACCGCACCTGGCTGAATGACCCGGAAGTGGATGCCATCCTCGATGAGATCGTGACCACGCTTGACGCTGAAAAGCGCAACGAGCTGGTTTATGAGGCGCAGGCGCTCATCCACGACCTTTGCCCCATGATCTACATCTGCCACCCTTGGCGCGTTTACGGCGTGCGCTCCGATGTGCGCGGCCTCACCGTTCTCCCTTATGATATGGAGAATTACGCAAACCTCTATTTCGTCAACGAAGAATAACGATCCCCATTGCAAACGGAACTGCAGGAACGGCGGGAACCTTCCCCGCCGTTCCTGCGACAAATCCATCAGGAGGCAATCCCTATGCTCAAATACATCGTAAGGCGCCTGATTATGCTGATCCCCGTGCTGCTGGGCGTGATTCTCGTGGTTTTCACGCTTATGTACATCACGCCGGGCGACCCGGTTGATTCAATCCTGGGCGATAATGCAACGCCGGAAGCCCGCGAGGCCCTGCGCGAGGAGCTCGGGCTCAACGGCGGCTATTTCGAGCGCTTCTACAATTACATCACAAGGCTTTTGCGCGGCGATATGGGCATTTGCTATGCAACGAACCTAAATGTTGCCACGCGCATAGCGCAAACCTTTCCAAATACGGTCAAGCTGGCCACTTTCGCCGTGGTATTTGCGGTGATCCTCGGGCTCTCCTTTGGCGTGATTTCGGCAATCAAGCAGTACTCCTTTCTGGATAATCTCGTCATGAGCGTTTCCATGATCGGCGTTTCCATGCCTTCCTTCTGGTGCGGCCTGCTGCTGATGCTGCTTTTCTGTGTGCAGCTGAACTGGCTGCCTGCCTCTGGCTTTGATTCTTTCGCCTGCGTGATTTTGCCGGGCGTTTCCCTGGGCCTTAACTCTGCGGCCTCCATCGCCCGCATGACGCGCTCGAGCATGCTCGAAGTCATCCGCCAGGATTATATCAGCACAGCGCGCGCCAAGGGGCAAAGCGAATTCCGGGTTATTATGGATCATGCACTCAAAAATGCGCTCATCCCCGTAATCACTACGGTAGGTATGCAGTTTGGCTTGCTTCTGGGCGGTGCGGTGCTAATCGAATCCATTTTTTCCATACCCGGTGTGGGCAAGATGATGGTGGATGCCATCAAGGCGCGCAACTACCCCATCGTGCAGGGCGGCGTGCTTGTAATCGCGCTTGCATTCTGCCTGGTCAACCTTGTTGTGGATATTCTGTACGCCTATGTTGACCCCCGCATCCGTTCCCAATACAAATAAGGAGGTGCAACCATGAGCGTAATTGCAAAACAAACGAAGACTGCACCGAAAAAACGCAGCAAATTCCAGGAAACCTGGCGCCGCTTCAAGAAAAACGGGCGCGCTGTGGTAGGGCTTGCCATTGTGGCCATACTGCTGCTTGCGGCGGTCCTGGCGCCAATTATCTCTCCCTATGGCCCCAACGACCAAAACCCGCGCAACCGCCTGCAAGGCCCTTCTGCTGAGCACTGGTTCGGCACGGATGAGCTTGGCCGTGATATCTTGACGCGCATCATCTATGGGGCGCGCATCTCCATGTCCGTTGGCTTGATCGCCATTTGCATCTCCCTCATCGGCGGCGTTGCGCTTGGCGCAGTAGCAGGCTATTATGGCGGCGCGCTGGATAACATCATCATGCGCTGCATGGACGTGCTGCTTTCTATCCCAACGATCCTGCTTAACATCTCCATCGTGGCCGCGCTTGGCTCCGGCCTTGAAAACGTGATGATTGCAATTGGCGTTTCCAGCATACCGGGTTATTGCCGAATCGTGCGCGCTTCCATTCTTTCCCTGCGGGAGCAGGATTTCGTGGAAGCGTCCCGTGCCGCGGGCGCAAGCGATTTCTTTCTCATCACGCAGCACATCCTGCCCAACTGCCTTGCGCCTTTGATCGTGCAGGCTACACTGCGCATTGGCGCCGCAATCCTTTCTTGCGCGAGCATGAGCTTCCTCGGGCTTGGCATCGTCCCGCCTACGCCGGAATGGGGCAGCATGCTTTCCACCGGGCGCGACTTTCTGCGCGATGCGCCCCACGTATGCATTTTCCCAGGGCTTGCTATCATGGCGGCCGTATTCAGCATGAACCTTGTTGGTGATGGCCTGCGTGATGCGCTTGACCCGAAGCTGAAGGATTAAGGAGGAGAAATGCCATGAATGGCGATAAGCTTTTAGAGATCAAAAACCTTACGGTGCATTACGAATCCTTTGATGCTACAGTGCATGCGGTGGAAAATTTGAACCTTTCTCTGCGGCACGGGGAAACGCTTGGGCTCGTTGGTGAAACGGGCGCTGGCAAAACAACTACGGTCAAATCCGTAATGCGTATTTTGCCCGACCCGCCGGCCAAGATCGTATCCGGCGAGATCCTGTTCGACGGCCAGGACCTGTTAAAGCTTTCTGTGAAGGAAATGCGCAAGATCCGCGGCAAGCAGATATCCATGATTTTTCAAGACCCCATGACGAGCTTGAACCCGGTGATGACCGTGGCGGAACAGATTGCAGAGGTCATACGCCTGCACGAGAAGTGCAGCAAAAAGGATGCGCACAAGAAAGCGTGCGATATGCTTGAACTTGTGGGGATCCGCCCGGAGCGCGGCTCCGATTATCCGCACCAGTTTTCCGGCGGCATGAAGCAGCGTGTTGTTATCGCGATGGCACTTGCATGTAACCCGCGCTTCCTTATTGCGGATGAACCCACTACTGCACTGGATGTTACCATTCAAGCGCAGGTGCTTGAGTTGATGAAACGTTTGAAAGCGCAGTATCAAACCGCAATGATCATGATTACACATGACCTTGGCATTGTGGCGGATATCTGTGATTATGTAGCGATCATGTATGCTGGCGAGGTGGTGGAATATGGCACGCGGGAGCATATTTTCAACCATACCGGCCATCCCTATACGCGCGGCCTGTTCGCCTGCATTCCGGATATTTTTACGGATCAGAACGAGCTGGAACCCATCAATGGCCTTACGCCGGATCCCACGCAGTTGCCGGAAGGCTGCCGCTTTCATCCGCGCTGTCCCCATGCCACAGAACGGTGTGCCAAGGAGCATCCGGAAAACATCGAGCTTGCGCCAGGCCATTTTGTAGCATGCCACCTGGCAAACAAGGGAGGGAACGAAAATGCCTAACACCCTGTTGGAAGTCAAACATCTAAAGAAATACTTTAACACCAAAGCTGGGCTTCTGCATGCGGTGGATGATGTAAGCTTTTCCATCGCCAAAGGGGAAACGCTTGGCCTCGTGGGCGAATCCGGCTGCGGAAAATCCACGATTGGCCGCGCGATTCTGCGCCTGCATGAGCCTACCTCCGGCGAAGTCATACTGGATGGCACGGATGTAACGAAGCTGAACAAGCAGGAGCTGCGCGAACTGCGGCGCAAAATGCAGATCGTATTCCAGGACCCTTATTCCTCCCTGGATGGCAGGAAGAGCGTATTTGAAAGCATTGGCGAACCGCTTGTGATCCAGAAAGTCTGCAAGAGCAAGGCGGAATATGAAAAGCGTGTCTACGAGCTTATGGAAACCGTTGGCCTTGCGGAACGCCTTGTCAACGCTTATCCGCACGAGTTGGATGGCGGGCGGCGCCAGCGTGTTGGCATCGCCAGGGCGCTTGCCCTCAACCCTTCCTTCCTTGTGCTGGATGAGCCCGTTTCGGCGCTGGATGTTTCCATCCAAGCGCAGGTGCTCAACCTCATGCAGAAACTGCAGAAGGATCTTGGCCTTACTTATCTGTTTATCTCTCACAACCTAAGCGTTGTGAAGCATATTTCTGATCGTATCGCCGTGATGTACCTTGGCCGCATGGTGGAGTTTTCGGATTGCCGCGCACTGTTTAAAAATCCGCTGCACCCGTATACCAAGGCGTTGCTTTCTGCGGTGCCCATCCCGCGGCTGGATGTAAAACAGGAGCGCATCCTGCTTGAAGGCGATGTGCCAAGCCCCGTCAACCCCGCACCCGGATGCCGGTTCGCCAGCCGCTGTGCCTCCTGCATGGAGATTTGCCGCGAAAAGCAGCCGGAGCTGCAGGAGATTGAGCCCGGCCACTTTGCTGCGTGCCATCTGCTGAATGATTAAGTGAAACTTAGGAGGCATAAGAGACCGTGAACAAGTTTAAGAAAGTCGTTCTTTCCGGCACGCCGTACGAGCGCGGCGTCACTTATGGCCGGGAATGCGCCGCCTTGATCGCGCGTACCGTTAGCGACTATACCCACTATTTTGACAACAAAAAGAACCTTTCCTGGAACTATGCAAGAAGCATGGCGCAAAAGTTCATCCCCGCTATAGAGGCGTTTGCGCCGGAGCTCATGGAAGAGATGCGCGGCATTGCAGAAGGCGCCGGCCTGGCGTTCGAGGATATCCTTTCGGTCAACTGCCGCTCCGAACTGCTTCGCTTTGATGGCTCCCATGACGGTGGCACCAGCGAAGAGCAGGAGCCAGAGGAGTGCTCCATCATCGGTGCGATGCCGGAGCGCACCAAAAATGGCCATGTGCTTACGGCACAGAATTGGGATATGTATTATTGGGCCGAGGAACATGGCGTTGTGCTGGAAGTGCTCCAGGAGGATGGACCCGATTACTTTTGCCTTACGGAGGCAGGACAGCTTGCACGCTATGGCATGAACCAGGCGGGCATTGGCCTTGCCATAAACAGCCTGCCGCGCGAGATTGAAACGGATCCCATTGGTGTGCCAAGCGCTATTGTGCGCCGCAAATTCATCAGCACGGGAAGCTGGGCGGAATGCTTGGATATCCTTTTTTCCGTACGGCATATGGCGCCCATGAACTTCCTGGTTTCCAACGGCAATCTGCATGGGGATATGATGTGCATTGAAGCGGGGGCCATGGGTGCGCAAATTCTCTACCCGGAGGATGGTCTGCTTTACCACACCAATCATTTCCTTTCGCCCGGGCACCTGCTTCATGGCAGAAAGGGCAGCACGGTAAACCGCTATAACACGTTGCGCCGCCTGCTGCGCGATAAGCAGCAAATCGGCATTGAGGATATGATCGCAACGCTCAACAGCACCTTTGGCGCACCGGAATCCGTGCTCAACCAGCGCAATCCGCGCGATAAGGAAATCGACCAATGCGCCACACTCGCATGCTTCATCATTGACGCTACGGATCGCCGCTTCTGGGTACGCAAAGGCAACATCCGTGAAAATCCCTTTGTGGAATATAAGTGGACGCGGCCAGACAAAATCTACGCTGTCTGGCGCTGAGGCTGAACAATTGAAAAAGGAAAAGAACGGCAGTAATTTGGGCATTTTATCCGATTACAGCCGTTCTTTTCCTTTTGCTGTGGTGCAAATTTTGAAGGATCTGGACAGAAAGGGGCCTTATGGCAAACAAGTGGAAACGCTGTATTTTCAAAAGATAGGAATAGGATGCCACAGGGATAAAGGCATACATTCTGCGGGCATGGTATAATGTCTCACCAACCTTCTATCTTCTATATCGACGATTTCTTCTTTAGTGGAAATTATTGCCATAGATCCTCTATCATTGATGCTGTTTTGGCCATTCATCAAGAATGTCCTGTATGAGTTTAAGCGCTAGCCGGAGTTGGTCGCCGCTGCGTCTGTTCAACAGACGGTTTATATGATCCCTCGTTGCTTCATCCGCATCATAAACGCCGCATTCAAACAATTCACGGGGATCGGCAGGAAGGTTACGGACGATATGGCTCAAGATGCTATAACTTGGCTGTGATTTTCCGTACTCGTAATTCTGGTAGTTGCGCAGGCTGCATTCAGCCGCGCTTGCCATATCGGATTGAGTTAATTTATGTGCTTCGCGCAAGTCCCGCAGTCGTTTGCTCGATTCTACACATTCATCGCGCATTATCATTCACCTCTTAAGTTATAGTTTGGCAGAACAAAGCAATTTATCAAACGATGTGCAATGCGTAATTAATACGCAATATTTATGCTTATGGGCTTTTTTCGAAGTGATGGAAGTAATGCTAATGATTTAGTAATGGCAGGCTGGAATATATCGCACTTTATCGTGAAACAGTACTGAAGTTGTTTCCAAACAAAATACGCCTTTTTCAATCAGCGATGTCAATGGAACCGAACTGTCACTGTTTTTACCCATTGCTCGTTGCTATGATTGACAAAAGGAGGAAACTATATGTTATCGACCACAGATGTGATCAACGACCTGCGTAATCATCGCCAGGTATGCGCGGAGATCACCATGATTGAAAAAGTTCTACACAAAATGCAAAACGATTCGCCTCATATGAGGTATAACCGCGCCGTGCTGGAACGTCATTCTGACGAGTTGCTTTTGAAGAAGGAAACAGTTGAAAGCTGGCTGCAATTGCTGACGACTGAGGAACTCTTTCTGGTGCGGACTCATTTGATACAAGGCTTGGATTGGGCCAAGACTATTGTGGAACATGAAAGGATGTGGGGCATCATGAATGGACGTTCTGAGCGAACGCTAAAGCGAATTCAATCTAAGGCTGTTGACCGCATTGTTGCGTGCATGAATCAAATAGAATCGCTGTCCCAAACCGAAACGAAAGAGGTGAAGTGATGGATTTTGAAATCATTGCTCAGATAGATATGACACTGATTCCGCTTGCCGTAGCGCTTTATGTGATTGGCGTGTTCCTAAAGGCAACGCCTAAGATTGCTGACTGGTGTATACCTTGGATATTGTTGTTTGTTTCCTTGCTAGCAGCCAATGTCCTTCTTGGTTGGAGCGTCGCCTCGACTATTCAAGGGGTGCTTGCTTGTGGTACCGCGGTGTTGGGGAATCAACTTTACAAGCAGGCGCAGCTAGGAATTCAGGAAAGTCATACGAGCAGTAAAAAGAAGAAATAAACACCATTTGGCGCCGGGCAAAAACGGTAAAGCCCGGAGGGTAAACAGCTCCAAATAAACGGCAGGGGAAGGGGCCGGGAGAGAACATAGATGCGGGTGTGCCAGGCATAGCTTTATGGCACATCCGCTTTTGTTACAAAAGTGTAAAAATCATTAGGGTGAATGGACTCTGATGAAGAAGCAAGCTATACTAAAATCAAAAACACCGAAAAAACCGAAAAAAGAAAAAAACCTCGGAGGAACCCTATGCAGCATAGAATATCGGGCTTGATAGCAGCAGCGCTGTGCACTTTAATGCTGTTTACCAGCTGCCAGCACACAGAGCAAGTGGAGCCGGCAGACGTGGGTGACGTCATGAGCAACGCAGCGGAAGATGTGCTGCCTTTACAAGAAGAACCAGCAGCGGTCATCAAAGAGGCACCTGCCGAACCTGTGGAGCTGCCGGAATCAATCGATCCACTGGGCTTTTTACAGAGCACAACAGGAGGAAGATCTCACTGCGGCTCTAGCAGCCGAGAAGTACAACGCAAAATATGAAAGAGTAGCAGGCCTATACGAAGTCAAGAACATTTATCTCGATGGCAGAGATGCCAGACTGTGGCTTCAAACCAATGAAGACAGCACGAGTATCAAGCAAGCGATGCTTGTGCACCTGTATTATTCACGCGCATATGATGCGTTGTATAGCGAAATTGTTTCCGTGCTGGGTGATGCCGACGAACTTTCTATTTATGATGACTATTATAATCGTGTCCCAATTGAAACGTATGATTCGGACGAGCACCCGTTTGCCGCCTGGAAATTGGGAAACTATTCGTTGGAGCTTGGCGTAAATCCACCGGGCAACATGGCACAAGGGGCTTACTTGGTAGCGTTCCAGGGTGACGAGTGCGATTATGAAATGGCCGGCTTCTTCTATGAGCAGGAAGGGCCCTGTTGCCCGCATGAAACGAACTTCCATTTTACGGAGGATTGCATTTTTATGGATCCGGAGCTGTTCCGGGGCGATGCTGCAGAAATCTTTGAAAAATACAGAGCAACGAACGCATATACTGGTGAAAGGTCCCGCAGATACCCGGGCGACTATAGTTACCAGTATAGTTACGTCGTGGATGGGATTGATTATCACGGCCAAAGCGCACGCTTTGTATTTAGAGAATCCGAATCGGGCTCCGGAAAGCTCTACCATGCGGGCTATGAGATCGACATTACAAATGCCAGTACAGATACGGTAAAGGATATTATCCTGCAGATTTACGATGCGTTCCTTGCCTGCTCCGCTACTCCAAGTAACTCGGATGTCGATCCGCATACATTGGAGGTTGAAGCGTTTGATGCAAGGAACTGGGATATAGATCACTATATTTACTATAATCTGCGGCTTGATTCGGAGAATTTCACATTGCGATGCTCCACAAACATACGTTGGAAGGATCCGTATCAGTCAACGATTTATTTGTCGTGGTCTTACTAGGTGGCTTCATACTGTCACTCCAAATATCATGTGGGAAGCTGTAATTTTTTTTGAATTTGCATAAAGCTACGGTGCCATACTATTTCAATACAGATTAAATGAATCAAACGAAAGGAATAATGGCCATGCAAAGTATTCGGAACAAACGATTTGCGTATTTGAGAGCACGAAAAAGCTGTGCGGCAAAACCAGAGTGTCGCAAACTCAAAAATATGATTGCCATATTTACTTGCATGTTAGTTTTCATGCTATATGGGTGCAACAAACCGGGTGCCTCAGAACCCATTGAGGGGAATGCAAAAGATGAAACAGCTCCGCTCTTCCCTGCTTTGGCGCTTATGGATGCAGCGTCATTTGACCGGCTAAAGATAGAGGAAACAGACACGGTTACATGTCTCACCTTAGGTGCTTATCTCTCGGATTCGGCAGACGGGAACCTTGGCCTTCTTTCCGGTGAAGCGCTGGATGAGAAAGGTGTGCTGTCTTTGGGAAAAGCTTCTGTGGGACAAATGCCGGATACTCTGAAGGCTCTTTGGGAACATTATGATATTGATATGGTCGAGCCGAACTTTTGGCCTGACTGTTCTATCACAAGCGCCACTTTTGAAAATGTCGGAGAGCCAAGTATGGAATACTGCCATTTGTGTCTCTCGTGTGGCCTTATCGATACGGTCTATGTCATATTCCAAAAGATGGACTCAGAATATATTCCCCGTTATGTTCTGGTGAATAATTGCGAAAGGACGGAAGGGTTTGCCTACACCATGTTTTCCGGGATAGATTGGGCTGTTTACCGCTCAACTAGCGAAAGGGGAACTGGCGTGTCAGAAACTACTGTTTCCTGGCTGAACCTGTCTAAAGGGAAGCATGAGCTTATTTATGCCGAGCATCGAATCGAACAGGAAAGCTTTATGAACCAGTCCTGTCCGAGCCAGACAATCGAAAGCACATTGCAGAGCATAGGGGATGATTCTCTCCACTTGGAGGTGGCAATGTGCTTTGAGCTCTCATCGGAAAGCAATACTTTAAGCCGTACCGAAAAGAAAACAGATATGACTATATATTATACCGCAGAAATAGGTGGTTTCTATATCAAATTGCCTCCTGAAGCCTATATCCTTTCTCCTCTGCAGTTAGATCCGATCAGCTTGCAGGAATACCTACTTATGTTTGATAGCTAAGTTGCAGGTGGTCCGGGAGTGTCACTACAAATGATTGGTTGCCTCATGTAAAATGTGCTCAATGCTAGCAGCGAGACTATAAAACGAAAGAGGTAACTTACTTTGTCGATAGTATTGACCGATGCCCTTATACGGCAATGGGCAGAAATTATTCCTAAAGAAGACTATAATACTGAATTGGGGCTCCCGACGACCTCACGTTCGGATGCAGAGCTTCTTGCAAGAACAATACGTGCAGAAGAGTCCAACCTGCAAGCCTTAGAATGTGTAGCTCAGGAGATGTTAAACCGTAAACGTTTTCGTAGCGTATTCGGTGGCGATCATATGAGCTGGAGCATTGTTGGTGGCCATTCTGTTGAATGGGCTTCTTGGCGGGAAGTCCTTTATGTCAACATGGCTTATACATCATTAACGGATGGTTATCATCCGCTGACCGCAAATCCCATGGAAGTATCTGCGGGCAATACAGTAGCAAATACGCCTATCTCGGCTCAGTGGAGACGAGCTTGTGAGCTTGCAGTCGAATTGTGCAACATGGATACGCTCCATGAAAGCCGACTCAGCTGTAACCCTGCAATAAATGACCAAATGTATCATCGTGGATACAGACGCTCGCAAATGGCTGATCTGTTGGAGGATATGGGGCTATCGGATGAAGCAGATATTAACGGAGCAACACGCGCAAGCGGAACCGTAAAAGGTAAGACCGCGTATCAGATGCTTTCTATGGGAACATCGATTTTTTTCAATGACGAAAACTCTGCTGGGAATGACATCTGTAATAACTATCTTCCAATCACGGGGGATCCAAGCACTAACAGTGGAATTCCGACTTTTACAGCCGGTGAACTGCTGGAATTTCTGAAATCACGCGTTGGCTGTGGCTATACTCTTGGAACATATGGCCAAATATGCACCCAAGACCTGCTTGAGAAAAGAATGGCAGATGATCCGAACAATGAGGATGCTGACTATCTTGGAAGCTGCACCAGATGGATAGGCAAACTTGTGACGGATTGTTCGGGGCTCATCGAATGGTTTTTGCTCAAAAAAGGAGTAACAAATTGCGATACTTATTCTGGTGGCATGTATAAGCAATGGTGTTCTGAAAAGTCAACAAACATGAGTATTATGCCTAAAATTCCAGGAGTTATCGTATTTAAAAGGGGAAGCTCTGGAGTTAAGCACATAGGCGTATATGTAGGAAAAGACAGAATAATTGAAGCAAAAGGAAAAATGTATGGCGTTGTTGTCACTCAGTTTTCGAGTGATCCTGGATGGAATGCCTGGGGAATGTTCGATTGGCTTGACTTGAATTTGAAAGAAAGTGATGTAGAACAGCTCCCTATTGTAAATGATGCACTCACCTACGGCCCTCTGCCGGGCTATCCGGATATCCGCTCGTCTGCAGCAGAGGTTGTACAGCATACCGGAAGCTACAACAGTCCAGTTTATAAAAAAGGAGACAGCGGAGACAAGATCGAAATGATCCGGCGAAGAATCTGGGCAACAGATAGCAGCTTTGCCGTCAACAATTTCTTTGACGATACTCTGGAGAGCAAAATCAAGGCGTTCCAGGCAGCAAACGGCCTTACATCGGATGGGATCGTTGGCTCCGGTACATGGAAAGTGCTTTTCCCAGTGCTGAAAAAACGCACCGGCTCCCAAGCTGGCGCGCGCGAAATGCAGGCGCTCCTCAACTACCAGAACTATCCCGTTGGAACCCCGGACGGGCTTTTCGGAACAGGGACGGAAACCGTTCTGAAAGCCTACCAGCAGGCCCGACAGCTGGATGCAGATGGTATTTGCGGAGAAAAGACTTGGCAGTCTCTCACACTTGAAGAACCGTTTGAAACGGAAGTGCTTATCGACCAGAACGGAGATTCTACTGCTCTCTGTGAGCTGGGCGATAGCAATGATGTTGTACGACAGCTCCAGCAGAGGCTCGCAACGCAGTATCCGCTGGATATAACGGGCACATATGACAACGCGACGGACCAATATGTGCGTGCGTACCAAACGGCAAACAGCATCACGGCAAATGGCATTGTAGGTCCGATCACCTGGAACAAATTGTTTCCCATTCTTAAGATGGGACGCGGAACCAAAGATTAGGTTCGTGCGCTGCAAATGCTGCTTTATCGGCAGAAGCATGGGCTTCTCATTGACGGAGTATTTGGCTCCGGAACACAAGCTGCAGTGAAAGCATATCAGACATTGCGGAACCTGACTTCAGATGGCATTGTTGGTGCTAACACATGGGCTTCTCTGTGTTTGGCTACGCCACCTGAAGGAAATACGCTTTACTTTGGTACAGGCGGTAGTTCGAGCAGTTCAAACACTATCTATCGCCAGGGCGATACCGGCACAGCGGTTCATCAGATCAAAAGGCGCATGGCCGTTGAAAATATGTTTTCCGGAACAGTAAACGCGACCTTTGATGCCGAACTTACGTACGCTGTGAAAGTATTCCAGGCAAGCGAAGATATTCGCGTGGATGGCTTGGTTGGCCCTGCAACGTGGAGTCTGCTATTCCCGATCGTGAGGAAGCAGACTGGCCAGCAGGAAGGTGCTAAAGCGGTACAGGCATTGCTCAACCTCAATGGCTACAGTGTTGGTACTCCCGATGGTCTATTTGGCACCGGCAGTGAGAATAAGTTGAAACAGTTCCAAACTGCAAACGGACTTACCTCTGATGGCATATGCGGTGCAGCTACCTGGGCAAAGCTCTGCGAGGTGTAAATCTAATTAAGCATGCATAATAATGAGGCCATAATATATAAGTTATGGCCTCATTCTTAAGCAAAATAAAAAGATAATGTCCTACGGAATCAACTCGGCAACATAAAGGGAACGTCATATGATATCGGGTATAAACTTCATAAAACTGAAAGGGTAATCATCTTCACTTGAACGACAGAAGTGGGAGGCAGAAGATTTATATAATGTTGCGTCAGGTTTGACACAGCGTTTTTTCGCCGCATGCAGTAAATCATATTCAGATAATGCCTCATTGCTCGTAATGCCTGAAAAACAAGGGAGATGTCTCGTTATCATTACAAAGAGTAAATATAAATGCTCCAGCTTAAGAGCACTTCAGCTTGGATCCCATTTTCATTTTTATTATGGAACATATGAGCCTTTGCGTACATTTCCATGGTCGGAAACACATTTTTCTTCGAAGAGGAGTTTTCCCAATATCAGGGAATATCATTGTTAACTAGTCAATGCATGCATTGTCGGACGATATTGGGCTTGTAGGCAGTAAAGGAAATACTTCATCCGGTTCGTACTTGCTTCTAAAAAACGTTATAACGTTTGCGGTATCCTGATTGAACTTTCTATGAACGGGAATGGTGTAACCGAACCTTCAAAAAAAGAAAGCCTTTGCAGAACGTGATCGCTCGCTCCAATGAAACGAAGAATATGAGCGAAGACCTGTGCAAATATTATGTCTGCACAGATCCTCGAATCATGATGCTGCTTCTGTTGCTGCTCAGGTCAAGTAGCGCCTTCTAATCGAAAGGACTTCCTTCCCTCAGACAGTTATGGACTTCTTATCAGATGCGCTATTTTCATTGACACATAAATGGGAGGCTACCTTACAAGGAAAACGTTGCCGTCTTTTTCTCCGGTATAGTTTAATACCTCTGTCATAGTATATCCTTTATTGATCCAATCAAGGAATTTGCTATAATCAACTTGATAAAGATGGTTGCTAGACATACTGCGATTCGCGGTGCTTCCGACGGTTACTGACCCGTTGGAATTATAGGTAATGGGATATCCGAGTGCAGTAGAAATGGCGGAGCCATTAACAAGGGCCTTAGCAAGAGATACAGCATTGTTCCATGCAGCATTTATATAGGAACCACTTGAACTCCCGCGTATGGGGACAAGAGCTCGTTGCTTAGTACCATCGGATGGCCATGCATCGTATCCATCACTCATGTCGCAAGTCCATGCGGAAGATGGTACAGTACTATACTGGCTTTCACATGTTATTACTCCCATCCATTTATTAGACGCATTTGGGTTTTTGAAGGCGCTTCGGCTTGAACGGTTATAAATAGCCCTTGCTACGCCTTGACGAGCATTATTGTTGTCGTTATCTTCTGCAAATATGACGCGTGCAAGAGCGTCAATACGCTTATCTGTAGTGTTCCACCATCCGGAAGTTGCAAGTGTATTACGAGTCCAAAGAGATGGATCACTGCATATCGAAGCTCCATATTTGAAAGCATCGCTTTGGTATACTGCATCGAGCGCAGTCAACGTGTTTTTTCCAACCACCCCATCCACAGAGCTGCTGGACATTCCAAAGATGGTACGTTGAAATCTGCGTACGGCCAACCTTGTAGAAGCTGCAAAGTAACCGTCGATAGATAGTATATATCCACAGTTACTAAGGCGCGTCTGCAAGGTCTTTACGCCATCAGAATACGATGCAGATGGTCCTTCATATTTGTATGTTCCATTGCCGCTTTTTACCTGCGCATATGAATAATCACTATTCGCCATATCAAAAATCTCCTTGATCTTTTATATAATCGATAAAACATTCAGAGGCCTCTGCGTTTTTATCTATACTCATTGTAGGTTAAACGCTGTTCTGGATATAGTGACAATATTGGGCCATCATGGTAAAATAACGAATCAGCTATTATTGTAACGCATTATATAATAGACGGGAATGGATAAGGCATGAGGCGATATATTTGTTTTTTATTGGCGTTTTTGTTGGCGGTATTGAGCATGGCGTTCCTGTGTTCGTGCGGCGGATCAAATACAATGCAAGAGAAACCTAAATTACCCGAGTCCAGTCCGATGCCGGATGCTGCAGATAATAAACCCATTGTAGATCAAACTGAGCAAAAGCCTGCCGAACAGCTCTCCACGGCGGTCAGCATTACCAAGAACGATGTCGATATTGATGGCGATGGGGTTGCTGATAGCGTACATGCATACTCTACGGATCTTTTTAAGCTGCCGTTTTATGTTGATATTTCATTAAGTGCAGATAATACTGCATACCACACGTCGATCAATACAGACTGCCTTGATACGGGCAATAAAATGTGCATTGCAGATATTACAGGCGATGGTATACCGGAGATAGTTTTTCCTGACCTTGGAGGAACAAGCACCAGAGGTGAGATCTCGGCGGTCACACTTCAGATAAGCGACAATGGTGTCAAACAAATAGAAGTATTTAAGGACGGTTTTTTTCACAAAGACGGCAGGAACTTTACTTCAAGTGAGGTGGCAGCCGACTTTACGGCTCTAAAGCTTATATACAGCATAAAGAGCTATCCTTCCGGCAAGGAATACGAGATAGACCTGAGCGATGCGGCGAAGTTGCTTCCGGCGCATAATGAAGGTTACTATTCAAATGTATCCTTTTCTTTCGTGACGTTGGCAGGCGACGTTGTGGAGTTGAGTGGGGGCAAATATGGAATACAGGTCAAAACAGTAATCGAGGCAGACGCTGAAAAAGCAGATGATGGCGATACAGACTTTCTCAGCAGGTATTATTTATATTCCACATTAGAGTATGTGGAGAGAGAGTGGCTTGTGGTGGATGAATATATACTGCTTGAGGATTCTTAGCTTATTCCTCGACAGGGCGCTACAGTTCGTCTTATCAACACAAAGTAGTCATATTAATCAGCAATAGCTATAACCATATACTTTCCCGGCGCACTCCCACTATACCGAAACGGATAGCATGTGACCAGTACTAACATATCTTCTTCTGCCGATGGCAAGCGCCAATCGGCAGTGCTTTCAAATATGGTTATTTCAGAAACCCTATAGACCACTACTTTTTCGTTCGGGTAAGTGAAGAAGATTTCATCGCCAATCTCTACTTTCTCAAGTGGACGCAAATGCTTGCGATTGCGATGACCAAGTATTACGCACATCCCATCCTCTCCCGGCAGTGAGCTATCTGGCAGCCAGCCGGGAGAGGTAGCAAGGGTTTGTTCGTCAACATCAGCAGCAATAGAGATTTCTTTTCGACCTATGGTGAGCGTTCCGAGACAATGCGTCATTGGGAAAAGGGTGCTATGGTCGGCTACTTGCTCATGCTTGCTGTCCCTAGCGGCCTCGGTTTCGACCGGTACTGACGCGGCACAAGGGGAAGGGGTTCTAACAATAGGTGTTTCCGTTGCGCACAGAGGCACATAATCTTCCTCGGTGGCTGTGACCTTTGAATCAAAGCACAGCCAACCTAAAGCAATGGCTGATATGGCGAGGACAGTAAGCAGCAATGTTTGAAAAATGCTTTGTTTATTCATCGTAGAATACCTCCGTCTTTATTTCGTGACCTTCGAGTTCTATTTCCCTCCCAGCCTCTTCTTGTCCATCCCTGGCGCAATCAAATCAGCGTGTCCAGGGTATCTATCCAAACTATGTGGATCAATGGCATATGCTGTCCATATGTGCTATGTGCCTACGTGACATCTTTAGTTACACAACTTATCCAACATGCGGACGGGCATATAGCACGATTGGCCAATTCTCATTGCTCCAAATATCGCGCAGCACCACGTGGCCCATTGATGAGCTTGCGTCAACAAGATATCCGTTACCAATATAAATACCCACATGATGGATCTCATTCCAGCGCCCACAGTGGCAAGCAGTTTTGCTCCAGAACACCAAATCGCCGGGCTGGAGAACGGATGAGGATATGGTATAGCTGTTGTTGTAACAATACTGCGCCTGCGTCACCGATGTGCCAGGGATAGATATTCCTGCTTGAGCATAGGCATACTGGCTTAAATCACTGCAATCCATTACGCTGTACGGTGTCCCTACTTTGGATATTGCCGCCTAAGCGATGGTGGTGCCCATTGTTCCTGTTGGCAGGTCATTGACGAGGTTTGCAAGGTCACCCGCTGTCAAGTCTCCGTAGATATCCACGTTGATAAGCTCTGCGAAAAACGAATAATATTGCGGACTCATTAGTTCCTCCAACATTTCCATTTGATCCTCGTCAAAGGCATATAGCTCCGCTCCTTCAAGATAGGTAAGGCTTTGAATGTTGATATATATGTTTAGCGTTATAGTGGTTTCTTCAACTTCCTCGCCGTCAACCATAGTTGTTATGGTATTGGTTCTCGTTTCTGTGCGGATGCCCACGGTGTTCATATCATTGAAGGTGGCTTTGAGTAGCTCCGCCCATGTCTGCCGCCAGTATTCCAGCGTTTCGGGACTGCCCCAGTCGGTAGTGGGAACGGCGTTGAACACAAACTTTCCGTCTGCGTCCCGGATACGGTTGCCGTCCTCGTCCAGCTCATACACCCGGCGTTGCTTTAGTCCCCATTTGCCGTTCTGCTCAATGGGACGGATGGGGCAAAGCACATGGAAGTGCGGGTTTGGTATGCCTCCGTCCTCCCGGTCGGGCTGGTGTACGGCGAAGTCAACCACCATGCCACGGCTCACAAAGTTCTCCAACAAAAATTGCCTTGCAAGAGCGATGTTTTCCTCAAGGGAAAATTCATTCTGCAAGGCAATGTTAAAGCTGTATGCAAGCTGGGCGTTCTTTCCACGCTCGGCTTTTTCAACTGCGTTCCATAGGGTCTGGCGGTCTGCGTATTCTGGCGGTGCATGGGACGGCAGGAGAATGTCGGAGCAGATCACGCCGCCCTTGCGGGTGTAGTC
>JABLTO010155271.1_pt1 | contig 38159 bp, 25 predicted proteins | sample 7160091 | NCBI WGS metagenome assembly JABLTO01 (sample SAMN14651225, study PRJNA627086) | human gut metagenome | isolation source: feces | host: Homo sapiens
AAATCCGATGGATTTTCGCGGCGCTCTTTCTTGCGCTGACCCATTCGGCAAACAACAGGAGATTCGACTAGGGACGCCTGCGATACAGCAGCGGTGTTGTGCCGGTTGCGCTTTTAAAGGTGCGGATAAAGGCACTGCAGCTGTTAAAACCGCAGCGCTCGGAAATATCCTGAATGGTGAGGTTGGTGTTGGTTAAAAGCCCTTTGGCCGCAGAAATGCGGCATTGCTTTAAGTATGCGTACGGAGATATCCCGGTGTCCTCTTTAAACTTTGTTGTAAAGTAGCTGCGGCTCAGATTAAATACCCTTGCGATATCGTCAACATCCATACATTCCATGTAGTTTTCGGCAATGTAATTCATGATGATTTTTGCGTTCACTGCGTTGTCCGCGTGATGAAAGCCGCGGATCAGCTCGGTAAGAATCCGATAGACGTACTCAGAGCACAGGGATTCTTCACCGGCATTTTGCACATTTTCGATGACGCGGTCAAAAATAGCCCCGATATCGGTAATGCCGCAGGAAAAAACCGGCGCTGCGTAAAGATGAGAGATATAGTCATAATAGGCCTTGCTGAGATTGCCGTAAAAGTGAATAAATTTAAAGTCCCAGGGTGCGGAAGAGGTGCAGTATTCATGCGGCATGCGGCAGTCTAAAAGACACATGGTATTTTTCTCGATGCGGTACTGCTTGCCGCCGTAGTTTAAAGTGCCGCCGCCCTCGGTGGTATAAATCAAAAGAAAGCTGGTAAAATGGCTGCGTTTGATGTGAAAGTTTTGCTTGCATACAAAATGCCCCGTCCACTGGACGTAATAGTAGAGCTGTTTCGCGGTTTCGGTCGGAATACGCATGTATTTTTTCTTTTCATAGCAGGATTCTTTTAAGAGATTCACAAAAACATCCTCCGTTTCCTTTTTAGAGAACAAATTGTATATTATAGGGAACAAATCGTTATTGACACAAACTGAAAATCTATTCTATAATATATCATGTTGAACAAGTTGAGTCAAGAAAAAAGGAGTAAATTTTATGGAGTTTTTCAAAAAAATTGAAAAAAATCCCGTTTTTGGAAGCGGAGAAATCGGAACCGTATTTGACGCCTATGTTTCAAAACAGAACAAAATGTTAAGAATGGATTTTTCTTACAGAGGGAAAAAATCCTGTGCGGTAACATTTAGCATAGATGGAGTAAGCTGGAGTGCCCCGGTCTTAACGCTGACGCCCAACCCTGAGAGCGGATGGGAGGATGAAGTAAACCGCGATTGTGTACTTTTGATTGACGGTGTATACAAAATGTGGTATACGGGGCAGGCAAACGGGCATAGCTGGATCGGCTATGCCGAGAGCAGAGACGGACTTGTTTTTGAAAGAAAGCAGGCAGACCCCGTCCTTTCGTTTGAGGAACCCTGGGAGGGCGATTCTGTGATGAACCCCTGTGTTTTATACGAAAACGGCGTCTATCGGATGTGGTATTCGGCCGGGGACACCTATGAGCCGAATGTGCTTGCCTACGCGGAGAGCCGGGACGGGATCCACTGGGAAAAATATTTTGGCAATCCGATTTTTGTCTGCGATAAGAAAAACGTGTTTGAACAGGATCGGATCGGCGGCTGCCAGGTTTTAAAGACAGAGGATATGGGATATCTGATGTTTTACATAGGGTATGAGGACATTGACACGGCAAGAATCTGCGTTGCACATTCTGAGGACGGCATTGGCGGCTGGGAGCGTTCGCCCCGTAATCCGCTGATCGAGCCGACCGCGGGAGAATGGGACAGCGAGGCCTGTTACAAGCCCACCGTCCTCTGGGACGAAGAGAAAAAGATGTGGAGGCTTTGGTATAACGGCAGAACAAAGACCAATGAGTTCATCGGTCTTGCGGAGTGCGCGGTTCGGGATTTGTTTTAGCAGGAGAGGAAACAATGTGTTTTGAGGATTATATCGCAGAATTTTGCGCATCGGACGAGGAATGTTACAAAAACGACATTGACAATGCACATGCCATGGAGTGGCTGCAAAATGAAATTCCGCGTCTGGAGTGCCCGGATGCCGAGATTGAAAAAACCTACTACTTTCGCTGGTGGGTTTACCGCAAGCATATCAAAAGCACGCCGGAGGGCTTTGTGATTACAGAGTTTTTGCCGGATGTGCCGTGGAGCGGAAAGTACAATGTCATCAATGCCGCCGCCGGACATCATCTGATGGAGGGCAGATGGCTGCACCGCGCAAAGCGCTATCTTGAAGATTATATTGAGTTTTTCTTTCGCTATCCCGGTGAGGGGATGCGTTACAGCTCCTGGCTGATCTGGGCGGCTGCGGCGTATCACGATGTGACCGGCGCATTGCAGCTCACGGATTTTTTAAAAGAGGCTGTACCCTATTACCTAAGATGGGAGGCAGAGCGAAAGACGCCGTGCGGACTTTACTGGTCGATTGACGATCGGGACGCCATGGAATATTCCATCAGCGGCAGCGGCAGCGGACGCGTAACCAAAGGGGTTCGCCCCACGCTGAACAGTTATATGTACGGCAATGCGTCGGCGATTTACGATTTGTCGGTGGAGTGCGGACATCCGATGGACGCATTTTATGACCGCGCCGCTGCCATCAAGGCGGATATGAATCGGCTGCTTTTTCGGGACGGCTTTTATAAAGCGCTGCACCCCGAAAACGGGGCGTTTGAAAGGCTGGATCAGATCGATACGGCCAAGGTGCCGCGAGAACTGATCGGTTACATCCCGTGGTATTTTAAGATGCCGGATCCGGGACAGGAACGGGTGTTTGACCTCCTGGAGGACAAAAACGTGTTTGCCGCGGATTTCGGTATCACAACGGCAGAACAGAGCGATCCGCGGTTTTTGTTTCCTGTCGATCACGAATGTTTGTGGAATGGCTATCTCTGGCCGTTTGCAACATCACAGGTCTTAACCGGCCTGATCGCGGCAGTGGATACCGCCAAAGAAAAAGAGAAGTACGCCGGCCTGTTTTATCGGCTGCTGCTGCAGTACGCAAGACAGCATACCAAAAAAGAACAGGGGCAAACGCAGATGTGGATTGATGAGGTAAAGGCGCCCGACAGAGACGACTGGTCCAGCCGAACGCTGCTGAAAAAATGGGGATGGCCGAAGGAGAAAGGCGGCTATGAGCGCGGCAAGGATTATAATCATTCCACATTTTGTGATTTGGTTATCAGCGGCCTTGCCGGGGTGCGGCCGCACGGAAGCTCCGTCCGCTTTTGCCCGATGATTCCACGGTCATGGGAGTATTTTTGTTTGGATTCTGTCAGGATTCACGGAAAGGACTATCGAATCAGCTATGACAAAACCGGGCAAAAGTACGGACATACCGGCTGGAGAGCGACGCAAAACGGCAAGGAGATACAAAAACCGATCAATGCGATATTGTTTTAAATAGAATTTGGAAAGGAGCGAACCATGATGTTGAGACGAAAAAAGGCTCTGTGCGCCGTACTTACAGGAATCATTGCAGGAATGCCGCTGCTTGCGGCCGCAGAGGTCAGCATGACGGCGTCCGGAGGGAATGACAGAATCCGTATCCACGGGAATCTGGATACGCAAGAGGCGAAGGAATTTGTCATTAAGGTTTTAAAGGGAATCGACACCGCTTTGACGGAGGAAACCGCGGCGGATCAGCTGATCGTGCTGGAGCAGGGAAAGTCTGCGGCGGACGGAAGCTATGCCGTGGATGTGCCGGTCAGTGCGGCAACCGCATCCGGGGATTATCAGATTATGCTGACGATAGAGGGCAGCCGCAGCGTGGATAAAAAGATCTCGTTTTATTATCTGTCACGGGCGGAGCAGGACGGAATTATAGAGAGCGTAAACGGTGCAAAGACCGCTGCCGCCTTGCAAAAGGAAGTTTTGGATCATCAAAAGGAGCTCAACATTGATACGGAAGAAATTTACACCGCGCTCACATCTTCAGTAAAAGTATTTGAGAAAATGCTGACGGTAAAGGAAAAGACCGCGTATCAAAGCTTAGGAGAAATCCAGCAATCATTTCGGGAAAGCTGCGCCATTGCAGCGGTAGAGGAAGGAAAGGCCGCTGCGGAGATTTTGGATCGGCTCATAAAATACAAAGATATTTTAGGCATTGACCCGTCCCTTGCGGAAGAGCTTGACAATCCGCAGGAGGTCGGAGCGCATATCGGCGGCAGAACCTATGCACAGGCGGTGCAGCTGCAAGCAAGATTTTTGGAATCGGTTTGCGTTTCTGCCTTTAATCAGGCAACCCGAGGTAAGATGGAAGCACTTCTTCGTACCTATCAAGATCAGCTGAGCCTGCCTGCCGCTTATCAGAGTGCGGCAAAGGAACAAAAAAGCGCACTTTACAAGGATTTAGAGAGCGTCCGGAATTTTGACAGCTACGATGATGTTTCTAATTATATAAAGGATTGGTTTACAGGCGGCAATACCGGCAATGCCGGCAGCGGCGGAAGCAGCGGCGGCTCCGGCGGCGGAGGAGGCGGTTCCGCATCCGGGATTTCTTCCGGGGGGCTTAGCGCCGGCATGGCCGATACCTCCAAAGAACATACCGATCAGGATTACACCGCGTCGGCGCTGACGCCGGCCGCCAAGTTTACCGATTTGGAAACGGTACCCTGGGCAACGGAGGCCATTGAATACCTTGCCAATCAAAAGGTAATTCAGGGTGTTCGTGCCGACGCCTTTGAACCGGACCGTGCCGTCACCAGAGAAGAATTTGTGAAGATTCTGGTGGGGGCGTTTGACGTTTCGTGGAGCGGTCAGGTTACAGAATTTGCCGATGTGGACGCATCCGCCTGGTACGCACCTTATGTTTTTGCCGCGGCAGAAAAGGGAATTGTACAGGGCATCGATGCGCAGCATTTTGGGATCGGCACCGAGATCAGCCGTCAGGATATGGCGGTAATGCTGTATAGAACCTTGCAGATTTTGGAAAGAGAACCGCAAAAAAACGCAGCGGTGCAATCGTTCTCAGATGGATCGCAGATCGCGGAGTATGCGAAAGAGGCGGTTGACGCGCTTTGCGGCTACGGTGTGATGAACGGCGTCAGCGAGACGGAATTTGCGCCGGAGGAGCATGCAACCAGAGCCATGGCCGCTAAGGTGATCTATCTTTTGATGGTAAAAGCGTAATCGATAGGGAGGTAAAAAGATGAAACGATGCTTGTTAATCATGTGTCTGATTTTTGCAATGACCGTGCCGGCGGTACCGCAGGTTTTTGCGGAATCCGCAGCGGCCGGGAACGGGGGCTATGACGCCGACGCCGTGCATTTTGCATTGCAGCTTGATTTGCTGTCTCCTAGCGCAGAAGGAGAATTGCTGCTGAGCCAAACCGTAACACGCGCAGAGCTTGCGTCGATTTTGCGAAAAATCATCCATACACCGGCGCTTGCAGACGCGACCCTTCCGATTACGGATATGGAGACGGGCGATCCCCTGTACGGAGACGTTGCGGCGGCAATCGGCGCCGGGCTGTTCCGGGCGCCGGAGAGCGGACTGTTTCGCCCGGAGGAGCCGGCGTTTGCCTATCAGCTGGTATCGTCGCTTTTGGATATTCTGGGATACCGTCCCTCCATCGGTGACGGCAAGGACTGGGCGGCAGCCAATAAACTCGGGCTGCTGCGCGGTCTTTCGATCGGAGAAATGGACGTCTTAAATTGCGGCCAGGCTGCAAAGATATGTTATAACGCCATGGATATCCCCATGATGATCCAGACAAAGTACGGCGAAAACGCGGAATGGAAAGTTGCAGATTCCAAAAGAATCTATACCGAGTATTGGCACGCAGTATCCGCGACCGGTATCGTAGACGGAAACGAAAAGACCGGCCTTACTGCGGAATCCGGCTTAAAGGAAGGCTGGATCTCAATCGGCCAAAAGCCGTATCAGCTGGGAGAGACCAATGCGGACTCCTTGCTTGGATACCGTGTGGAGTATTGGTATACCGAGGATGATACCTTGGTTTATCTGCAAAAGCTGAGCGAGAACCGCACGCTGAAGATTGCAGCGGATGATATTGCGGATGCGAAGAGAGAGAAGATTGTTTATTACCCGGACGCAGACGGCCGTGAGAGGGAGGCAAAGCTTGCCGGGGACGTTGATGTGATTTATAACGACCGCGCCCTGTTTGATTTTACGGCTGCGGATTTAAAACCGAAAAGCGGCTTTTTAACGCTGATTGACGCGGACAATGATAATTTGTATGAAGTCGTTAAGGTTTATGAATATGTCAATTACTATGTGACGGCGCTGGATCAGACCAATCAGCTTCTGACGGACGGACTGCGGATGGAAACGGTGGATTTTAAGGATAACGGCAGACTCTGTGTGGATATCAAGAGCTTTCAGGCACAGAGCGGTGAATATTATCCCGCGGATTTTACGCAGCTGGCGGTAAAGAACGTGGTTTCCGTCATGGAGAGCCGGGATAAGGAATGCGTTACCGCAATCGTAAGCAGCGACAAGGCTAGCGGTACGGTAACTACGGTACGCGAAAAGAACGGCAAGCAGTATGTTACGGTGGGCGAGGCAGAGTATGCGGTTTCGGACGATTTCAAGGGGCAGTATGATGCCGGCAACCAAAAGGCAATCAAGATCGAAACCGGTCTGGCTGCAACGTTTTATCTGGATTTCAGCGGCGAAATCGCCTTTGTCAGTACCGACCTTAGCCAGTGGCAGTACGGTTTTATGAGCGGTGCGGCGCTGGAGGGTACCTTTTCCAAACAGTTAAAGCTTCGGATTTTTAATGATGAGGGCATCTGGGAGGACAGGGACGTTGCGGACACGGTCACGTTTTTAGGCGAGACCAAGAAGGATATGACAGAGGTCTACGGCAGCCTGGCACAGGGCGGTACGGTAAAACCCCGGATGATTAAGTACCGGCTGCGGCCGGACGGTAAAATCGGAAAGCTGGATACCCCGGCGGATCGCTCGGCAGATGTCGGATATATCGGTTATGATACCGAGCATTTTACCAAGGATGCGGTGATGACAGATGTCAAATACAAGCTCAGAAACCGTTCTTTTCAGCACAAATATTCGATGGAGCTGACAACCACCACGATGTTCTATCTGCCGGCAAGTGCCTATGCGCAGGACGGCAGCATCATCGAAGACGAGGTTCTGCTCCTTTGGGGGAATTTCTTTATCAATGACCGAAAATACAGTGTAGAGGTCTATGATTCCGATGAATATTTTGTGCCGCGGGGATTGATTGTGACGGCAAGCGCCACGGAAAACTACGAGACGGATATTTTGTATATCAATGAAAAGACGGCAATCTTAGACAGTGACGGCGAGGAAACTTATTTACTGGAAGGAATCCAGGGCAATACCGCGGTGAGCTATGTTTGCAGGGATCGGGAAACGGGCGAGGCGGTCAAGGTCGGAGACGCATTGAAAATTATGCTGCAAAGCAACGGCAGAATCCGCAAACTGGTGCGGCTGGCCTCCTTTGCGGACAGAAATGTGGCCGATACCGTGATCTCGCTTGGCAAAAATGCAGAAAAGGATGTTGATACCGATTTTGGTCTGTATGCGGCAACGGTTTATGATGTGGACTATACCCGTGCGGCGGTGCTGACCTACATTGATCAGCCGACAGACCTTACGAGGTTTTCCGGATCCTATATGAAGATTTTGACCTATCGTACCAAAAAGCAGCGGTTTGAGGTCGGCGATATCACCCAGATCCACGGCGCCGCGCAGTCAACAACGCCGAGCCGGGTGTTCCTGCACGACCGATACCTGGAGACGAGAAGCCTGGTTGTGATTGACGAAACATAACGCAGATACAGCCGGAGAATCAGAGCGGAGAATCAAGCTTTGCCGCACGCTGCGGCAGATAGGAGAATGATTATGAAAGCAAAATGGATTTGTGGATGGATCGCGATGCTTTTGTTGTTTTGCCAGCCGGTTACGGCAAAAAATGAGAGTGTGCTGGATGAGACGCTTTACTACGGAGAGGCCTTGTTTTATCAGACAGAAGATGGTGGATTTTTGCCAATCACAACGATCAAAGCCGGTGAGATTTTGTGTCAGTACTCTGTCATATCCAAAGAGACCGCCGATGTTGCCATGATTGCGGGGCTCTATCATCAGGGGGCGCTTCAATATGTCAAGGCATCGAGCAGAACCGTTACGGCAGAGGGGAGTACACTGTATGCGGCAAATGTCGAGGTGCCGGCGGAAAAGGACTATGAAATCCGATTGTTTTTGGTACGGGATTTGGCGGTGACGGCGCCCATGAAAAGGGTGGCTGCATTGTCGGAGAAAAGCTGCGCAAAGGATGTGACGGACTTTTCTCTCTTCGGCGCCATGGGCCGGATTGATTCCTTAGGAAACCGTATCACGGTGACCGTGCCGGCCGGCACCGATCTCAGTGCGGCAACGCCGGAGGTTGTTGTGTCGCCGGGTGCGGCCTATACAATGGACGGCACCGATTTTTCTAAGACCGTCTTTATGACGGTAACGGCGGAGGATCAGAGCACAAGAACATATGCGATCGAGGCCGTTTATGACAATCGGGAGGACCGTTATGATTTTGAAGATGCTGCGGCCGGAGAAGGCATGGAACAGCATGATCCAAAGCACTGGGCAGGGCCGCTTGCGCAAAATCCAGACATTATTGAGATGGTGACGCAGACCGGGAGCGGCAATGTACTGCAGCTGACGGATCAAAGTCTGACCGCCAGAGCGGATGTGCGCAGCACCAACTGGGAGATGACAGTGCCCTTTACCCTATCGGCCAAAATCAGTTATTGTCTGCCCGATGGCGTCAGCGAGCGCAGTCAGACGGACGATTACAGTTACTGCACCTTCTTTGTCACCAACGACAATGATTTAAACCTCAATAAGACCGATTTTTACTATGGCGCATTTGAGCCGGTTTGGGGCAATGACGCGTTTTACTTCTATTACTATAAAGAGGGAAGCCGTGTCAAGACAAATGTCAAAGTGATTCCGTCTGCCTGGTACGATGTGACGATGCGCTACTGGCAGGATAAGGACGGCTTATACTACATGGATTACACCGTTGTGGACGAGGACGGAAAAAAGTCGGAGTTTTTAAAGATTCCGTCCGGCAGAACCGAAACAAAGCTGACCGGGTTTTACCTGGTTACCTCGCCGGGACGCCGTGCGACCATCCTGCTTGACGACATTTCTGTCACAGAGGATAAAAGCTACGGCTACACGCAGTATACACAGGATTTTGCAGACGCTGCGCCGGAGGGCTGGAGCGGCGGCACGGTTGCAACCAAGGACGGCCGCCGGGTGATGCATATCGGCAGTGACACGGTTACGGTCAAGATTCCGGAATTTTTGGGCGGCACAAGCATGGCCTTTGACTGGAGTGTGGACGACCCGTCCGGCAGCGGCACCCTGTTTGCCTTTGGTACCGAGACGGAGACGGTCGGTACGCTTTCCTATCAAAACGGCGTGCTGGGCTATGAAAAGGACGGCGGTAGCATTCTGTTTGATCAACTGGGTAAAATCCGTGCGGACGAGGTTTACCGTATCAGACTGGAATATGTCAAAGATGCCGCCTATGAAAATAACCGTGTGGATTATTATGTGAACGATGTCAGAATCGGCAGCGCCGCTGCGGCCGCTGCTGCGGAATCCATCGATTGTCTGCGCTTTACGGCGGCGGACAGCGGTATGGATATCGCAAATGTCAATGTGGTAAAACGCTGAAACGGAGGTGTTCTCATGCGAAAAAAGTGGTGCAGTCTTTGTGTTGCGGCCGGTCTGCTTTTTAGCAGCATAGCCGCACCGCCGGTCTTTGCAGAGCGGCAGGACGGCAATCTTGATGATTACGAAAACTCGGTTTTTGCCAGCAACAGTGAAACGGGAAACTACCCGGTCAATACGATTGACGGCGATTTTGGCACCAAATGGGCGTCCGAGGGTGTCGGACAGTGGCTGTGCTTTCGGTTAGACCAAGAGACAACCGTCGATAAAATCGGATTTTCCTTTACCTTAGGGGCAGAGCGCGTTTATCAGTTTTCGGTGCAGGCATCGATGGATATGGAAAACTGGACTACGGTGTTTGAAGGAGCAAGCAGCGGAACGACCACCGAAATTGAGTGGTTTTCATTAAAGCCGGCAAAGGCAAGGTTTCTTCGTTTCGTCGGAAAGGGCAGCAACGCAAATCTATGGAATAATATCAACGAGGTCAGCGGTATTACGCTAAAAAAGGTACCCGTCAAGGTAACGGTTGACGGGCGGAATGAAAATTATATTCACACCGCAGAGGAAAGCAGCGGAACGATCTTTCTTCCGGCCGAAGAACTGTTTCAAAGCATCAATTATCAGTGCAGCTATGACGAGGATAAAAAGCTTTTCGCCGCGCAAAGCGGTGAAAAAACCGTAGAACTGGATTATAAAAATAAAAGTATAAAGGTAAACGGTGCCGCAAAGGGCGCGGACGGCGGATTGGCGTTTTCGGCGGACGGCGTCGCGATGATCGGCTATGAACTGCTTGGTGCGATCGGAGGTATGGAGGTTTCCTTAAAAGAGAAAACGGTCACCGTCACCACCGACCGCTATGCACGTACCATGGCGGCTTATGAAAAGATTGACCGGGAATTTTTGGGTGTTTTGGATTGGATGGTTGACATCTATGACCCGGAGACAGGCGGCTTTTATAACACGGTCTCCGGCGCGGAGTATGAGGGGTTTTATCCCTCGCTGGAGGCGTCGGCCTACGTCTATCAGATTATCCAATCGCTGGGCGCCGGCGGAAATATTCCGCAGGAATTTAAGGATCGGCTGATTCACTTTTTTCAGTCAAATCAGAACCCGGACACCGGTTTTTTTGAGGAACCCTGGCCGAAGGCGGCAAGCTACGATAGCCGTGACAAGATGCGCGTATACGGCGTGGTGGTCGACAAACTCAAGCAGCTCGGTGCAAAACCTTTGTACCTGCTGCCGTCGGAGCGCAGTGCATCGGCCGCGGACAGTATCAACCGGGTGATTGTCAGAGAATCAGAGGCCGAAAAAGAGGTTACCACCAATGAGGCCGCAGAGACGGCGGAGGATACCCAGGCAGAGGCAGCCGAGGGCGAGAGCGCGTCCGAGGACGGCGGCGGTACCGCGGCGGCCGCAAGCGGTCAATACGATTACGACAAGCGCATTGCTCTGCCGGAGGGAACGCCGGAATATTGCGCAAGCGTCAATCAGTTTATCGCACATATCGAAACCTATGACTGGGATGTCGGCACCTGGGGCGCCGGCGACAAAACCTATGAGGATTTAAGCTACATTCTGCTGCTGGATCCAAGCGTGCAGCAGCCGTACATCGATGCGACCATTGACTGGCTGAACAAGCAACAAAACCCCAAAACGGGATACTGGAACAACAGCGGCGATATCGGGTTTAACGCCGTGTCGGGCGCATTTAAGATTGCAAGAATTTACGATCGGTTTGGCATCTGCCCGCCCAACGCGATGCAGATTGCAAATACCATTGTCGAGACGCTTCGCGGCGGCTACACGGCCTCGGCGGCGTGCTATGTCAGAAATCCCTTATCCACCCTTCAGATTTTGATGAAGTACGATCAGGACGTACAGGCGAAGATGCTGGAGCTGGAGCCGGAGATTGTGGAATTATACGTAAAAATGATTCATGACATGTTCCATGAGGACGGCGGCGCATCGTCCGTGATGTACTGCTCCAATCAAAAGTTTGGCGGTCTGGTTGCCGGCCGCAGATTTTGTGAGGGCGATGTGGACGGAACCTTGCAGATGAGCATTGCAAGAGCGCATCTGAGCCAGATTTTCGGAAGAATGGTGGATAACCAATACCTTGCAAAATACAGTGAGGAATTTTGGAATAAGATGATGGCAAAGCAGCCGGTAGTCAAAAAGAGTTATACGGCGGCACAGGGTATAGCGGTGGAGGAGGATTTTGAAGAGACATCCTCCATCGAGGATTTGTTTTCAAAGAACTGGGCGTTTCGTTCCGGCAACGTAACCTTCCCGGAGGAAACCTTGAACGGAACGAAAAACCGATATCTGCTGGTAGAAGATACCGGCGCCACCGAGCAGGATTCCGCACGCTGCGCGTTTGACAAAATCTACGGCGACGGCAGCATCGAATTTTCGATGCGGATTGATCGGGAGCTTCCCTATGAGGAAAAGAAAAACGATATGAGCTACACCTTCTTTACGGTCGGCTCTATGGATCGGACGCTGCTTAGCATGAACGCGCTGGATAACGGTTCTGATAAGGTGACCCTGGCGTTTCAGAATAACAAAAGCGGGTCGGTCACCTACAACAGCTTTGCAACGGTAGACCGTAACGAATGGTTCCGCTTTCGGATGGATTTCAGCCACGACCAAAACGGCACGCTGCACATGAAATGTTACTTAAACGGAAAGCTGCAGCCTGCGGTAGAGGATGCGCTTTTAATCAGCGATGTTCCCTATATCGATGTGTTTGAAATCTGTACCTCAACAGCGAGATGCAGCAGAATCGGCTTAGATAACTTCAAGGTAACGGTGAAATAGAATGAAAAAATCGGTGCGGTCAGGGCTTGCCGGTATCTTATGTGTTTTTCTTCTTGGCGGCATGCTGCTATGCCCCTGCGCCGCCGCGCAGGAGGGCGATCCGGCAGTGCAGAGAACCGATATGTCAGCACAAGGAGACGAGGCGGCGGTCATCTGGTATCAAGACGGCGTACGGACGGATCATCCGTCAGAGGGCAAGGTTTATGCCGATGTCGGGCTGAAGAATCATACCGATGCCGCGGCGGTGATAACCTCTGTGCTGGCCGTCTACGACACAAAAAACTGTCTGCGCCTACTGCAAAGACAATTTCATACTGTAAGCGGCGGCGAGACGATTGTTGCGGCGACCGAAACCGTCAACCTAAACCGTGGCGAGAGGGCAGCGCTTTATGTCTGGAATGATATGCAGCCGCTGACAGAACAGGGTGACATCACCCTGTTCTCGCCGGATGCGGAGCCGGTACAGACGGCCTACCGCGCCATTGACCGGGCGTTTTGCGGCGTGTTTGATTATCTGACGGAGGTTTATGACCCGGAAAGCGGCGGTTTTTATACCACAGTCAGTGCCGCCCGGTATGAGGGGTATGTCCCCTCGCTGGAGGCAACCGCCTTTGTGTGCCAGATGATGACAAAGGGGGAGAGCGGCGCGGTCGCCGCCATGCCGGCATTGATGAAAGAACGGCTGATTGCCTTTTTTCAGACCCGGCAGAACCCGGACGGGTTTTTCTATGACACGGGCTATCATGCGGAGGATTATACCGAGAGGGATAAAATCCGTCTCTACGGCCAATGCGTGGACGCGCTGGCACTGCTCGGCGCAAAGCCGCAGTATACACCGCAGGCGAGCGTGACGGATGCGGCGCTGTATGTAGAGACGCAAAGCGGCTTTCCGGCCTATCTTGCAACGGTGGAGCAATTTATGGATTATATCCGCGCCCAAAGCTGGGACACCAACTCCTGGGAGGCCGGCGACCGTGCCTATGAGGCAATGAGTTATGCGCTGCTGCTTGGGGATTCGGCGCCGTACCGCGACGCCCTACTTGCCTTTTTAAAAGAGAGACAGGACGAGGAGACGGGCTACTGGGGAAAGCGCGGTGATAGCGGCTTTAACGCCTGCTCCGGCGCCTTTAAAGTTGCGATGATTTATCATCGGTTTTCGATGTGTCCGCCAAGGCCGCAGGCAATTTTGGATTCGGTGGCAGAGACGCTTGATGCCGGGGATATGCCGACAGCCGCATGCTTTGTCCGAAACCCCATCAGCGTCATACAGATTATTCGCAAATATGAGCCGGAAATGGTGCAAGCCTTTTGTGAGAGGCGGGAAGCGGCGATGGTGCATCGGTATCAAAACTATATCCAAACTTTCTTTCGTGCAGACGGCGGCGCGTCCTCGGAGGCATACATGGCAAAGACAACATTTGGCGGGATTCCGGCCGGATTGGGACTTTGCGAGGGCGATATGGACGGCACCCGGCAGATGTGGATTGCGCGAAAAGATCTTTATCATGTGTTTGGCCGCGAGCCGGATGCATCGCTCTATGAGATACATTACCGTGCGTTTTGGGACGGACTCTTGCAAAAGGAGACGAAGGACAAAACAAGCATCGGACAGACCATTGGATATACAGAGGATTTTGAATCCGCTGACTGCATGGAGACACTGTACGGTGAACATTGGAGCGCGCCGGGGTTTGGCGCAGCCATCGCCGGAGAGGACGGAAACCGATATTTAAGGCTAACCGATACCTCGCTTTCCGGCGGTGAGAGCGTCAGCCAAAACTTTTTGGCAAAGAGCACAAGCGGAACGTTTCGCTGCAAAATCCGGTTTGAACGCCCCGGCCCTTATCAAAACCTGCAAAACGACCTGAGTTATTCCTACCTGGCGCTTTTGGACGGGAGCCGTTCGGTCATTGAGGTGCATGCTATAGACAGCGGCGGCGATACCGTGATGCTGAAGGCGGTCAGTGACGCGTCGGACGGAAACCGATACCAAAGCTTGATGGAGATTCCGATCGGCGTGTGGACAGAGCTTTCCATCACCTATCAAAAGACGGGCGATCAGTGGAAGATTACATATACCGTAGGCCAAACGGCGTGTACCTGGGCAGAAAATGCCTCTACAAAGAGGGAGACGGCAGGAATCAGCCGGTTTGCACTCGTCACCTCGCCGCGGCGTGCCGCCATCATGGATATTGATGATATCGGGATGGACGGAAGATAACGGCGCTGGCGCAATGAATCAGAAAAAAATAAATTTATATAAATCACGGTGCGAAAGCGCCGCAAAATTTAAGGAGGAAAGTATCATGAAGAAACTGAGAAGAATGGGTTTGGTATGCCTGACCGTACTGGCAATGATTTTGCCGGTGTGCCCGGCCTCGGCTGCAACCATTGAGGATCAGAGCAAGGTCATCTTTTACCAGAACGGCGCGGCCGTTGCGAAAGATGCAATTGCGGCCGGCGAAGTTACGGCAAAGGTACGCGTTGCGTCCGAGACATTGGATCAGAACCAGGGCTTTAAAATTATTTTAGCGGCATATAACAGCAATAAGACGGAGCTAAAGGATGTCAGCTATCAGTCCGCAAGCCTCTGGGCAGCCGGTGCGGCTTCTGTCAAAGCGCCGGCGGAGCGCAGCTTTGCCGTAGGGCCGGTCACCGTACCGGAGGGCGGCAGTGCAGAGGTGTATATCTGGAATAACGACCTGACCCCGGAGGGCGAGGGCGTCGGCATCGTAAACCGGGGTACCTATTGCCTGTCCGGCATAAAGCTTGGTGGCTATACCACCGCAGTCGATCAGATCGGCAGGCGGATTTTGGTTAACACCACAGAGGATGTTACGGGTGCGCAGATCAGCAACGTGAAGGCGCCGGACGGTTATACCTGTGCCTGGAGCGGCAATGCCATTGTACTTACCGCGCCGGACGGTACGGCGGTAACCTATCCGGTACTGAAAACGGACGCGTTTTCCGCATATGATTTTGAAGATGGAATGCAAGGTTGGAAAAGTAATGGCGGTACAGCAGAAGATGGCTGTACGGTAGAACAAGCCGTGGATAAACTGGACAGCAGCAACCATGTCATCAAATTGACGGATAACTCTGCCACAAAGGCAGCAGTAGCAAGACTGGATGTTAAAAAATCCTATCCCTATGTAGTAAGCTATAAGGTGCTCTATGATATGCCAAATGAGGGAGACAATATTCTCTTCAGCGGTATGCGTTTGTGGAAGAGTACGGAACCGTGGGAGTCGATGGCGGGCGCCAGCGTTGGCTATGCAAACGCAAGCGATGCAAGCGATGGATATGTTTTTGTCGGCGAGGGCAGAAACGGCGGCAACCCGATTTATACAAGAGCGTTTTTTGACCTGAATACCTGGCATGAGGCAAGCATTGCTTATGTTGATGAAAATACGGCAGAGTATTACTTTGACGGAAAATTGGTGGCAGTCGGAAAACCGGGGGATAACGTGGGTGATTTGGCGTCTCTGCGTTTTATGACAAGCCCCAACAATGCGACAAGAACCTGTACCGTATACTTAGACGATGTTATCATTCGGGATTATTATCTGCAAAAGGCAGAGCTGAGCAGCGCCTCCTTTGTGGATGCAGAGGGAAACCCCGTTGCCGGGTTTATGCATGACGGTACCGTTTATGCCAATGCATCTGATTTAACCGGGCTTACCTTAGGTCAGGTCAGCGTGTCGGACGGCGCAGCCGCTGCGCTCAGCGGAAGTCAGATCACCGTGACCTCGGCGGACGGAGTGGTGAATAACTATCCAGTTGTGGCAAAGCCCTTCTTTAGCGATAACTTTGAAAGCTATGCAGAAGGCGCTGTTTTGCCGACTTCGGAGGCCGGCCCGTATAGATCCGCGTCGAATGCCGGACTGGCAGATGCCGTTTTGGTTGCAAAGGATGGCGAAAATAATATCTTGAAAACAAAAAATACGTCAACCTCCGGCCAATTCACCTATGTGCAGATTTCGATTCCGAATTTGTCCAAGTCGTTTGTAGCGCAGTACCGGGTACGCTATGGCTTGCTTGACGGAGCATCTTTTGATACTTCAACGAACTGCCCCTTCTACTCTTATGTGGGCGGCGCCGGCGATCAGTATTACGGATTGCAGCCCATTTACAGTACGAACAAGGATGCCATAGACTTGCAGTACACTGCAAAGACAAAGGGAACCAAGAAGGGCGCCATTGCATTAAATCAATGGTATACCATGAAGATTGTTTATCAGGTAACCGCCGATACGGACGGCAATGATGCAGCAACGGTCACCTATTATTTGGACGGCGAATTGTTGGGTACGGAGAAGATGGAGGCAGAGGTATCGCCGAATGCCTTTATCGAAATCAGAGACAGCAAACGCAATCATACGGTAGACTACGATGACATTACGATTTTGCCGCTGTAATCTGCGGTTAGCCGAAAGAGAGCAATCGAAACCCCGTTTTTTGGGGATGGATTTTCGCTTATGCCTAAGAGAGGATCAAGTTATGAGAGGATATGCATCATGGAATTACAGACCCTATCTTCCGCCGGATGCGGAAGATAGGGCGGACGCACCGTACCTTTGCTGCCTGATTCCGCGTGCGGACGGCGCGGCGGTATCACTGTCCGGTGCGGCAGACGGTGTGACACTTTACTGGAGAGAATATGATAAAACGGAGGACGCGTGGCAAAGCTGCCGCGCGGAGGAGCCGAGTACCATTCTTCGGGGACTGAAAAAAGATTGTGAGTATCAGATTTATGCCGCGGATCGGTGCGGCAGAAGGAGCCATACAAGGCGGTTTTTGACCGGGGACGTTCCGTGGACGGTGGTGAATTACCTGCACCCTGAGGACGGACAGTACAATTTTTCGGGCAGGTTCTTATGCAGTCCGTCCCTGGTACGGCTGGAGAATCAAACCCTGCTGATGTCCTGTGACCTATACGCGCCGATGGCGCCGCAGAATCTGACGTTGCTGTTCCGTTCCTTTGATGAGGGAAAGACCTGGCACTACCTGACCGATTGTATGCCCTGCTTTTGGGGTAAGCTCTTTTGTCACCGGGGCGATTTGTACATGCTTGGCATGTCTACCGAATACGGTGACGTTTTGATCGGCAAAAGCACGGACGGCGGCGAAACCTGGACAGAGCCAAGGGCGCTGCTTCGCGGCGCAGGCTGCACCGGCCGTGGCTGGCACCGGGCGCCCTGTACGCTGCTGCACGCAAACGGAAGAATCTATACCTCGCTGGAGTACGGCGCATGGGGAAAAGGCGGCTTTGCTGCCGCGGTTTTGTCGATTGATGAGGATGCGGATCTCATGCAGCCGGAAAGTTGGACGGTTTCTGATTTGTGGAACGATCCCAATATCGATGCGATTGAGGGAAACCTGGTGTGCGCCCCAAACGGCGATATCCTTGATATTCTGCGTTATAAAGAGGGCGAGGCGGCGGTTCTTAAAGTCTCGGCAGACGGAAAACGTGTGGATTTTCAGGGAACCGTTCCGTTTCCGATGGCACATACCAAGTTTGAGATTTTGCAAAGAGAGGATCAAACCTATGTGGCGGTGGGCAATCCGCCGCCCATGCGCAATGTGCTTTCGGTCTATACGTCAAAGGATTTAAAGGATTGGAAACGGGCGCTTGATGTGATTGATAAGCATGAATATGATGCGCAAAGCGTCGGATTTCAATACCCCTCCGTTCTTTTGGAGGGAGACGCGGTTTGCATCGCGTCCCGTACCGCCTATCACGGTGCGGACAGTTTTCATAATAACAACTATTTGACCTTTCACAGGGTTCATTTGTGACGGTGCTATGACAGGGTGTGCCGTCCGTGTGCGGCATTAGATATCAGAAAGAATGAGGGAAAAGAAATGAAGAAGCAAGGCGCTGGAGCCTCTGCGGCCATGACGGCAGGGGGAAACGAAAAAAAGAAGCTTTCTTTGGCCATGCGAATCAAAAGGGAACTGGTCAAAAACAGGTATTTGTACTTACTTGCCATTCCGGTCATTGTGTTTTATGCACTCTTTTTGTATGGGCCGATGTTCGGACTGGTGATTGCATTTAAGCAATACAATATCGGTCAGGGAATTTTTCAGAGCAAGTGGGTTGGTTTTCAGTATTTTCAGGAGTTTTTTAAGAGCATTTATTTTAGCCGGACGCTCCTGAATACCTTTATCATCAGCTTTGCCGATATTCTGTTCGGGTTTCCGCTTCCGATTATTTTTGCACTGCTGCTCAACGAGCTGCGCGGAACCCGGTTTAAAAAGACGGTGCAGACCGTGACCTATCTGCCGCACTTTATCTCGATGGTGGTAATCTGCGGTATGATTACCGACTTTTTCAGCACGGACGGCGTTATCAGCCGGCTGATTGCCATGCTGGGCGGCGAAAACATGAATTATCTGGCGTCTCCCAAGTGGTTTCGGACCATCTTTGTCGGAACTAATGTGTGGCAGTCCTTTGGATGGAACAGTATTATCTATCTGGCGGCGCTGACCGGCGTGGACGCGCAGCTTTACGAGGCGGCAACCATTGACGGCGCCGGGCGTTTTAAGCAGCTGTGGCATGTGACGCTGCCGGGAATTTTGCCGACCATTATGATTATGCTGATTATGCGGCTGGGTCAGGTGCTCTCGGTCGGTTATGAAAAGATCATTTTACTGTATTCACCGTCAACGTATAATGTGGCAGACGTCATTTCGTCCTATGTATACCGCATCGGTATCGGCGGCAGCCGGTACAGTTACAGTGCGGCAGTCGGGCTGTTTCAGTCTGTCATCAACGTACTGATGCTGCTGCTGGCAAATCGGCTTTCGGCGAAGTTCAGCGAGACATCGTTGTTTTAAGGAGGGATATCAATGGTACAGAAAAGAAGTGCGGGAGAAATTGTCTTTGACGTTATCAATGTTTTGTTTATGCTGCTGCTGGTTTTTATTACCCTGTATCCGCTCTATTATGTGGCGATGTGTTCGATTTCGGACAGCGGTCAGCTGATGGGAAGCCGCGGTATGATGCTGCTTCCGAAAGGGTTTAGTCTTGCTGCCTATCAGGCAGTGTTCTCAAACCCCAATATCCTGTCTGGGTATCGGACAACGCTGATTGTGGTAGTTTTCGGAACCGCCATCAGCGTGATGATGACAGCGATTGCGGCGTTTTTGATTACGCGCAAGCAGTTTGCAATCCGCAAGGTAATGGCTTATATGATGGTGTTTACCATGTTTTTTACCGGCGGCATGATCCCCACCTACCTGATGGTGTATAAGTGGCTGCATCTTGGCAATACGCTGTGGGCGTTGATTTTGCCGACCGCGATCAGTACCTATAACATGATTATCATGAAGTCAAACTTTGAGTCGCTGCCCGATAGCTTAGAGGAGGCGGCAAAAATCGACGGCGCGAACGATATCACGGTGCTGTTTCGGATTATTCTGCCGCTGTCTTTGCCGATCATTGCGGTTATGATACTGTTTTACGGCGTGGCACAGTGGAATTCCTGGTTCCAGGCGATGCTCTATATCAGAGACCGGTCGAAGTATCCGCTGCAGCTGATCCTGCGTGAGGTGCTTTTGATGAATGATACCAGCGGTATGGGCGCTACGGCGGCCGCTGGAGATCAGTATATGCTCGGCGAGAGCATTAAGTATGCAACCATCATGGTTGCAACGGTTCCGATTTTGTTTGTCTATCCTTTTATCCAGAAATACTTTGTAAAGGGAATTATGGTCGGGGCAGTCAAGGGATAAAAAGATTGTAAAAAGAAAGTAATAATATTTAAGGAGGGTTACTATGAAAAAGAAACTCGTAACAGTGGCATTGGCCGGTACAGTCGCGGCGGCGGTTTTAGGACTGACCGGCTGCGGCGGTGGCGGCAGCGATATCAAGCAGCCGGAGGAAAAGGCGACTTCCTTTACCTATTGGGTGCCGATGAACGCAAACATTGCAACCAGAATCCAAAACTATAACGAGGTTGCGATGTATCAGCAGCGCGAAAAGGACAGCGGTATCCATATCGAATTTATTCATCCGGCGCTCGGTCAGGAGGCGGAGCAGTTTAATCTGATGATTGCGTCCAGAGATCTGCCCGATCTGGTCGAGTATAACTGGGTCAACTATCAGGGCGGTGTACAAAAGGCGATTGACGACGGCGTGATTATTAAATTAAACGATTATATCGACCAATACGCACCCAACTTTAAAAAGACGGTGTCGGACGGCAGCGCGCTTTCCAAAATCTATGACAAGGGCAGCAAGACGGACGAGGGCAACTACTTTGCGTTCCCTTGCTTTAACATCGGCAGCTACCGGACATTCGGCGGCCCGATGATCCGCAAGGACTGGCTGGACGAACTGGGACTTTCGGTTCCGGAGACCATCGATGAGTGGACAACGGCGCTTAAGGCATTTAAAGAAAAGAAGGGCGCAGCCCTGCCGCTGACCGGAACCTCAAACTATTTTATCGGCACCACGGATGCGTTTAACGGTGCGTTCGGCATCAGCAAGAACATGTACCTTGACGGCGACACGGTAAAATACGGCCCGATGCAAAAAGAGTATAAGGATTACCTGACACTGATGCATCAGTGGTATCAGGACGGCCTGTTGGATCAGGATTTTTCGACCAATAAGGGAACCGCGGTCGATGCAAACATCACCAAGGGCAAATCCGGCGCGGTGGTCGGATACCTGGGCAGCGCAATGGGACGGTATTTAAAGCAGATGCAGACCGAGGATCCGTCCTATAACCTGGTTTGCGCGCCGTATCCGGTGCAAAACAAGGGCGACAAGAATGACTTTTATATCTTTGAGGGCGATGTAAACGGCCGTTATCTGGCAATTACCGAGACCTGTAAGGATCCGGTTACCGCAACCGAGTGGGCGGACTATTTTTACAGTGAAGAAGGCTACTATATGGTCAACTTCGGGATCGAGGGAGAGTCCTATAACATGGTAGACGGCAAGCCCGTATACACCGATGAAATTCTGCACAACAAGGACGGCCTCAGCATCAGCGAGGCGCTGGGACTCAGCTGCCGTGCAACGGCACAGGCACCCGGCTTGAAGCAAGCGCCGGAATACTTAGAGCAGTACTATGAATTCCCGCAGCAGGTGGACGGCTTTAAAATGTGGGCAGAAAACGTAGAGGGTGTAAGAAAAAATCGGATTCCGGAGGGATTGAGTGCTGCACAGGACGAGAGCGAGGAGCTTTCTGCACTGAGCACGGACATCTACACCTATGTAGAGGAAATGTCCTTAAAATTCATCACCGGTCAGGAACCGCTTGACAACTTCGATCAGTTTGTAAATACCCTGACCTCTACCTTTAATGTAGCGCGGTATCTGGAAATTGAGCAGAATATGTATGACCGTTACTTAAAGCGGTAAGAGAATGCAAACGGCCGCCATGCAAAAAACATTGGAGGAAATTAGATGAGAAACAAAATAAAAATCGGTATACTGCTATGGATTGCGGTGATGCTGACCGCGTTTGGAACCGTTTGGGCGGCAGAGACGCCGATGGGTGACATCAGCTTTATCAAGACGGAGGACAGCATCGCGGCAAAGGCCTATCGGCAGGATGCCTTAGATATTCCGTGTCGGCTGTATCTGGCAGTTTATGAGGGCGGCCGGTTAAAAAATGTTGCCGTGACGCCGGCAACCGGGGATTCGCAGCTTTGTACCGAGGCGCTGCCCCTGACGGGAGAAGATGAAACTGTAAAGGCGTTTTTTATGTCAGAGGATCTCTTTCCGCTCAGCCGGGTTTACACCCCGATGGAGGAAGAACCCTCCTTTACGGCCACCGCAACCGTTTACGGAAAGACCTATCCGGGAAAGGTGAACCGAAAGCTGCACACAATTACCTTTGACGTGCCAAAGACGATGGCGGAGGATTTGAACGCTTCGGTTCCCCGTGAGGAAAACGGTTATCTGCCGATCGGGAACCATCACTTTGATACAAGCTATACCATCGCGCTGTCCGGTGCGTCCGCAGCCTGTGACGGAGAGGCGATTTCTTCGGGGACCGCCTTTCCGATCGGCGGCGACCGCACGCTTGCGATTACCGATCAGAGCGGAAGTACGGAAAATTATACGGTTGAGGTTCACATCAGTGAAACCGCAGCGGTGACTGCGCGCAGCGACGGTTTTTCAGTCAGCGGCATTGCCGCAAGAGGGCTTGCGGATAAGCTGACGGTTACCCATTCCTTTACCGTGCAGTCCGCCGATGCAGAGAGCGACCTGTTCCGCATGGGAAGTGAGGATTTACCGCTTTCTGTGATTGTGACGACCAAGGGGCAGAACGAGGGATATTTTACCCTGCGCATCGGCGGTACGCATCGCAGTACCTGTGCGGTCAGCGGACAGGTTCCGGCGTTTTCAATCGGAAAGCCGTATACGCTTACCTATCTTTTCCGAAAGACAACGGACGGCGGAATCTGTGAACTGTATGTTGAAAATACGCTCCTTGCGGTGGCGCCGTGCAGTGAGAAGGAGCTTGCAAATCTTGGCAGCGGACAGGATATCTCATTTTGTACCGCGCGCATCGGCGGTGAGAGCGGCAGTATCACGCTGTCCGATATTTCGGCTGCGATGGTTCGGCCGCGTCCTGCACTCTATGTCGAAAAGCTGCCGGACGGAAAAAACACAGCGTATACCTTTACTGCGGACGACGGCTTTGTAAGCTCCGCAAAGTGGTACTATAACACCTTTCAAAATCTGGGACTTCGCGGTTCGCTGGCGCTCAACAGCAGCACGGCGGACGTCAGCGGCCTTACGCCCTATGTTTCAGACGGCGTTTTGGATATCGGAAACCACGGTAAGACGCATAAGATTCTGACAAATTTAGAGGATACGGTGCTGGATGACGAAGTGACAAACGGCCAGGCGGAGCTGCGCGAAAAGTTTCCGGGCAGCAGCGTTTTGACCATGTATCTTCCGAATAATCAGCGTAACGACACCGTGATGCAAAAGCTGCATGAGAGCCACTACGCCGTACGCTGCAGCGGTGCCAATCAGTCAAATTCCCTTTACCTTGGCAAGGAGGGACTGTATACCACGACCTTTTATGCGGTAAACAGCGGCGATAATAAGACCGATCTTGCCAGACTGAAATGGCGGTTTGACGATGCCAGATCCAAGGGACGCTGGATCGTTGAAATGTGGCATGAGGTCACGGGCGATGATGTGGACGGCACGCCAAAGCTTACGGATCCGTATGTTTATGATTCCGCAGAGGCAAAGCAGTATTTTACCTATGTGGCATCGCATCTGGATGAGGTGTACAGCGGCGGATACGAAACCATGGTACAGTATCTGTTAGAGCGCGATTATCTGCGTATGCAGCAGGTGACGGCAGAGGCGGATAAAATCACCTACCGCGCCGCATATGATCCGTCCATGCTGCTCCGTCCGGAGGACGCGGCATATTTTAAAACGCCGCTGACCGTGAATGCGGTTGTGCCGGATGAATGGCGCAAGGTTCTGGTGACCCAGGGCGAAAATGCGGCCGTATACCCGGTATACCGGGAACAGTCCGCGCAGCTTGGAGCCAAGGAGAGAAATTATATTTTATTTGATATCGTGCCGGACGGCGGAGAGATTACACTGCAATCCGTGCCGGAGGACTATGAGATTCTGGGCGATGAGGCAGAGATTTCCGCTGCCTCGGTAAAAGTCGGTATCTATCACTATGCGGCAACCATCAATCCGGAGAGTCATACCATGACCTTTGCGATTCCGTATACCGCGCTGAAAAGCGAGACGGAGGCGGCGGCCGGAAAAATATCGCCGGGCGTTACGCCGGATCTGTCGAAACTGGAGATGACCTTAACCGGCGAGGGACGCATAACCGCAGACGGTGTGCGTGTGGATAAAACCTTTATCTTTGACGCGGATAAGCTAAAGGAGATTACGGCAGAGGCGAAAGAAAAACGCGTCACCTACCAGGTGAAGTTTGTGCCCATGGTTCTTGCCGGGCGATATAACTGCAACGGCGCGACTCTGACGTCTACGACCGAGATGCAGGCAAGCCGGCGCGGTGTACCGAAATTGTTAAATGACGGCAATGTTTATTTCGGAAACAGCGGCGACGGCATATGGCGGATTAACCAAAGCGCCATGGCGTATCTTGATGACGGCAGTGTGGATGAGGCAAACACCTATGCGCATCTTCAGATTGCCTCAAGGACGGACGACAGTGAAAATCAATATATTCGTTTTGTTAAGGATAGGAATACGACCGGATCGGCAAAGGTACAGTTATATCGGCAAAACAGTTATGGAAACAGCGGCGCTAAGGCACTGCGCAGCAAAGTAAGCTTTAATCTGCATAGCTTTACCAAGAACAATGACGGCATGATATATCTGTGGTCGTCTGATTTGGATCAGATTGTACTGTCCTCAAAGGGAATGAACAACAACCGGTTTACCCTGTGTCATCGGGGCACCACCAATGATTTCATGCAGCCGTTTGAGACATCGCCCGTGCTTGAGACCAACACCTGGTACACCTTAATTTGTGACTTTGTCCGCACCGAGGCAGAAGAACACGGGTACTATATGGATGTCTACCTGCAAAAAGAGGGAGAGACGATGCAGTACCTGGGCAGAATTTCAAACCAGGCAACCTGTCCGAGCGGAAAAATCAACTGGCAGGATAACAAAAATGAGTTTATGCTTGCGGCATGGTCGAACGCCATCTTTGATTTGGGGATTGACGATTATGAAATTATGACGGTGATTGATGATACGCAGTATGATACCACTGTGTATTTGTTGGGCGACTCCATCTGCCGTTATTATGACCCGTCAAAGCTTGCGCCGCAGCAAGGCTGGGGAGAATACGTCTTTAGCATGTTCCGGGATAACGTGCGTGTGCGGAATTATTCGGTCGGCGGATATAATACCAATATCTATCTTCATGGCGCGAACCGCCCGGAGCCGAATAAAAAGGTATCGCCGCCGATTCTGCCGAGCATTCTGCGCGAGCTTCGTGAGGGCGATTATGTGATGGTTGCGCTTGGATGGAACGAGGCCAACCGTTATGACGGCACAAAAAATACCGCCGCCTTTAAACAAAATTTGGCTCAAATCGCAGACCGCTGCAAGGAAAAGGGGGCATCGGTGATCTTTGTCACCGCAACGCCGAACCTGACGCAGGATTATACCGCTTTGGCAAATTCGTGTCTTACGGGCTTGTATTCCGGGACGGAATGTGTTTGTCCGGTGACGGATATGAAGGATTTTGCGGCGCAGAACGGGTATCTTTGCCTGGATTTAAATACGGCGATGTATGCAAGGCTGAGCGCCATGCAGCCGTCCGAATACAAAGAGGTATTCACCGGCAGTTCGTCGGCTGACCCCAACAATTCCATTAACAAGGATTATCTGCATCTCACCCAGACGGGCGCAGACCTTGCCGGGCAGCTCATACGGGAGCTGCTGGCAAATAGCAGTTCGCCGCTTTGCGCGTATTTGAAATAGGAGCGCCAAAGGTGATCGCTTTGACATATGGGAGGCATAGTGATGGAACAAAAACTTTATTTGGGGGTCGAGCTTGGATCGACCCGTATCAAGGCTGTGCTGATTGACGCGCAGCATAAGACGGCGGCCTCCGGGACCTTTGCCTGGGAGAGCGAGCTTAAGGACGGTTATTGGACTTATGAACTGTCCGCGGTGTGGCGCGGCGTACAAGCGGCGTATCGGAATTTGCTGGCCGACTATGGCAGGCCGATCCGAACGCTGGCCGGTATTGGCATTTCGGCCATGATGCACGGGTATCTCCCGTTTGATGCGGAGGGGAATCTTTTGGTTCCCTTTCGCACCTGGCGAAACACCAACGCCGATGCGGCGTCTAAAATCCTGACCGGCGCACTTGGGTTTCCGATTCCGCAGCGCTGGAGCATTGCACATCTGTATCAGGCAATCTTAAACCGGGAGCCGCATGTGCCAAGCATCGCATATTTGACGACGCTTTCCGGGTATGTGCATGAAAAACTGACCGGGAAAAAGATTTTAGGCGTCGGGGACGCGGCCGGAATGTTTCCGGTAGACGGAAAGGAATTTTCAAGCGATGCGATCCGGCGGTTTTCCGATCTGATTGCGAACGAAGGGTATCCGTGGTCGGTGAACGAAATTTTGCCAAAAATCGGCATGGCCGGTGAAAATGCCGGTTTTCTGACCGAGGAGGGGGCAAAACTGCTGGATCCGTCCGGCGCACTGCAAAGCGGGATTCCGCTTTGCCCGCCGGAGGGTGATGCCGGTACCGGAATGGTTGCGACCTGCTCTGTGGCAGAGCGGACAGGAAACGTTTCGGCCGGGACATCGATTTTTGCAATGATTGTCTTAGACAAACCGCTATCCGGCATTTATCCCGAAATTGATATCGTTGCGACCCCGGACGGAAAACCGACGGCCATGGTTCACTGCAACAGCTGCACCTCCGATACCGATGCGTGGATTCATTTGTTTGACGAGGTGCTGCGGCATTTTGGAACCGAGGTTTCAAAGCCGGAACTATACACGCGGCTTTACCGGATTGCGAAAGAGGCGGACGAGGATTGCGGCGGTCTGCTTTCTTATAACTACTATGCCGGAGAGCCGATTACGGGATTATCCGGTGGGCGCCCCATGGTTGTGCGTATGCCGGACGGTAGGCTTTCCCTTGCAAACTTTATGCAAAGTCTGCTCTATTCCTCAGTTGCGACGCTGAAAATCGGGATGGATATTCTCTTTGACCGGGAAAAAATCCGTCTGGATCGGATTGCCGGTCATGGGGGACTGTTTAAGACCGAAGAGGTTGGTCAGCGTATCATGGCGGCGGCACTCCGCACGCCGGTCAGCGTGTCATCGTCAGCCGGCGAGGGCGGCGCCTGGGGAATCGCCGTACTTGCGGCATATGCCGTGCAGCGCGACGCGGACGAGACGCTGGCCGAATATTTGGATAACAGGGTGTTTGCGGATGAGTCGGTCTCTTTGGCAGAGCCGGATAAGAATGATATGGCGCGTTTTTCAAGGTATATGGAACGCTTTGAAAACGGACTTCCGATCGAGCGCAGTGCGGCGGGACACTTACAGCCTTGGAAATAGCGGTAAAAGTATCGCAAACGCATAAAATGGCCGAAATCATAAAAGAATAGTGCTAAAACAGGACATCGGTGCCAAAAAGATGTCCTGTTTTGCAATAGACTTTCTTCCGTGCGCGTTATATAATGATAAAAAATGCGGAAGATAGGAGAGGTTCACCATGCAGATAACCTGCTTTCACGATGTTCACGAAAAAGAACTGCTGACCCTAAAGGGGGAGCATTGGACTGTTCGGGCGGTCAAGCTGCACGCTTTTACGGACGATCACGATACCTTGACGGAAGAGAACGAATATGATCTTTTTGCAAGAAACTTAGACCCTTGTACGGGCGAACTGTTTTTCTTAAAAAATCTTGCGGATCGCAGCGCGATTGTTATCATCTCCAAGACGCCAGACTACCAGGTGACAACGCTCACAATTAGGGACGGCGCCGTATCGGTGGATAACGGCGGCAACGACCTTGCGGTGGGTTATTGCATGGCGGACGAATGCGAGGCCTTTTGCCGAAAATATCTGCGCAGTGTGCACCCGTCAAAGCAGTTGATTACCATGTCAAACACCTGGGGAGACTGCCATGGATTTTCCCGTGTTTGCGAGGATTTTGTCATCAAGGAAATTGACGCCGCAGCGGAAATCGGAATCGATATCGTACAGATTGATGATGGCTGGCAGGTGGGAAGTACGGCGGATATGTCGCTGCGTGACGAACAGAATCGCCGTGTGTTTTCGGGTAACTTCTGGGAACTCAGCGAGGAGAGGTTCCCCAGGGGAATGCGCTATATCACGGACTACGCCGCAGAGAAAAAGCTGAAAACCGGACTGTGGTTCGCACCGGACAGCCACGGTAACTTTGCGCTTTTGGAACGTGACACAAAGGTGCTTGAAAAGGCGTACAAGGAATGGGGAATGCGCTTTTTTAAGCTTGATATGTACTGGATCATGTCGGTGACGGATCGAAACCGCTTTATCGAACTGCTGGAGAATATCCACGCGCTGGGCGATGATGTCGCGGTGCAGCTTGACGTAACAAGAAATCTGCGCGTCAACTACCTTTGTGCGCACGAGTACGGCACCGTTTTTGTGGAAAACCGATATGCAAAGACGGCAAATTCTTTTCCGCACCGGGTGCTGCGAAATCTTTGGATGATCAGCCGGTATGTGCCGTCCTCCAAGTTCCAGTTTGAGTTGATTAACCCGGATTTGTATCAGGAAAGCTACCAAAGCGATGACCCGTTTGTTCCATCCCTTTACGACATGGACTATCTTTTTGCGGCGGTGATGCTCTCTAACCCTCTTTTCTGGATGGAGTTACAGTTTTTGTCCAAGGAACGAAGGGCGCAGCTGAAAAAGATCATGGACGTATGGAAAGCGCATCGCGGCATGTTTGCAAAGTGCGATGTCATGCCGATCGGCGATAAGCCATGCGGCAGAAGCTTTACGGGCTTTTATGTGTCCCATGAAGGAGAACCGCAGTATTTGCTTTTGTTCCGTGAGGTTACCGAGGAAAGCGCGGCGCGGATTCCCTGTCCCGTAACGCGGCAAAATGCAAAAGTTTTAATCTCCAATTCCGATGCCGCGGTCAGCATCGGCGATGGATTTGCGGATGTCGAATTTTCAAAACCGCGCTCGTATGCGCTCATTGAGCTGTCATAAACAGATTACAGATGAAAAACTGCCCCCAAAAGTAATCGGCTTTTGGGGGCAGTTTTGGTAAAACGGATTTAAAAAAGGAAAAAGACCATAGCGCAAAAGGCATGGAAACTTCATTCATAAAGAATAATTTACCAAGACAAATCCTTGTAAAATCTGTATAAAACCCCTTGCGTTGACAGAAAATAAGACCATAAATTTAACCACAAAAGGAGTTTTATATATGAAAGCAACAGGAATTGTAAGAAGAATTGACGACCTCGGTCGTATTGTAATACCCAAAGAAATCCGCCGTACAATGCGCATTCATGAGGGCGACCCGCTATTGACTACATTGACAGTGTAAGTTTTTATCTTGCGGTTCGCCGTCTTTTGCGTGTATTCCGCGCTGCATGCGGCATCGATCCTGTCATAGTGAAAGTCTTCATCCATCTCCTGGCCGGGCAGGGCGCCGGTTTTTAAAATACTTTCAATGTCGGCTTTTAACTTCACCTCAATCAGATGATTTTCATACACGGTGATGCGGTCTACAATCAGACCGATATCGGTTTTATCCAGCTTTTCTTTGTTTAGGATGTGGTCAAAGGCCTCAAACACGGTCTTGGCGGTGCGGTTGACTTCGATAATCTCACTTCTCTTGTCGCAGCTGGTTTTTAATTGGTGTTCCAGTCCGTAAATTTTATCGGTCAGCTCCTGCTCAATCTCCGCATAGGTTTCGTCCAATAATTCCCTGTCGTCCGGGTTTTTTAAAATATCCCGCATTTTTTGTTTTTTGGCAGTCTTTAATTCTTCCTTTGCGCAAGAGAGCCGATCCTGCAAAATATCAATAATATGATCGCTCTCCTTCACGGCGTCAGCCTCGTTTGCCACGGCCTCCTCCAGCGTTTTGATCATATCGGCGGAGTTTAATTTTACCATGCGGATATAGTCCTTCAGTACGGCGTCCAAAAAATCTACCCTGGTGTGGTGCGAGGTGCAGCCTTTCAGACCCCTTTTGTGATAGGTTCCGCAGGTGTAGGCCGGCGCAAGGTCGCTGCGGCTCATCGAAAACATCGGGCTTTTGCAGTCGCCGCAAAACAAATAGCCGGAATACGCGGTTTCATACTTCTTTTTGCCGCGGTAATGGGTGGTGCTGCGCTGCTTTAGCTGCTCCTGGGTATACGAAAAGGTGCGGTCGTCAATGATGGGCGCGTGGTGCTTTTCAAACACAATGTTTTCGGTCTCCGCGACCTTTCGGTCGGCGCCGTTGATTTTTCTGCGCTGGTATTTATGCTGGCGCAGGGTTCCGATATAAAAATCGTTTGCCAGTATGGCAGAAACCGTGATAATGCTCCAGTCCGATCGAACCTTTCGGCGGTATTCCCGTTCCTCCGCCTCGGCGCGCTCTTTTTCTTTCATCCGCGGCGTGGGAATATGGTGTTCCGTCAGATAATTGGCGATTTTTTTATAGCCGCAGCCCTCGTTGTATAACGCAAAAATTTTGCGTATGACCTCGGCCTCGTCCGGGACGATGTCAAACTTCAGTTTTTTCTGGTTGGTGATGACGTACCCGTACGGAACCGCGCAGAGCCATTCGCCCTTGTTCTGGCTTTTGTGGATGACGGCGCGTACCTTTTTGCTTGCGTCGGTGACCGGCTGCTCGTTCAGCAAAAAGCGGAACTGGATTTGCAGCCAATCATCGTGGGTGGGAAAGTCGATCGCGTCGGAAATGGAGATAATCCGAACGCCGGCGTCGCGCAAAAGCTCCAGCTCATAAAGCCCCAGACTGTTCCGCCGGGAGAACCTTGAAAAGTCTTTGACGATTAAGACCTTGACCTCGCCGCTCATAAGGCGGCGGCGCATCAGTTGGTACTGTTCACGCTGTTCAAAGGTGTAGCCGGAGCGATCCCTGTCTTTGTAGATTGTCAGCTTTGCATGCGGGAAATGCGTCTTTGTATAATCCTCGATAAAATCGATCTGGTTTTCGATACTGGTATTTTTATCCTCTTCCTTTTCAATATCAACAGAGATCCGGGCGTAGCCGAATACTTCCGTGCAGTCTAAAGGAGCGTGAAGCGGTGCGTTTTCCATGTTGTTAACACCTCCGATAAAGATATAACAACATTGTAACACGGTTTAATAAAAAAATCAAGAGGAAAACACATTCTGTGCCGGTGTGCTTGTGCAGTATCTATTTTTTGATAATGAATGATATGCCTAATGTATTGGGTAAAACGGTTTTAAATCAAGCACTGACACTTTGGCACACACCTAAGAAAATTATCATTGCGTTTATCACAAAATCAAGATTGTTACAAGTGCATTATATCACAAAACAAAATTTTAATATGGACGGTATTCGTCTATGGCGATTTTGTATGATAAGGTATACCATACGAAAAGGAGGGACGCGAAATGACAGATTTTCTTGAAAAAGTCTATAAGGTGACATTTGATAAGTCGTACAGAAAATATAGAATACTGGGTATCGTGCCGGTCGCAATGATACAATATTTTTTTCTGTGGTTTTTATGCGCAAGATGATGTAGGAAAACTACGGATATCGGCTCCGCTTGTTGCTAGGAGGTGGCGGTTGACATTCGCCGGCCGCCGCTTTCCATGATGGGGGGGATCATATGCGCATAGGTTTTATTGTTCGATTGATTGCGGCAAAAGCTTTTCTTGACTCACTGCTGCGTCATGACAAAAAGGAGAAAAAATGAAACTCATTTACACAAAAAGAATTATAAAAAGAAAAAATAAAAACTATACGGTAATAATACCGGAGAGAGCCGGAAGGATTGTCAATAATCGGAAGGAGATGATTGACGCTGACCGCAAGGGTCTCAACGCAATTTTAATATCGGCGCTTATCATGATAAAGGATCCCAACGCTATTGTATATTTTCCGTTAAAAACCGTGCTGGCGGAAATCTATTATTATCCTGATTATGATTATTTTTACGAAGAGGACAAAAAGACCCAAGCGGACATGGTGTTTCTGCACCGTGCCGGGCAGCTGCCGATTTCTGCCTGGAAGGAAATCAGGCAGTCCCTCAAATACACGCGCGGAGTCAAAGAGGTTATGAAAGTCGATGTTGACGCGGCATATGAGGCCGGTTGTATTGCACGGGATAAGTATGAAAAAACAGATCGTTACTATAAAAGGAGGGATTTATTTTCGTTTGCAATAGAATATGATACCATGTTTTTTTCGGGCGGCTGGTACGCGTTTATGGATCTGTTTATTGATTTAAAGGAAATGCTTGACCTGCCGCTTGAAGATAGGCTTGATGATAAAGCGATATATGGCCCCTATTACCTTGATGATTATATTTCCTTTCCGTACGATCATAAAAATCCCAAGGTTGAGTGGCCGGAACTCGGATTCTACGATAGAAATGTGCTGATCTCCCGCAAGGCGTAAAATTTTTAGTATTGGACATGTTCTGTCCACGTAGGTTATTATAATGGTAAGGTGAAATAAAAATGTGCGGCATGCAATGCGGAACAAAATGACGCTAAAAACCAATGAGGGGGATAAACGGATGGAAAATGAATTACTGATGTATCAGAATAATCATCTTGATGATTGTCTCAGGGAGCTTTATAAAGACGTCGAGCCCATAGAACGCAGGGAAGAGCTGATAGAACACGGAAAATACGTCTTGATAATCGGGGAACTGTGGAAGAAGGTGAAAAGCCAGCGAGAGGGCAGAGCGAATCTGGAGATTCTCCGAGAAACCGTGAGAAAGTTTATCCGGCTGGTAATTTCCGGAAAGGTGTTAACCATTCTAAAGGATGGGTGCGAGCCTATCGAGTTGAGCGAAGCGGAAATTGCTGAGATGGCGGATAGTATCACGGCCAACCAATTCGAGGGTTGGGTGCGCGATGATTTGGATTTAAGAAAAAATATCCATGCCTATGCGCATCATAAGTATTCTGATCTGGACAAAGCAGGGGACGTATCGGACAAGTCCCAAATTCTTGAGGGGGATGATGACAGACTGAGAAATCATATAGAAAGGTATTGGGAAATTCAAACAATCAAAAGACAGCAGTTAAACGAGTTGGGATACAAACGATACAAAAATTTGACGCGTAAAACCGAAGGGGAGAGAAAATTCGATTTTACGGAATTAAAATATGCCGAATTGATGGCGAATGATGCGTTTGATATTACAAGGAATCAGGTTACGCGAAAATACGGAGTGACGGATAGTGGGAGCAACAAAAACAAGTCTCTGATTGGAGCATATGAGACACGAAATTGGGAATTGGAAAAAGTGGATCTGATGGCTGAGGATAAAGAACGGCTGATGGAGTACATATGCAGTTGTATCGTTTTTCGGTCGGATGAAAGGCAAAATCAGATAAAGCTTTGTGCGGATATTGCAAGGTATTTGCTTGAAAATAATAGAAAGCCGGAGGATATTCTCGACTCAAAGCGGTGTAAAAGCCTGATGTCGGTGTTTTGGATGGATGAGATCAATGAAGTGGATCACAGCGCGAGTTTTTCCTACAATATTCATCATTACCGGGAGAAACTGGAACTTATTTTCGATGAAACGTTAACGGACGAGGAGTTCGCGGAAATTTTGCATCGGGAAGAGAAGAAAAGAAGAATTGTAAACAGAATGAACTATGCCTTTGATGTTCTTTTTGAAGCAAATAAGGTAAAGCCGACAGAGAAGGATTTTACCTATGCGGCAAAGATGTTTCGTACGGAATATATCCCAAATGAAAAAATTGACCTTATCGCTGCAGGCAAAAAAGGGGAACCGGGTGCAGCTAAACAGGACGCAAAGATGAGAAAGTACTACAACTACATCAGAGAGCTGTTTTCTTACAGGAATGGCATGTCCGGCGGGATGCTAAAAATGGCAAAGAAGGAAGTGAAAAAGGCTAAAAACAAGAAAAAAGCGTCAAACGAGGAAAAGAAATTGGAAAAAACAAAATAGATGAAAAGTTACGCAATATGGCTACCGCAAAACGGCGGATAACTATGTATAGATAACGCACCTGTTTTTGTGAACTTGCGGCAACGGTGTACAAAAAATAACTCATGGTATGGTTTATGATAAAATCATATCGTGAGTTATTTTTTTAGGAGATGTGGTAATATGAAAAAATATATAAAAACATATATCAATGCCGGAAAAACAGGAACATCGGTCGCAGATATGATGAAACCGCATACGAGCGAGTGCGGCTTGTACACCATTGCGGGAAGACCTGCAATAGGAAAAAGATTTATAGTAAAAAAGTTTGCCCATGAGGTGATGGAATCACATCATAAAACGGTGGCGTATTTGGCTAGTATTGAAAAAAGCGGACTGGAACTGATTGTTGCCAAGGATGTGCAAAAAAATGCACATCCGATATTGTAAACTAAAAACAAATATGGTATCATGAACGTAAAGTAAAGTTACAGGAAGTGATCGCATGTACACAATACCGCCAAAGAAAATGGTTATTATCAACATTCTTGACATCCTAAAAAAATATTCCGATATGGATCATCGCCTCACACAGACGCAGATCATGGATATTTTGAAAAAAGAGTACTACATGGACGTTGACCGGCGGACGGTAAAGAGAAATTTGATGAACCTTTTGGATTTTGATTTCGGAATCGATTATACCGAGATTGTCAAGAAGAATGAAAAGGGCGAAGATACACCGATTTGTACCGATTGGTACATAACAAGGCAGTTTGACGATTCCGAACTTCGTCTTTTGATCGACAGTGTCCTTTTTTCAAAAACCATACCGCACAACCAGGGCAAAAAGCTGATTGAAAAACTGAAAGGACTATCCAATGTTTACTTTGATAAAAAGGTGGGGCATATCTGCAGTCTCCCGGAGAATGGACCGGAAAACAAGGAACTGTTCTATACCATCGATGTGTTGGATGAAGCGATCGCAAAGGGCAAAAAGGTTTCGTTTATGTATAACTCCTACGGCGCGGATAAAAAACTACATCCCAAGCGAGAAAATGCGTATATCATCAATCCTTATCAGATGGTGGCAACCAACGGAAGATATTATCTGATTTGCAACTATGACAAGTACGACAGCCTTTCCAACTATCGGATTGACAGGATCACCGGGATTAGAATACTTGACGAAAAGCGAAAGCCGGTCAGAGCCTTAAAAGAAGGCGAAATCAACCTGCCAAAGCATATGGCAGAGCATTTGTATATGTTCGCCGGCGAGAGCATAAGGACGAAATTCAAGGCAAAAGACTATATTATCGATCAAATCATCGATTGGTTCGGCTTGGAACCGAGAATCACAAAGGTGAACAATGACGAATGCATGGTTGAGGTCGTTGTAAACGAGGAAGCATTTTTCTGCTGGGCGATGCAATACGGGCTCCACATTGAGGTGCTGGAACCCTTATCGATGAGGGCGCGGATCAAAGACGCCGTCAGAGAATTAAATGACAAGTATGCCGATTGATTTGATGTGCTGTTTTTTGCACATTGCTTGCGCTATTCTATTACCTGAAACAGAGTGAACGGAGGTTTTCTCATGTCTGAGATGAAAAAAGAGAAAACAAATTCGATAGAGAAGCTGTTTTTACATTGGCAGCGGCAGCAAAATGAAGAATCTGATGAAGAATATAAAAAGTATGGGGCAGGAGAGATCCCCAAAAACGCTTTTTTGCCGGACGGCATTGTCGATGAGGCACAGTTTGCTCAAAAAAAGCAAGCGGGAAAAGCGGTGATGTTTATTGCAAAAGAGGCGAATTGGTACAACGATGATACCGACAAAGAGAACTGTGAAACCGCGGCAGGTGATGCGAGCTTTTGGGTGAGGGATGTTGCGTTTCGCAGAACACCCGAAACCATGTTTTCAAAACGCCTTTCTATGCTGATCAATGCCTATGATTGCAATGATTACGAAACAATCAATAAAGATCATACCCATCTTCGATCGTGTGCGTTTATCAATTTGAACAAAAGAGGCGGTTTGCCGATTTGCAGATGGGAAACCTTGGAGGGATATACCGCGCAGTATGCCGCTTATATTGAAAAAGAGATCAAACTCATTCAGCCCGATCTCATCATATGCTGCGGCGACGGTGTAAAATGGCTGCTGGAGAAATTTCATATCACCGATGACATAAAAGCAAAAGTTATTTCCGTATACCATCCGAGCTATTTTGCGCTTTCGGACGCCGAATATTTAAGACAGTTTCAGTGTTCGCTGACCGGCAAGGAGTGGGTTTATCAAAAAAGAACTGCCGAAAATAGAACTGAGAATGACGCGAAAGAATCCCCGAAGGGAATTATGTTTGATACCAATAAAACATATTCCGATACGGCAACGTTTGATATGCTGACCGACGGGAAAATCAGCGCCTATGATGACGCGTGCAAGTATTTGAGAAGTTTTCGTATCGGGGATATTGTATTTTATTATGTAAAAGGAAAAGGCGTGGTTGCGGCAGGTGAGGTTTGTTCGGATATTAAAGAATGCCAATATCATGGGTCCATCGAAAATTACAGAACGGTGAAAAGGCTTGTGCCAAAAGAAGTGCCAACGGAAGAGAAATTGAAAGGGATATCGCCTTCGGAAATAAAAGCGTTGTTTGGCGGCAAGGGATTTTACTGGGCATCCACCGTAAAAACACCTTTTTTGCGGGGAGACGAGCCAAATGTCTTACTCCGAAAATTAAAAGAGTTATATTGCGAAGAGAAAGGATAGCGCTATGCTTTACGTAATGTCGGATATCCACGGATGTTATGATCAATACATAAAAATGCTCCAACAAATCGGATTTGGCAACGGTGACACGCTATATGTTTTGGGCGATGTTGTGGACAGAGGCGATGACGGGATTAAAATACTGTGGGACATGATGCACCGCAACAATGTGATTCCCTTGCTTGGCAATCATGAATATATGGCGTACAGTGTAATGAAAAAGTGCAATGTTGAACTGACGGCTGATAACTTTCATACTCTTTGCACAGAGGAAACAATGGAAATGTATCAGGAATGGATGTTTAACGGCGGAATACCGACGATACAGCAGTTTTTAAAGCTTGATAAAGCAAAACGTGAATCAATCACCGAGTATTTGGGCGAATTTGAATTGTATGAGGAGCTTACGGTCAATGGAAACCGGTTTGTGCTGGTTCACGCGGGGCTCAATCATTTTAAGGAATCAAAGCCGCTGCATGAATATGATATCCGGGATATGATATGGGAACATTGCGATTATACAAGGCAGTATTATAAAGATCAATATCTTGTCACCGGGCATACGCCTACATTTCTTATTGATGAAAAGTACAGAGGTAAAATTTATAGAGGCCAAAACAACATTGCAATTGATTGCGGTGCGGTATACGGCGGCAGTCTCGGCTGCATTTGCCTGAATACGCTGGAAGAATTTTATATATAAAAGGAGAGAACGGACGATGGAAACAAATGAACGAGAGGGGATATCCAACGGCGCTGCGGAGGAACGGGTAGAACTTCATGTCCATACCAAGATGAGCGCCATGGACGCGGTGACTTCTGCCGGCGATCTGATCAGGCGCGCGGCCGAGTGGGGACACAAGGCGATCGCCATTACGGATCACGGTGTGGCGCAGGCTTTTCCGGACGCGCACAAGGCGGCGATGGACGTGAGAAATAGTATAAACCCTAACTTTAAAGTTATCTACGGCGTGGAGGCTTATATGGCCGATAGGATGAAAGAGAGCGGAGAACCCGCGCATCTATATCATACTATCCTGCTTGCCAGCAACTATGTAGGGCTTAAAAATCTGTACCGGCTGATCTCCAAATCCAATCTGGACTATTTTTACCGCAAGCCGATTATGCCGAAAAGCGTGATTGAAAAATTCCGCGAGGGGATCCTCATCGGTTCGGCGTGCGAGGCCGGCGAGCTTTACCGTGCCGTACTGGCAAAAAAGCC